>Ga0102940_1000704_pt1 | contig 22568 bp, 13 predicted proteins | sample SalPonR2_C_D1_MG_FD_78215 | JGI IMG/M metagenome (GOLD analysis project Ga0102940, IMG submission 78215) | Salt pond soil microbial communities from South San Francisco under conditions of wetland restoration - Salt Pond MetaG R2_C_D1_MG | ecosystem: Environmental > Aquatic > Marine > Intertidal... | reverse complement strand
TGATTTTGCTGTTGATCTTGCTGATCCTGATTTTGCTGTTGTTGATCTTGATTCTGCTCCTGGTCTTCCTGGTCCTGGTTTTGATCCTTGTTTTGCTGTTGTTGTTCCCGGAGTTTTTCGAGCGCATAAGCTAAATTATACCTTGTGTCATCGTCCGATGGATCCAAACGCAGACTTTGCTTGAAAGCTTCAGCAGCTTCCTGATATTTTTGTCCTTTCAACAAAACATTGCCCATGTTATGATAAATTTTCGCACGCTCATTATCATCTGATACCTCTGCCAATAACCCGGAGAATTTCTGGCCCGACTCTTCAAGTTTATCTTGTTCATAGAGCGCTGCAGAGGTATTATACCTTGCTTCATAAGATGCTGCATTTGCATCTTCAGCTTTGCGAAATTCAACTTCCGCACTGGTATAATCTTCATTCATATATGCTTTATATCCCTCCCTAATGTGTTTTCGCTCTTCCTGTCCAAAAGCAAGCATAGGTAAAACGAAAAATGTTATGATAAAAATTTTGTTCATCTTTTATAACTTAAATAAGTTCAATTTTTTGATAAACGGATTTTTGCGCAACAAAATAATGGTTTCGATTAAAATAAACAGCAGTGCAAATCCCACGAAATACTGATAACGCTCGGCGAAATCTGCAAATACTTTTTTCTTCATATCCGTTTTTTGCAATTTATCCAATTCATCCGTTAGATTTCTCACCCTGTTAACGGGGAAATATGCCCCTTCGCCCTCCCTTGCAATATCCATCAATAATTTCTCATTCAGTTTACTTACCACAACCGATCCATCCTTATTTCGACGTTTTACATTACTTCCAGGAGACACTGGAATAGGGACGCCAGCCGGATCACCCAGTCCGAGCGTAAAGACTTTTATTCCTTTTTCCCTGGCTGCAGCTGCAGCTTCAATGGCATTATCTTCATGATTTTCGCCATCGGTTATAACAATGATGGCTCTATTTTGTATTGACTCACCATTTTCGATAGCCTCCTCCTGTGAGGGAAAAGATTTTGCCGCCAGTTTAATGGCTGCACCGATGGCAGTACCCTGACGTGAAATCATATCGGGTCCAGCCGTGGTTAGAAACATTTTAACACTGGGATAATCGTCGGTAATGGGAATTTGTGTATATGCATCACCTGCGAAGATTATCAGTCCAATCTTATCACTTTGCATATCATCCACCATTCGACTGATTAGTTGTTTTGCCCGACCAATGCGCGATGGTTTTACATCTTCAGCCAACATGCTGTTTGAAACATCCAGTGCAATAATAACTTCACGACCCTTTTGTTCAACCTCTTTCAGCATGGAACCAATTCTTGGTCCGGCAGATCCAATAATCAATAAGGTCAGACCCACCATAATTAGAGTAAGTTTCCAGCGGTAAGCTGAGATGGATGCTTCAGGCATAAGGTAGCTTACCAGCCGATGGTCGCCATATTCGTCCAACAGCCGCTTTCTGCGGCGCGTGGTAACCATGTAAAGCACGAATACCAACGGCACCAGTAAAAGCAGCCAGAGCATATATTCCCTCTCAAATTGCATTAATCCGTTCATATCCTATGGTATTGTTCTGAAAATCGTATAACGTAAAAAAATCTCCAAACCGATAAGGATCAGGGCACTCAGCAGCCAGGGGAAATATTCATCTTTCCGCTTGCTGAATTGCTTCACATCCAATTGTGTCTTCTCCATTTGGTCGATCTCTTCATAAATTGCTCTCAGGTTTTCATTATCTGTTGCTCGAAAATATTTACCTCCTGTAAGTGCTGCAATCCTACGCAGCACATCTTCATCAATTTCCACATCAATATTTTGCACGACCCTTCTTCCAAACATATCCTGAACAGGGAAAGGTGCCTGACCCCGCGAGCCCACTCCAATGGTGTAAACCCTGATTCCATAAGATGTTGCCAGTTCGGCTGCAGTTACGGGACCGATTTCTCCCTGGTTATTCACTCCGTCAGTTAGCAGGATAATCACTTTACTCTTTGTTTTACTATCTTTCAAACGATTGACGGCAGTGGCCAGTCCCATACCAATAGCTGTACCATCTTCTACCATGCCGAAATCGAGCTCATGCATAAAATTAGTTACAACAGCCTGGTCGGTTGTAAGAGGACATTGAGTAAAACTTTCACCGGCAAATACCACGAGTCCGAAGCGGTCGTCGGGACGTGAAGTAACAAACTCAATACCCACATCCTTGGCTGCTTGAAGCCTGTTAGGCTTGAAATCCATAGCCTGCATGGAACCCGAGATATCAAGCGACATGACAATATCGATACCTTCCGTGGTAACGCGTTCCCAACGGTTAGTGGATTGAGGACGTGCCAATGCAACTATAAGCAGACTGATGGCTATTATCCTGAATGCAAAAAGCAAGTGGCGCATGATAACCCTTATGCCTGCTGATTTCTCCGGGAATCCTTCAAATCCAGACACAGAAAGCGAGGCCGTGGATTTTCTTCCCCTGAAAACATACCACGCAATGAGTATAGGGATCAGGATGAACAGATAAAAAAACTTCGGATTAGCAAATACTATATTATTCATCATCGCCCCTCCTTTCCTTCTTCATTTCCATATGCTCACTCCCATTCTCCCACTCTCCCACTCTCTCACTCTCTTTCTCTCCCACTCTCTCACTCTCCTCTTCAAACATCCTATACGTCTTTTCCACAAACAGCTCTGCATTTTCCATATGCATTTCATTCTCTTTCATAAGTGGATCTTCCTTTGCAAATTTTACCAGGTCGGCCAGCATTAATAAGTCTTCAAGCATCTTATTGAGCCTCTGCTCGCTGTTATTTTGTTTACGGAAAGTATCGAGAATCTCCTGCGTTGTACTTTCGAGGGCATGATAACCAAATTGTCGTGTGATATACTGCCGTACAATTTGGGTAAGCTGTGTATAATATTCCTTTACTTGTCCTTGTTGATAAAGCTTATCATGCCGTAATCTGTCGAGTGCTTTAAATGCCTCGAGGTGTGGAGGTTCACGGTGTATCTGTTCTATTTCTTCCGGATTTCGGAGTTTTCTGTAGTAGCGGCGTATAGCCCGAATGGCAAAGAATACAGCCAGTGCCAACAAAGCACCACCTGTAAGCCATGGCCATAACTCTGCCATATTTATCGGTGTATTGATTGGTGGTTTTATAGGCTTAAAAGCCTGTGTTGTATCGACTTCAGGTGTTAGCACGGTTAGTAGTTGTGCTGTGGTATAAACAGTATCAGTCAATGCCCCGGCATCAAAACCAACCGGCTGAGGGGCAATGGTATTCCATCCAGGGCTGAAGCTTATGACTTTATATTTAGCCGAAATGGTTCTTTTCCCTGACTCCTGGATAATGGTATCCCGGGTTTCCAGGTTAATCATTTCTATTTCACTGGAAATTGTATCGGAATATTCAGGAAACTTAATGGTAACATCCTTATCTGATGTAGCCATAAGGGTATAGTGAAAATGTTCTCCAAGCATCACTGAATCCGCGCTAAATTCGGCTTTGACCGTTACAATCTGGCCCTCCGTTGGCAGATAAACCACAGACACCAGCAGGAAAATATAAGCTAAAAACCGCTTCATGAGTTGCCCCTCCTTTTAAACAATTTGATCAGTGGTTTTACATAATCGGAGCCGGTCTCGAAATCAACGCTGTCTACGCCAGACTTCCGGAAAATGTCGTTCATCATATCGATATGACTTCTCCATTTCATGGCGTACTCGTCCCTTACCCGTTTTAACCCTGTATCTACCCATCGCTCAGCACCTGTTTCATTGTCTTTCACGCGGATTAGCCCCACCTTTGGGAGTGATGTTTCCCGCCTGTCGAATACGTGCATAGCTACCACATCGTGTTTATTATTGGCAATTTGCAATGACCTGGCATAGCTTGTATCTCTGAAATCAGAAATCAGGAATGCCGTGCACCGCTTTTTGATAACATTAGTGAGATAGCGAAGACTTTCCGAAATGTCTGTACCGTGGTGTGCTGGTTTGAATTCCAGCAGTTCACGGATGATACGCAGAATGTGTTTACGCCCTTTTTGTGGAGAAATGAATTTTTCCACCTGGTCACTAAAAAGAATCACGCCTATTTTATCATTGTTTTCAATGGCAGAGAAAGAGAGTACGGCAGCAATTTCTGTAATAAGATCACGCTTCAGCTGATCAAAGGTGCCGTAATCTCCTGAACCACTTACATCGATCAGCAACATCACTGTCAGCTCGCGCTCTTCTTCGTGTATTTTTATGTAAGGATGGTTAAAACGTGCTGTAACATTCCAGTCAATGGCACGTACATCATCACCGTACTGGTATTCACGCACTTCAGAGAAAGTCATCCCTTTCCCTTTAAACGCACTATGGTACTGACCAGCAAACACCTGGTTCGTAAGACCGCGTGACTTTATTTCAATTTTACGTACTTTTTTCAGAAGTTCTGCGTGCTCCATGCTTTTTTCAGCTGTTACAATTTTACTCTTCTTTAATTACCTCACGGAGAGTGAAGTACCAATCTTCTTCTTCCAGTGTGATCGTGTAGGTTTCTGATCCGGTTGTATATTCCCAAATAAAATCACCTACAGATTCATACTTTTCATTTAATTCATCAAGTACAAAATCATATTCGGAGTAATCGCATACCTTTTTTGTGGCCCGGCAGACATCATCATCAGTAAAGTAAAATATCCATGTAATAGTCTGGATCCGGTTAACATATTTCAAATAATTAAATTGCTGCTTTACAATGCTCTGATCCTGGTAGAAGTCTCTACTCTGAATTTCCATTTTTTCCTTAACCATCTCCTTTGTCATACCCACAAAAGAAGTTTCCTGTGCTGATGTATTCAGAAGTGCTGCCATCAGGCCGATTACCGATATGATTGTATGATTCAGCATTTTTTATGGTACCTCCACATTATTCATTATTTCTGAGATAATGTGCTCTGACGTAATATTTTCAGCTTCTGCTTCGTATGTCAGGCCAATCCTGTGTCGCAGCACATCGTGGGCAACTGCACGTACATCTTCCGGTACAACATAGCCACGGCGCTTAATAAAAGCATAGGCTTTTGAAGCTCGAGCCAGGTTAATACTTGCACGGGGTGAACCGCCATATTGTATCATTGACACATATTGTGCCAAACCTGCTTTATCCGGGAATCGGGAGGCAAAAACTATATCGAGGATATAATTTTCTATTTTTTCATCCATATAGACATCCTTCACCACATCACGAGCCTTCATGATATCTTCAGGTTTAAGCACTGTTCCGGGCTCGGGAAAAGTTTTACCCAGGTTTTCACGGATGATCAGTCGCTCATCCTCTTTTTCAGGATATCCTACAACCACTTTAAGCATAAAACGGTCTACCTGTGCTTCTGGCAAGGGGTAAGTTCCTTCCTGTTCAATGGGGTTTTGAGTAGCAAGCACAAGAAATGGTTTTTCCAGTGGGTAGGTATGTTCTCCGATGGTAACCTGTTTCTCCTGCATTGATTCGAGTAATGCACTCTGTACTTTTGCAGGGGAGCGGTTAATCTCATCTGCCAGAATGAAATTGGCAAAGATTGGTCCTTTTTTTACCACGAACTCTTCCTTTTTCTGAGAGTAGATCATGGTTCCTAAAAGGTCGGCTGGCAACAGGTCGGGTGTAAACTGTATCCGGCTGAATTTAGCGTCGATAATTTGTGCCATAGTACTTATGGCTAATGTTTTTGCCAGTCCGGGCACACCCTCCAGGAGAATATGTCCGTCGGAAAGGAGTCCGATGAGCAATCTCTCAACCAGGTTTTTCTGACCAACTATCACCTTCGACATCTCCATGGAAACAATATCCACGAATTCACTTTCCTGCTTAATCCTTTCATTCAATTCTTTGATGTTCACTGTATCGCTCATACAATTATATGGTTATTTAAAAAATCTTATTTACGGAATACAAAATTAGCTTTGTTCTTTACTAAATAAACCTAAGGGGTGTTAAATAATGTTAAGAGTTTGCGAGGTTGCGAATTGCATGCAGAGATGGTGAGTTTGCAGGAGGTACGAAGACAAGAGTAAAAGAGGTAAGCAAATAGGGATTGCGGATTAAGATTTACTGGGTAAGGTATACAAATTTAAAGGGTTGCTTGCCTGGCATTGCTACTCCATGGCTTAATCGGAAGGGGGGCATTCTAAAGTGCAAATATGTGTTTATTTACGGTTGGTCTTTTTTTTAGGTTGTTGGTCTGAAGATTAGTTATTGTTAGAATGAATGGTATTTTCGAATACCTTTGTGCACAAAATAATAATTGTTTTATGTCAAGATATTTTATTGAATTATCATACGACGGAACGAATTATCATGGATGGCAGGTACAACCCAATGCTGTTACAGTTCAGGAAACAGTTGAGAAAGCATTTTCCACCCTGTTAAAAGATAAAATCAGTGTTGTTGGAGCCGGGAGAACCGACACAGGGGTCCATGCTTCCTATTTTGTGGCCCATTTCGATCATGAACAAGATGATATAGATCAACAGGAAGGTCTGGCGTTTAAGTTAAACGGGATATTGCCGGAAGACATTGCTGTTCATGCTGTTTCGAAGGTGGATAGCGAAATGCATGCACGTTTTTCGGCGAAATACAGAGAATATGTGTATCAGATCCGAAGTACCAAACCTCTATTTAACAGACCTTTTTGTCTGTATTATTACGGCACACTTGATGTGGATGCCATGAATGAGGCGGCAGCGATATTAATGGAATATACCGATTTTACAAGTTTTAGCAAACTGCATACCGATGTAAAGACGAATGACTGTGAGATTATGCTGGCCGACTGGCAAGCCCATGATGACGGATATGATTTTACGATACGGGCAGACCGGTTTTTACGTAACATGGTCAGGTCGGTCGTAGGCACCATGATGGAGGTGGGCAATGGTAAAATGAGTCTTGAAAAATTCCGCTCCGTCATAGAAGCAAAAGACCGTAACAAAGCAGGAACAAGTGCCGATGCTAAGGGTTTGTTTTTAGTTGATATAGGATATTAGATATATCAGATTGAAACTATGTCAAAAGTGCATTGGCATTTAATCCATATTCCCTCTAAAAAACATGTATGTTTGAGTATCGGGTTACCTTTTCTGAATTCTTTAGCGATTTTTCAGCAGCCTGGATGCGCTTCAAAGACTCAATAAATTTATTTCATAAGCTCCCCTGAAAGCGCCCTGAAAGGCTTAAGAATGATGGTACCGGGCAAATATACGAGCCCGTCAAGTACCTCTGGCCGATAATCTTCCTGGTTTTTATCAATTTATTAATAATTTATTTGATTTAGTAATATAAGATCACTAATTTACAGATAATTAAATAGTCTTCGCAACCGAAAAACTGCAAGTTTTGAGCTCATGACCGCAGGGAATAACCCTTGTATTTGACGCTTTCGTTTCGCGGAGATCGCAAGCTCGGCACTTATCAAAGACTGAAAATAGTTTAGTTTTCTTTATGTCACTAAATAAGACATTCGTTTCTTTTATTACAAAATTAAATTTGAGAGTTATGCGAAATGCTGTTTTCAAAAGTATATTATTAATACTATCAATATTTGTATTTAACCAAAATGCAAGCTGCGACATTTCAGGTAGTTCTATAGTTTGTAATACTTCCTATGTTCCGGGTACAACGATGACATTAATTTTTAGTATTAATATAGCATCACCACAGTCTGAATTTGGAGATTATTTAGAGATAACGTTTCCTGCCGGAATTACTCCAACTGGGCTAAATACTTCAGATTCAATTTGTGATTCATATTATGGACAGGATCCTGAATATTTAAATGGAGTGAATGGGCATGTAATAAGCTGGGGAGATGATGATAACTACTTTGGAGGAATCATTCTTGGAACTCATTTATTTCATGTAGAGGTAATTGTTGCAAATGGATTAAAAGGAGTTCAGCTTGCATCATTTCATTTATCAGGAGATGAATATTTCGGTATGCCGCCTCATGAGTTAAATGGCAATATTGAAATTCAGTCAATATGTTCTGATCCAAGCAATCTGCAAGTTGCAAATGTAGGACCCGCATCTTCTGAAATTAGATGGAATTCAACATCAGGATGTTCAAATTGGGATATACAATATGATACAACAGGTTTTGTTTTAGGTACAGCAAATATTTTAAATGTCACAACTAATCCATTTATAATTATGGATTTAGATCCATTAACTGATTATGATGTTTATGTTAGAGATTCCTGTGGCAATGGAATTACAAGCAGTTGGATTGGTCCTTATACTTTTACAACCTCAGTTTGTAATGAACCTGCAAATTTAACAGCAAGTAGTATAACATATACATCAGCAAATTTAAACTGGACTTCTGTTAATGCCTTGCACTGGGATATTTCATATGCCATTTCATCTGAAACTAACCCTGAGAATGGAACAATTATTTATGATGGATCAAAACCCTGCAGTTTAAATGGGTTAGAATCTGCAACAACTTATAAATTTTGGGTTCGAGATACTTGTTACCATGGGATGCATAGTGATTGGGTAGAACAATCATTTACAACAGCAACAGTTATTCCTCCAAGTAACTTATCATATTCTAATTTAGGACCTACTTCAGTTCAATTAAACTGGACAAATGGGAGTTGTCCGAATTATGATCTTCAATATGGTTTATCGGGTTTTGAATTTGGAACTGGTAATATAATACATATAAATACCAACCCCTATACAATAATTGGGTTAAGTCCTCAGAATACGTACGATATTTATATGCGTGATTCATGTGGAATAAATGCAACCAGTAATTGGGTTGGACCTATTAGTGTCACCACATCAGACTTATTTACTGTAATCGATATAGATACATTACCAGATATAAACGGAACATTATCATGGGTAAATTTAGATAATGACAGTGATCTGGATGCTCTTGCTTATGGAAGTGTAATTGATGGATGGATGTCTTACGACTTAACTGGTAGTTGTGAATATCACGCCAGCGGGTTATATGGAAGTTATAACTATGCTCCCAGAGGAAGCTTTATTGATTATAATGGAGATAATTATGTTGATCTATTAGATTTTGGAGATGAGATAATACATCTAAATAATCAAGACTTTACATTTACCTCTTCATTTGGTGAATGGAATAACTTCAATGTCGCATCAACAAGCTTTGCCGATTATGATGCAGATGGTGATGTTGATATATTTGTTACAGGTACATATTTACAAACAGGTTTGCCAGGATATACCACCATATTAATTAATGATGATGCAGGAAACTTTTCTGATGCCGGAATTGATTTTCTGGGATTAAAAGATGGGGTAATTAAAACAACAGATTTTAATAATGATGGATATGTTGATTTTATAAATACAGGTGTTGATATTAACAATAATGTAAATACAATTCTTTATAAGGGTGATGGAAATGGAAATTTTAAAATTGTTCAGGCAGGTATTATAAAACTGAAGATGGGCACAATAGATTGGGGAGATTACAATAACGATGGTTTAATTGATCTGATTATTGCAGGTAGAACTGCTTATAGTACAGAATATAAAATTTATAAAAATTTAGGAAATGATCAATTTGAAGATATTGGATTGGAATTAGATAATAGTTTAGAATATACGCATTTTCAGTGGGCAGATTTAAACAATGATGGATATCTGGATATTGTAGCAACAGGGAAACAAAATATAAGTGACTATTATTCAAATATATTCTTTAATAATAAAGACGATTCATTTACCCAATACAATATTCCTTACGGATCAATCTCTTTAGGAGACTATGATAATGATGGTGATCTGGATATTTTAAGATCCTTTGGAGATAACTCATATGGTAATACGGATGTTTATATCAACAATACTCAAACAAGTAATCTTTGCCCATCAGTTCCATTCAATCTAAATTCAAATGTATTAAGTAATTATGTTGAACTAAGTTGGGATAAAGCAAATGATGACCTGACAAATTCAGATGGGCTGACATATAATCTAAGAATCGGAACATCCAGTAATTCTTCAGATATTATTTCTCCACTTTCAAACTTATCAACAGGAACAAGTAAATATTTTAAGCATGGGAACAAACTTCATGTAAATAGTTGCACAATAAAAGATCTTGATGTAGGAGATTATTATTGGAGTGTACAAGCTATTGATAATGCAGGGAATGCATCAGCATTTTCTGCTGAGCAAACTTTTACTGTTTTACCATTTTTTGAAGTAAAAGATATACTTTTCCAATACGATGGCTGGCAAAAAATGAAATGGTGTAAAGGTTTATCTTCCGAAAATTCTCTTGATATAATGTCAATTGGAATTAAAAATATATATGTTGGTAGTCCATTCCCTATGCCGAAGCCAAATTCTAATACAGTTTTAACTTCGCAAGCAGGTGATGATTTTGTAAGCGGTTTCTTTGATCCACTGGAAAATATCAGTTATGGTGATTTTGATTTCGCCGATGCCAATAGCGATGGAAAGATTGACATTTTATTAACTGGTGCAATTTATGATTATCATGGCGGTATCGAAGGTGATTCTATATCTAAATTATATACTGTTGATTATTTAAGTGGAGCTATTGATCAAGAAGTAGATATTCCATTTTTAAAATATAGTTCTGTCGATTGGGGTGATTATAATAATGATGGTAAGATAGATTTTATTATATCGGGCAAATCTGGTAATGATGATATTACAAAAGTTTATAAAAATATTGGCAATTTAGATTTTGAAGAAGAAATATCTGTTAATATTCAAGGTGTTTCAAATGGCACATGTCGGTGGGTCGATTTAAATAATGATGGATACCTTGATTTATTTACATGTGGAGAATTAAATGGTGCTCCAAAAACTCTAATTTATAAAAACAATACGCTTGGTGGATTCGAATTACAACTGTGTTCAATAGAAAATTTATCGTCAAGTAGTGTCGATTTTGGAGATTACGATGCTGATGGTGATCTTGATATCTTAATTGCAGGATCTGATATTGATAAAAATAGCTTTACTAGCGTTTATAAAAATTTAGGAGATTTTTGTTTTGAAGAGCAGGAATTAAATATACGGAAAGTATTCCCGGGCAATGTTAAATGGTTGGATTATGATAATGATGGTTTATTAGACATAAGTATTATAGGAAGAAGTGGGCTTCCATTGTTAGCTATATACAAGAATCATGGGGATAACGTTTTTTCTGAGTTTGAAACTAATATCGATCCATCATGGTTTAATTCTGCTGCATGGTTTGACTATGATTCTGATGGTGATTTGGATGTAGCATTAGGCAAGGAAATATTTAAAAATAATAACAATTGGAGCAATAATAAGCCATCATCTCCAACAGATTTAACTTCACAAAGATATGGTTATGGGGTAAAGCTTGAATGGGAACCTGCAGGTGATGATAATACCGATGCAAAATCTTTATCCTATAATATTAGAATAGGAACTCAGTTAAATGGATTTGATGTAATCAATCCGATGAGTAATGTATCATCTGGAGATGTTAGTGTATCAGAATTAGGTAATTGTCAGTTAAATACAAAATATTATTTAGATTCTTTACCAGAAGGAACCTATTATTGGAGTGTTCAATCTATTGATCAAGGTTTTAAAGGCAGTAATTGGGCACCTGAGCAAACTTTTAAAATAACAGTTATTCGCGCAGATTTTGTCGCTGATTCTGCATGTAAAGGAGTTTCTACTCACTTTACAGATATTTCATTAACTGGAGGAACAGAGATTACAGACTGGGAGTGGGATTTTGGAGATGGGAGTACATCTACTCTTCAACATCCAACCCATACCTACGCCACAGCAGGCACTTTTGATGTGCAGCTTGTTGCAATTTCATCGGAGTATTCAGACACCATCACAAAACAGGTTATCGTAAAGCCCAGGCCGATTACAAATTTCACGACTGACCTGGTTTGCCAGGGAACGGCAACTTCCTTTATCAATGCTACGGATCATAATACCTTAGCCATCGAATCCTGGCAGTGGAATTTCGGCGATGGGAGCATCTCTAATGCTGAACAACCCGGATCACATGGCTATCTGAATACCGGAGAGTATAACGCTTCATTGATTGCAGTGGCTGATAACGGATGCTCCGATACCGCGACCCATATTGTCACAGTTGCCGGATACCCGGCTTCATCAATTTCTGTCGACGGACCGCTGTCCTTTTGCTCTGGTGACAGTGTGAGTTTGTCTGTTGAGTCAGATTCAATGTACAATTACCAGTGGCTACTGAATGGAGCCAATATTACCGGTGCCGATTCAAGTATATTCAAGGCGCTTGGAGCAGGACAATATTCTGCCAGGATTACTAATACAACCGGAAATTGCATTACTGTTTCCGATGAAGCAACAGTAAATGTAGCTGGATCTCCTGCCTCACCAACCATTACCGCCGCAGGTTCCACCACCTTTTGTAGCTCAGACAGTGTAATATTATCTGTAACTGACAACCCGGATTACTCCTATAAATGGAAACTCAATGGAGGAAGTGTAGGGTCCAATTCAAATAATTATACGGCGAAAAGTTCAGGAGCCTACAGCCTGGATGTTACAAATTCAGCCGGTTGCAGCAATACATCCTCAAATACTATTTTAGTAACGGTTCTTCCTGTACCAACAATGCCAACCGTGAATATGAGTGGTTCAACCACTTTCTGCGACGGTCAGTCTGTAAACCTGAGTGTAACCGGCAACCCTGCCATGGAGTATCAGTGGAAAAACGGAGAGATTACCATCGAGGGGGCGACAAACAGCAACTACCTTGCTGAAGCATCCGGAGACTACAAACTAAAGATCACCAACACCAAAGGCTGTGCGGTTGAAACAACTCCTGTTGAGGTGCAGGTATATCCGAACCCAGTTAAGCCGGTTGTGGCAGAGATTAACGGAAACACCAACTTCTGTCCGGGAACAGAGGTGACCCTGGAGGTAACCAATGCTGGTCAGCAATATACCTTCCAGTGGAAGCGATCTGGCATACCCATACCGGGAGCTGACCAGAGCAGGTACAGCGGCAAGTTAACTGCGGGAGAGTACTCAGTTGTTGTAAGTCGGGAAATCTGCAGTGACGAATCTGAACCTTTGACACTCACCACCCTGCCTGCACCTGAGAAGCCGGAGATCATTGCTAAAGGCCCGAATATCTGGTACCTGGCCTGCTCGAACGACAGTGCCACAGCATACAAATGGTACAGAAACAGCACTGAAATTACCGGAGTAAATGATTATATCTTTGTAGCAGGCGATCAAACAGGCAAGTATGAGGTTGCCATATCTGTCAATGGCAGCTGCTTCAGCATGAGCGATCCGGTGTATGTACCCCTGGGTACAGGCATAGAGGAGAGCCCCTTCAGCAATCTGAAAATCTACCCCAACCCTACCCCAGGACTCTTCACCCTGGAGATGGACAACCCGGTTATGGGCGAACTGATCATTGATATCTTCGGGGAGACCGGCAAAAAGGTCATCAACATCAAGTTCCGCAAGGAAACCTCCCGCTTTATGACACAGATTGACTTGAGCGAACAGCCTGCAGCGGTGTATCTGATCAGCCTGGCGCTGGATGAGTGGGTGACAACGAGGAGGTTGGTGGTGGAGTGAGGCTGGGTTTTTTAAAATATCAGAATCCCAAAGAATATTTAAGTAGCATTTTCATGAAGGCGTTTTAATCAGAGAGTTCCTAAATTAGCAGCACTGGATGCAGAGATGATGGACAAAAAACCTGGACAAAAACCAGCTATGATTATTTTGCATCCAGTCCTCTAAATTCTTTTAGTATTACTTTTAGCCTGTTCATTATAGTATTTACCCCACCCTGTATGTCTGATTCAACATTCAGCGGCATCACAGGATCGTGCAGTGAAAGCCGCAGCAGAAACCATCCTTTTTCGTTTTCTCCTTTACAATTTACACGGATGCCTTCGTAATTTTCCTTCTCTGCTTCCCAACCTTCTTCAGACTTCACAATTTCAGTAAGGCGCTCAATCACTTCCTGTCCATATTTAGCAAAATCCTTTTCTTTAATCGAAAACCTTACCTCTTCACTTTCCAGCGGATGCTGCAAAGGTTCGATAAGGTCACTAATTGTTTCTCCCTTCATGTGCATCTGTGCCACTTTGACCAGTATTTTAGCCACTAAAAATGCCCCATCATCCAGGAAGTAGTTCTCTTTCAGAGCGGCATGACCACTCGTCTCAATGGCAATCCAGGATTCCACGCCTTCCTTATTTAGTCTAATCGCCTCATTGATTACATTCTTATAACCACGTTTAAACCGATGGTGTTTCCCTTTGAGTTGATCTTCTATGAAAGTATTGAGTCCGGTACTGGTAATGGAATCTGTTACCACCGCTGATTCCGGGTGTTCTTCAAGCACAATCGCTGAGATGAGCGCAATAAGGGCATTCCTGTTAATCGGATTCCCCTGACTATCAACTATGGCTGCTCTGTCTACATCGGTATCAAAAATAATCCCCAGGTCTGCCTTTTCCTGAGTAACGGCCGAACAGATGGCATCCATTGCTGCTTTATCCTCGGGATTTGGGATATGATTTGGGAACATTCCGTCTGGATCCAGAAACTGGCTTCCGGTTATATCCGCCCCAAGTTTATGCAATATTTTTTCAGCAAAGAAACCACCTGCTCCATTCCCGGCATCGACAATGATTTTCAATCCTCTCAAAGGCTTTTTAAAATGGTCGGGATGGTTAACAGAATTTCGGATATATTTCACCAGTCCTTTAGAATATACTGAAATAAAATCCATTATTCTTATCGTCCCTCGCTTACCTGAATGATCAAACCTTGTACCGGCAGCAAGGTCGAGGATTTCTGAAATGTCTTTTTTATCAAGTCCTCCTTCATCAGTGAAAAACTTCAGACCATTCCGATTATAAGGAAGGTGACTTGCTGTAAGCATTACGCCTGCAGTGGCTTTCACTTTTTCACTTTTAGTTGCCATAAACATAGCAGGGGTTGATGCAATTCCACAATCGATGACATTTCCACCCATGCATTGTACGCCTTTTGAGAAAGCTTGTTTCAGTTCGGAACCCGACATCCTTGAGTCTTTCCCAACAGCAATGGTAATATCGCCCGGGTGTTTTCCCCGGCACCAATAAAAAAATGCCTTTCCTAATTGTTCCGCTACTGTTTCATCGAGATTAACCGGTTCTCCATTCACACCACTAATGGCAACACCTCTGATATCGGATCCGTTTTGTAATGCTTTGTAATCTGTCTTCATAGTTAGTAATGTTCTGAACAGGCTGTAAAGAATTTTACCGGCAACTGTTCTAAGGGTTATTCATTTTTGATGCAGTAATAATTAAACATACATTTGTCGTAATAGTTCTTACGTTTATATGTTTTCTACAGCATATGCAAGATAATACATAACAGATTAAAAACAATCAATAAAACCTATGCTTGTAAGCACCAGGGTTACTGGATAAGATATTTTTCAGCTATGTCAGCAAGTACTAACCGTTCTGGATAAGATATTCTTCAGCTTCAACATTCCAGAGACCATTGTGTCTGCTGCAGATTTCATGAAGCTTTTCAAAGAGCGGATTTTCTTTGCCCTTTTCTTTAAAATCTTCAATTGCAGTTAACGGAATATCTTTGTGCGTATAGATTAGTTTTTTTCCTCCCGGGATATGAGGCAGATCGACCGTTGCTTCCGGCACCGCATTCAGTCCGCCGATATGGGTGATTAGTCCTGCAGGATCAAGCCCTTTACTCATCACCTCCAGCGCTTCGCGCATGTCCTGCATGTTACCTCCCGACGTTCCCACGATATGTGTATAGGCATAGTGGACATTATAGAAATTCATTTTTGCTGAGAAATCAGGATCATCGGGACCAGCAAAGAAATTCAAACAACCGTCGAATCCAAGGATTGCGTCGCCTTGCTCAATGACCGGTGCTACCGGTGCAAAAACAAAAACATCGTTGTAACCTTCACCTCCGTTTATATCTTTAAGTTTCATTACCGGATCATCAGAATTGCCGGTGTTGACATAATGCAATTCAATGCCCTGTTCTTTGGCGTAATCGACCGTGTATAGACTGGCAGCCCTGTCGAGGCGTGCCTGATCGATATCTGTAATTACAAGACGCGATGGTTTCCGGTCTTCCCTGTTCAACACGTAATTGATCGCAGCAAGTCCCATTGGGCCAACGCCTGCGAGGATGGCCATACTTCCCCCGTCGACAATCTCCATTTCATGCACATAGCTACCGGCTTTGGTATGATAATTGGCATGCATGGCACCGATCACACAGCTGAGCGGCTCAGCCAGTGATGCAGGGTAAAAACCCGGACCGTCGTATACCATCAGGCAGTCCTGCGCCAGCACATCAATGGGAATAATAACATATGTCGCATCTCCCCCCACATATTTATAGGAATAACCGGGAGCACTGAGCACGCCCATTGGACCATCTTCGTAATATATGGCCGGCTGGATGCTGAATTTCTGACCAGGTTTGAACTTATCTTTCCATTGGGCACCCACCTCGATAATCTCACCTGCAAATTCATGACCGATAATAACCGGGTTATCGCCGATATCATTGGGAACCCGCTTGTGATCTGATCCCTGTGAGGCTGCTTTATAGCTCGACATGCAAAGGTCATCTGTTATGACCTTTGCCAGGACTTCATCTTCCTTTATGGCCGGAAGTTCAAATTCTTCAATTCGTATGTCTTTTTTGCCGTATAGGCGGGCTGCTTTGGTTATCATATTTATAATAAATTTATTAAATCAATTGGATTGTGTATTATGGGATATTTTTGATCGCTGACATTATTTACATCCCCATACCCCCAGCTAACACCAATCGGCTGCATACCTGCTGCCAGTGCAGTATTTATGTCTCCGGCTGAATCTCCTACTAACATAGCTTCTTCAGGTTTCACTCCAAGCTTTTCTGTAATTTCAAGTGCAGCTGATGGATCGGGCTTGATGGGAACGTCTGTTCGCTGTCCAAATACCGGGTAAATATGCCAGTTGCTCAGGTAACTTTCAGTAACCTTAACTGTAAGCGCATGTGGTTTGTTCGATAGTACAGATATTCTCACACCTTTTCTCTCAAGATGACTCAGAACTTCTGGTATTCCCTCAAAAACAAGACTTTTTATTGCATAATTTGTTTTATAAACCTCCTTAAACTCGTTCACGTATGCCTTCAACTGATCTTCATCTACCTTTTTCCCTATTCCCCGTTCTATGAGTTTCGCAGCACCGTTTCCGATCCATCGTACAAATTCTTCGCGCGAATGTTCTGCGTAACCATTCCGACGGAACATTACATTTCCCGCATCAACAATATCATCAATGGTATCTACCAACGTCCCATCAAGATCGAAAATTACTGCTTTCACTCCCATCAATATTACCTATTAAATGAATCAAGTCTGAATTTTACAAAAATAAAAGTAAATCATTATCACCCACTCAAGATTTTCGAATAACCCAATAACCTGAAGACCCAATATTTCACTTCAAACTACACCCCCATTTTATTCCTTCTCAACTGCTCTGAATCGCCAAATTCCTCTCTCGAAACATGGCCTTCCAAAGGAACAATCCTTTGATGAATGGCATCTACAATCCAATGCGGTTGTGGGAAGAACTCATTCTCCAGCTCATGTGCCGGTGTAATCCAGTTCCGTGATCCCACTACCACCGGAGGTGCATCCAGGTAATCAAATGCAAGGTTGGTAACATTCGATGCAAGATCATTCAGGAACGATCCTCGTGCAGTGGCATCGCCAGTAATAACAATCCGACCGGTTTTCTTTACCGATTCAATCACTTTGTCATAGTTAAAAGGCACGAGTGAGCGGGCATCAATAACTTCGGCCGACATGTTATAGTCATCTCTGAGCGTTTTGATGGCATCCATAACACGGTAAAGTGTTGCGCCAACAGATAAAATTGTCACATCCTCGCCTTCCACCTTCACATCGGGCTCTCCAAAAGGTATTTCGTAATATTCCGCGGGAACGCCCTTCTCAACGAACTGTTCACCAATATCGTAGATCCTCTGACTTTCGAAGAATACCACGGGATCGGTACCTTGCAACGCCGCATTCATTAATCCTTTTGCATCGTAGGGTGTCGCGGGAAAGCAGACTTTCAATCCGGGTATATGTGCCACCAGGCTGGTCCAGTCCTGCGAGTGTTGCGCACCGTATTTTGATCCTACCGAAACGCGCAGTACCACTGGCATCTTAATCATGTTTCCGCTCATGGCTTGCCACTTTGGTATCTGATTAAACACCTCATCACCACTCCTTCCCAGGAAGTCGCAGTACATAATCTCCGGAACCACGCGACCACCACACATGGCATAACCGATGGCGGTACCAACGATCGCTCCCTCGGCAATGGGTGAGTTAAATAAACGGTGATATGGGAGCGCTTCTGTAAGTCCGCGGTATACTGCAAACGCGCCACCCCAGTCGCGGTTCTCTTCGCCATATGCGATAAGCGTTGGGTCTTTATAAAAACGATCTGCAATGGCTTCGAAAAGTCCGTCGCGCAATTGGTACTGCTTCATCTTTGAAAAAGGCTTTCCGTCTTTATCAAAGGCATATCGCTCTTTCTTAGATATCTGTTTAACCCTTGGATTTTCTTCCAGGGGGTGATTCACATCAGGTTTACGGTCCTCCTCGACAGTGTCCAGTGAACCATTCGAGAGCATCATACCTCCAATAACATCGTCTTTTCCGGGATCCATGCGTGGAGAGATCTCGTCATTGATTGCTAGTTTGAATACCTCAAACGTATTATCCTTGATTCCCTCAACCATTTTATCAAGCTCCTTTTTTGTGGCAATACCTGCTTTGGTCAGTGCTTCTCCGAATGTAACAATACTGTCCTGCTGCTGCCATGCTTCGACTTCCTCTTTAGAACGGTAGGATGAAGCATCGGAAGGAGAGTGTCCACTGTAGCGATAGGTCAACACATCGAGCAATACCGGACCTTGTTTCTTCTCCAGCACTTTCTTCTTGCGTCGGTAAGCATCTATCACTGCCAATGGATTATAACCATCAACACGTTCGGCATGCATCTGGTCTTTATTAACGCCGGCACCGATACGTGCTGCAATTTCGTAACCCATGGTCTCGCCACAAGTCTGACCGCCCATCCCGTACTGGTTGTTCATGATGTTGATGATCAGAGGGAGACCACCTTTCTGATCGCCTTCCCAAAGCGTTGTAAACTGGTCCATTGTCGCAAAGGAGATTCCTTCCCAGACCGGACCACATGCCATCGATGCATCGCCAATGTTGGCGACGACGAGTCCCGGTTTGCTGTTCACCTTTTTGTAAAGTGCAGCGCCTACTGCGATATCCCCCGAACCACCTACGATGGCGTTATTGGGATACACACCAAATGGTGTGAAGAACGCGTGCATGCTACCGCCCAATCCTTTATTGAATCCCGTTTCACGCGCAAAAATCTCTGCGAGCGTTCCGTATAAAAGGAATTTAACGGCCAGCTCTTTGGTCGATCCCTTGAAATTCTTCTTCACAATGTCGTAGATCACGCCATCGAAAAACTCGGTCATCACCTCTTTCAGCGCTTTGTCGCTGAGTTTATGAATGGCGCTTAGTCCTTTGGCCAGGATCTCGCCATGACTCCGGTGAGAGCCGAAGATATAATCGTCTGTATCGAGCTCGTATGCCATACCAACGGCTGCTGCTTCCTGTCCGATAGAGAGGTGTGCAGGTCCGGGATGGTTGTATTCGACGCCGTTATACTCACCGGTGGTCTTGATAAGATTGAGCATGTTTTCAAACTCGCGTATCACAGCCATGTCGTGGTAAATACGCTTAAGGTCATCATCGGAAAAGTTTTTCCGTTCATCGTCGATGGACTTGTTGTATTTATTAACCGGAATTGGCTTAAATTTCAGCTCTTTTGCTTTTCGTTTCTCTTTCGGATCTATAAATTGTGCTTTTGGCATGGTTGTATGTTTTTTTTTATTGGTTAATGGAGAATGGGGATTGGGGAATGATTCAATGCCAATCAAACCATGATTTTCAGATATTAATTTCCAGGTTTTCAATTTCTGTGGCGATGGCCTTGAGGAAGCGTGTTGCTTCTCCCCCGTCGAGTGCCCGGTGATCGTATGTAAGGCTGAGTCCCATGGTTGGCACAAAGCCATAAGTACCATTGCCCAGGTCTTTTGGTCGCGGGAGGATGGTATTGACTCCCAATATTGCTACCTGTGGCAGGTTTATCACGGGAGTGAACATCTCCACACCATAGTTGCCGAGGTTTGAAACGGTAAATGAAGCTTCTGTGGGAGCCAGCAGGTCGGGATTCACACTCCCCTTCTTGCAGGCGTTGGCGAGGGACTTCATCTGACTGGAGAGTCCTTCGATGGCCAGGTCATCGGCATTCTTCACCGTTGGAACCATCAGTCCACGGTCCGTGTCAACTGCAAATCCGAGGTGCACCTTTTGGAATACCCGTGTACTGTCGCCCAGGAAATGTGCATTGGCGTTTTGATGTTTTTTTAGTGTACGAATTACGGCGGTACACACCATATCGTTCAATGTAATGTTGTGCTCGTATCCTTCATTTTGTTTGGCTTTCACCTGCTGACGCAATTCCAGGATTCGTCGTGCATCTGCACCCAGGTGGTGTGTCAGCTGTGCGGAATTCTGGAGTGATACATGCATGGCGTTGGCAATACGTTTACGCATATTGGTGAGCGGAACATTTTTCGAATCGTTGTCGTATATTGCATTTGAAGGATCGGGATACTGATATGCCTGTTGTTGAACAACTGCTTTTTCGGCTGCCTGGATTTGTGCTCCAGTGGCATTATCAACCATGGATGGCTCATGTTCCATGGCTTTGCGAATATCGGCTTCAATAATACGCCCATTGGGTCCGGTTCCCTGAACTCTGTAAATATTGATATGCTTTGCTTCTGCGAGTTTTCGGGCTCTGGGTGAGATGAATAATTTACCTTGTTCATTTTGAGAAGTTGCACCAGACGCAGCTGTAGATTGTCCTTCTCCAACTGCGGAAGGTGTACCTGCGGCTATTTTTGCACCTGCTGAGGCTGCAGGGGCCGTTTTTATTGACGATACGTTCTTTGCCCCCTTTTCCGGATTTGCTTCCCCGCTTGCAACATTAATGTCGGCGTCAGCTGAGCGATCCCCCGATACAGATGCATCAATGTCATCAGAAAGTGCAGCCTCTCCACTATCGCCACCTGAACCCAGTGCTGTTGCATTTTCGGGCCTAAACTCATCTATCGACTCTCCTTCCTCGCCGATCACCCCAACGTTCGTTAGTACCGGCACTTCATCTCCTTCCTCAAAGAACCAGGTAAGAAGTGTGCCAGACTCCTTTGCCTCTTCCTCGAAAGAGGCCTTATCTGTTTCATATGAAAATAATGGTGTATCGGGCTCGACCTTATCGCCTGGTTTAACATAAAACTCCGTAATGATACAGGATTCAACCGATTGTCCTTGTCTTGGTAAAAGTATGGGATGTGCCATAAAAATCTATTTTGATGCAAATATATGCAAATTAACTTGTAAATACAAGTGAGATAAACTTATTTCACGATAAAATATTTTAAACATTGTAATTTAGATATTTAGAAGATTAATCTCATACTAATAAATTAACAATTACTTAATACTTGATAATAACAATATTTATTTCTATTTTTGGAATTACATTTAATATGTACCATTTTTTTTTCGATTTGCAATAACTGTTTAAAATAAAATAGGAAGATCAATTCTACTCAGATTGGAGCGCATGAATGAAACCACTCCTCAATATCGCCAGGTTTATGAAACCCTTCGCAAGCATATAGAATGCGCTGTATATAATGAGGGGGATATTCTGCCGTCGGAAAATGAGTTATGTGCGGTGCACAATGTTACACGTCCGACGGTACGCAAGGCACTGGATATGCTAACGAATGAAGGTTTTATAAAGAAGCGACAAGGATTAGGCAGTGTAGTTCAGTCTAAACCAAAAGGAATAGGCATTTTATCCATTACCGGAACCACATCGGCCATTGGTCGGGGAAATCTTGAGACAAAGGTGATTGTTAAACCTGTTGTTAAACCCTGGCCAATGAATTTTACATTTCCATTATCTGATATAGAATTAGAGAGCGGATGCATTTATTTCGAGCGGTTGCGACTGGTAAACAGCGAGCCTATATTTTACGACATTTCTTATTTACCAAATATTAACCTGCCCCGCTTTACCAAGCGCAGCCTCGAAAACCATTCTCTTTTTGATGTGCTTCGGGAGCATTACCAGTTAAAAATCACCGGTGGCGAGCAAAATATTAAGGCCATCACCCCCACCCCGACGATACAGGAGCATTTTAGTGTCGATTTTTCCACCCCAATCCTTCATCTCGAGCGCAAACTCGAAACAAACAGGATTGATTTTAACGTGTATTCCTTTTTATATTGTGATACAAGGGATTATGGGTTGATTGG
>Ga0102940_1000703_pt1 | contig 22581 bp, 14 predicted proteins | sample SalPonR2_C_D1_MG_FD_78215 | JGI IMG/M metagenome (GOLD analysis project Ga0102940, IMG submission 78215) | Salt pond soil microbial communities from South San Francisco under conditions of wetland restoration - Salt Pond MetaG R2_C_D1_MG | ecosystem: Environmental > Aquatic > Marine > Intertidal... | reverse complement strand
TTGCTCAGTAATTCGTAGTAAAATTCCTGCATCAAGTCGTCGGCATAGGAAGGATCAAATTTGAAGCGGCGGCACAGCCCGAGGGTAAAAGCATACAAGGCCTGGTGATGCTGCCGGTTGATGGTGCGAACGAAGTCGTCGCGTTCCGATCCGGGAGAATGGTCATACTTATCCATAAGCAAGATATTGGTGAAACTAGGGAACTGGCAAACCTTTGATCGGAATTTCGTTTCACCTGTATAACGAAGCAAAAAATTAAATCCTCCCAGCTTAGTGTAAATTATACGTTAACTTTCTGTAAAATCAAATCCACCAACTATCATTTGCCCTGCTTCAGGAAGTCTTTCCCGACCCTTTGGTTCGGTTCCGCCTTGCGTCCTGAACCGGACCATCGAATAGCCTTCCGGCAAAATCAGCCTGATGCGCCTTGAAGAAGCTGTCCAGTTCATCCAATCCCTTCAGTTGGCAATGTTCCTTTGCCGTTCGCAAACCATCGAGCATCGTGAGAAAAATACAGCCCGATTCTCGCTGATTTGGTTCCAGCTTCCAACGTAGTAAGCAGCAAATCGCCTGGCGAACGTCATTTAGTTCCCGTGAAGCTACAGGCAAATCAACAGGGGCCTGCAGAAAAGACTGGACCAAACGGCGCAAATCGGGATCCCGATTGACGGGGAGAGGCAGCAATGAGAGAATATCCTCCAATACATCCGGACCAGAATACTGGCCGGCGCCGGGCTTCGGTACAGGTTGCCCGGCATGGCTGATTGGCAAATTTTTCATGATGGGGATTTTTTAATTGTCATCCAAAAAAGCAATAATGAAAAATTAAATAGCCGGGCATAATTCCATTACACGTCAATTTGCTGTTTACCTGGGGAGACACGCTTTTACCCCCACATAAGTGAATGCAATTTGATAGTAACCCAATTATGTCCGGCTATTCGCCTTTTTGAACTTTAGTTTAATTTTATTCTGATGTGTCGGATGCTTCTTTCTGTAGTATGACGGAGTCGAGCCTTGAAAAATCCCACAGTTAGGCTTAAATTTTTTATTTTTTTTAAACCAATCAATCCGGCCAATTTCACTCCTTCCTGAAAGAATTTGACTCGCTGCTCCGTCCTAATAATGAAAATTGACCTAAACGGCTTTGTACTTTACTTGTCCTCACCGTAACCTTCATACAAATATAGAATCACGCTCTCCCAATACCCCAAACGCATCAACTGCCAATAGCCAACAGCCAATAGCCAATAGCCAATAGCCAATAGCCAATAGCCAATAGCCGAAAATTTCATCTCCTATTCGAATACCTTCACCAAATTCTTCATCTATGCCGTCATTTGATCTCTATTTCTTCCTCCGCCTTGCGGTAGGACTAATCCTCGGCTTCTTCATCGTCTACCGCATCAAGGGCATTCTACGCGCCCTGGTTGTGCGCAGCATGCCAGTGCGTCACCGCATTTCGGAGAAGTCGTTCCTCATTCAGACTCGCATCAGCACCCTGTTGGCATTCGTACTCGCCATCACCGTAGCCCTGCTCACCGAATGGGGTCTGCGCGAAGCCGCCCAGGCCTTAGGCTTGCCCACCACTGTAACCAAAACTGAACAGCATGACATTGCCACCTCGCCCGACCCGGCGCCTGCTCCCGCGCCAGCGCTTGTCCCTGAACCCGAACCCGCTCCGGTTGACACGCTACCTGATACACCGCAGACTAAACAGCCAACATCCGTTGCCACAACCACGGAAGAAATCTATTACCTCCAGCTTTATGCCTTCCGCCGTCAGGATTTCGCCGAAGCCGCCCAGGCTGCGATGAGTGAAGCGCTGGATCAGCCCGTCTGGCTGGCCGTCCGCCCCGGCGATACCGAGCCCTATAAAATCATGGCCGGCCCCTTTCCCAGCCGCGCCGCCGCCGTGCGCTACCGCAAACGCCGGCAGCTGAGAGGCTTTCCGAGGCCGGCGGAGGAGCTGCAGTTTCGTCAGGACCGGTAAATAAGGGTAGAGGATGCGGAGTCAGACGGCGCCTTCCAGGGCACCCCCTGATTTCCCGCCTGCTGAGAGAAGCCAGTCCCGGCAACGCCCTTCTCTGTCCGGAAAAGCGGGGCCAAGCCCGCGAAAAGCGAACCACGAACAGCGTAGAGGGTAGAGAGAGGATAGTAGAGAGATGGGCAGGCCAAACAAAGCTCCGCGCTACCCGGAAAGAGCCCTGCTAGGCCGGCGAACCACGAACAGGGTAGAGGGTAGAGAGAGGATGGTAGAGAGACGCGCAGGCCGGACTTAAAACCAGAAAAGCCCTGATTGCTCAGGGCTTTTCCACGCGTTAGAATTTATAATGTCAGGAGTGGACCCGAAGGCTACTCCTCGTCATTAATATCTTCTTCCTCCTCTACCGCCACCGCCACCGCGGTTCTCGCGGGGTTCAGCTTCCTTTACCACGATGGTACGGCCATCGAGTTCTTGATCATTCAGGCTGCGAATGGCTTCGCGAGCCTCATCGTCATTTGGCATTTCTACGAAACCAAATCCTTTGGAACGGCCAGTGCCTTTATCCATAATGATCTTGGCAGAATCTACCTGTCCAAATTCTTCGAAAGCGTCCTGAAGATCTGCTTCCTGTGTGTCGTAGTTAAGCTTAGCTACAAAAATATTCATAAAAACAAAATTGATACCTGCGCCTGAGCGCAGTAAACATGAAATAGGTTAAAAAAAATTGAAAAAATTAAGGAAGGATAAAGTAAAAAGGAAGTAAAACCTAATAACTAGACCAAATGCTTAATTAATTCTAGTGCAAAGATGCACTATTTTTCAATGCCGTGCTGCTTTTTTTTCTTTTTTATGAAAAAAGTAACTGTTCTGGATCACCGCTATGCGGCGATATTTTTGTTTTGCCACAGAATACACGGGTTTTCACGGATTATTATTTTGGGGAATCCGTGAAAATCCGTGTATCTTAGACTCTTTGCGGTTCTAATATTCAGCCGGTCCCTCTTCTTTACCGGCGTCGCGAACAGCTAACGGATATTAATGCAACTCCAACTCCACCACCTCTCTCTCCGCCTGGGCGGCAAGCCCCTCTTTCAGGACTTCAATCTGGAAGTGAAAGCAGGCGAAAAAATACTCGTCAAAGGCCCCTCAGGCAGTGGAAAGTCGACCCTCCTGCGGCTTATCCTGGGCTTCGTTCGCCCGGATGAGGGCGAAGTGCGCATTGACGGGGAGCCGCTCAGCCGCGAGAACGTGTGGTCGCTGCGACAGCGCATGGCCTTCGTCAGCCAGGAGCTGAACATTGGTTCGGGAAAGGTGGAAGACTTTATCCGCGATATCTACGGCTACCGCGCCAACCGGCATCTTCAGTACGAGGAGGAGCAGGTGTTGGACAAATTCGGGGCTTTCGACCTGGAGCCCGACAAGCTGCAGCAGAACATCGGCAAGCTGTCGGGGGGCGAGAAGCAGCGGGTGGCTCTCATAGTCGCTTTATTGCTGGACCGCGAGCTGTACCTCCTGGATGAGGTCACCTCCGCTATCGACGAGGCCCTGCGCGACAAGGTCATCGAACACCTGGCGGGAATGGAAGGAAAGACAATGATCGTCGTTTCGCACGACCGTGGCTGGCGTGGGTACAACTTCCGGGAGATTGAGTTGGAAGGGTAAAAGAGGCAAAATCCTTAAAAGCTGGGATTGCCCGCCCTACGGATTGTGCAAATTTAGCGTCGATAATTGAGTGGATCGAAAAAAGTTTAGAAGTTTAGACGCCACGGCCCTTCCGGTCGGGCGTGGCTGGTTTAGAAGTTTAGCAGGTCTGAAAATGAGATTCCCGGTTTCAGACTTGCTAAACTTCTAAACAGCGAGCCCAGCCTGCCCCGTACACGCAGTGTCGGGAAGGGCGAAGCGCTAAACTTCTAAACTCACAAAACAAGCAGTTGTATCAAAAAAGACCTATCATGGACACCGCCGTCAACATCCCCCTCTGGGCTATGGCCCTCTGCTACCTTCTCCTCTTGATCCCTCTGGGCATCGCCTGGTATTTCCGTATCGGCATTCTGCAGCGCCTGCTGATAGCCGTACTGCGGATGACGGCGCAGTTGGCGGCGGTAGGGGCCGCGCTCATCTACGTCTTCCGCTGGGATAATACCTGGGTTAACATCGGCTGGGTGGTCACAGCTATCGGCTTCGCAACTTTTTCCGCGATTAATAACTCCGAGTTGAACTACCGGAAGTTTATCGCTCCGGTGTTTACCGCTTTGTTTTTATCGGCCGGCTCCATCCTCCTGTTTTTCAACGGTATCCTCCTCGATCTCGACAACATCTTTACCGCGCAGTATCTCATCATCATCGGCGGTATGCTGCTGGGCAACGCCCTCAAGGGCATCGTCATCGGCATCGCGGATTTCTACAAGGCAATCCGCAATGACCGCGACCGATACCTCTATCACCTTGCTGCCGGCGCCAGTCAGCTGGAAGGCCTGGTCCCCTTCTTCCGCGACGGCCTCAAGGCTTCCCTCAACCCTTCCATCGCCAGCATGGCCACCATGGGCGTCGTCTTCCTCCCCGGCATGATGACCGGGCAGATCATCGGCGGCTCCTCGCCGGATACAGCAATCCGGTACCAGATCGCGATTATGATCACCATTTTTGTGTGTATCACCCTGAGCGTAGCCCTGACGATACTCTTCAGTGTGAGACAGAGCTTCGATGACTATGGTAACCTCAAAGACGAAGTCTTCCGGGGGGAGGTCTGATAGCTCTTGGCTGCTTCGGATTGCTCTTGGCTTGGAGAGCAGAATTTTTTGGATTAATACCGGCTCTGCACTGGACTGCTTCGGGAAACGTAACTGCGGGGGTAAAAGCCTGAGGTCGGCATTAATCCAAAATTTTGGGGACATTGCCCTTGGCAGGCTGCTTCGGGTATCTTCGCGTCTCCTTCGCGATCTTTGTGTAATAACCATCCCAGCCCCTGAAAAACTGCTACACAGCCCTTATCTTAGGCCATGCGTTTTACAACCAAAAACTTATGCACAAGCTTCCAATTCTTTATCTCTTACTCATTCTCCTCACCCTCTCCTGCCGCCGGGAAGACCCCGTACCTGCAGAATTTGTCGAAGTTCCCGCGTCGGAATTGTTGAGCGGGACCGTACAGATACAGCACAACCCCGACGCGCCGCTAACCGCGATCGCCAGGATGCAGACGACAGTGGCCACCACACTGGAGGTCAAAGTCGAGGGTGATATTCCCTTTCAGCGAAGCTACACCGATTCTATCGTCAGCACACATGTGGTGCCGGTGCTGGGGCTGTACGCCGGCGTAGAGAATCCCGTCATTATCCGCATTGAGGACCCGCAAGGACGGCGCTTTGCGTTGGATACTTCCTTCTACCGGGCGCCGGCGCTTCCTGACTTTCTCCCGGATATCCGAATCGACAAAGCGAATAGCGCACGCATGGAGCCGGGCTTCACCCTCTGCGAGCTGAATATCGGCGGCGACGGTGAATTGCGGTTGGTTCCCATTATCTACGACCACAACGGGGATATCCGCTGGTATATGGATTTCCAAAACAACGACTGGCGGGCGCCTTTCGAGACGCTGGAGAACGGCAACTTCTTCTACGCCCGCGGCTGGGGCATCTTCGAATACGACCGGCTGGGACACGAGGCGAACCGCTGGGGAATACCCGGATACTGGCAACATCATGATGTCATCGAAAAACCGGACGGCAACTTTGTCGCGCCAGCCACCAGGCAGGACTTTAATACGGGACTGGATTTCATCGTGGAGGTCGGCCGCGATACGGGAGGCGTCTCACGGGAATGGGACCTGCGGCAGGTGCTGGATGTGGATCGCTTCGACCTTATCCGCAACCCCTACGATTGGCTGCACGTCAACTCTGTCTGGTACGACGAACGCGACCAGGGACTCATCATCTCGGGACGGCATCAGGGGGTATTTAAGGTTTCACAAGAAAATGAGCTGCAGTGGATCCTGGCGCCGCATCAGGGCTGGGGCAAAGCGGGGCCGGAGGGTGAAGGCTTCGAAACAAGCGATTATCTGCTCACCGCGGTGGATGCGGCAGGAGAACCCTATTCGCAGTCCCTGCAACAAGGCCTGGAAGGCCGCCCGGATTTCCGCTGGCCCTGGGGGCAGCACGCCGCGATGCTGCTGCCCAACGGCAACCTGCTGATGTTTGATAACGGCTGGCATCGTCACTTCACCTATGACGCAGCTGATTTCTCCCGCGCCGTGGAGTACGAAATCGATGAGGAAAAGGGCACGGTACGGCAGGTCTGGCAATACGGCGAGGAACGCGGCGCCGAAATCTACTCCCCCAATATCAGCGATGTGGACTACCTGCCGGAAACCGGCAATATTCTCTTCGTCAGCGGCAATGTCGCCTACCAGGGCGAACACTACGCGAAGGTAATCGAAGTAAGCCGCCCGGGCAGAGAAGTGATCTTTGAAGCGACGGTTTTGTTTAAAAATAAATTTTCCACCGGAACGGGATGGGCACAGGCAGATATTGTGTACCGGGGCGAGCGGGTGAAACTTTGGTGAAAGGGGGGCTGGGCCAGGCGATGCTTGGCAAGGGAACAGCTATGGCGATACTTGGCCAGACTTCGGCACGTCCCCTTCCTAAACCTCCATAAACCTCCCTACACCTCATCAACCTGAGGATGGGTGCTGGGGCTGGGTTTTGTCCAATAAATTTCAACGCTTAGAATCATGAAAACCAATCCACTTTTCTTTCTCTTCATCCTCTTACTGGCTACTGCCTGCCAGGAGGAGCGCCTGAGCTTTCCGCAGGTTGTCGAAGTGCCGGCGGAGGAGTTGGTGGAATCCGTCGTCTTTGACAGCACGGCGCCGCTGGCCGGGATGCTTCGTCTGGAAACGAAAGAAGCGGCGCTTGTCGAAATAGAGATTCAGGGCCCGAGGCCGGCAAACATCGGTTCCGGAAATATCGATACCCGCCACGAGATTCCGCTGACGGGGCTCTATCCCGGACAGAACAACTGGGTAAAATACAAGGTGTTGGGGCAATCGCTGCATCAATACGCCGTCGATTCATTTTCCATTGAGGCGCCTCCCCTACCCGGTTTTATGCCGGAGGTACGTATTGAACAGGCGGACCCGTCGAGGATGGAGGCAGGCTGGACCTTAATCGAGTTCAATTTAGCCAGAGGAAACCGCTATCAAACCATCCCGCTGGCATTCGACCGAAACGGCGACATACGCTGGTTTCTCAATCTGGGCTGGACGGGCGGGTGGACGGCCCCCTTTGAGCCGCTACAAAACGGCGCATTCCGCTTCGGGCATAGCCACCGGATTTACATGTACGACAAACTCGGCAGGCGACTGAACAATTGGTACCTGGATGGACACCAGCAGCATCACGACGTTTATGAGAAACCCAACGGCAACTTTCTCGTTCCCACCAGTAAACTGGGATTAAATACCGCTCTGGATTTCATTGTGGAAGTTGACCGCCAGAGCGGCGAAATTATCCGCGAATGGGACCTGCGCCAGGTATTGGACGTTGACCGTTTCGAACTGATCCGTAGTCCCCGCGACTGGTTGCATGTCAATTCGGTCTGGTATGACGAGCGCGACAGCAGCCTGATCATCTCCGCTAAGCATCAGGGCGTCTTCAAGGTGTCCTCAAACAATGAACTGCGCTGGATTCTGGCGCCGCACCGGGGCTGGGGTCAAGCGGGTCTTTACGGTAACGGCCTATCTACCGCGGACCGTCTGCTCACCGCCGTCGACCAACAGGGGCAGCCTTTCTCCCCAGCCGTGCAGGAGGGAGAAAAAGGGCTTCCTGAATTCCGGTGGTCCTGGGGGCAACATGCCGCCATGGTCCTGCCCGACGGCAAGCTTTTGCTTTTCGACAACGGCCTACATCGCAATTTCCTGCTCGATGATTCCGGTTTCAGCCGCGCCGTGGTGTATGACATCGATGAGGAGAAGCTGACGGTCCGCCAGGCCTGGCAATACGGAGCGCTTCGCGGCGAGGATCTGTACTCCTCCATCATCAGCGACGCAGATTTCCTTCCGGAAACGGGAAATGTGCTCCTCACGTCGGGATACATTAAAAAAGAATCGCAGCGCGCCAAGGTGATCGAAGTAGCCTACCCCAGTCAGGAAGTCGTCTTTGAAGCGACTATCCTCTTCAAAAGCCTGTACGGCGACGGCCGTGGTTGGAGAAACTCGGACATGGCATACCGGGGGGAGCGATTGCAGTTATGGAACCAACAAGCCCAGTAATAAACAGAAATTCCATTGGTGAGGTGCACAGATGCGGACAAGTATCTTAATTCATTCTTGTCTTTATCCCGAGGTCAAGTCAATGCACCACGATTCGCATCCCCCATCCCAGCTCCCCTTGCAGGAAGTACACTCCCGGCGCCCAGCCGCTCACATCCAGGCGCCACTGCGCGCCCTGCATGCGCTGTGAAAGCAGCAGCCGCCCCAACGCATCGAAGAGGCGTAGTTGCCGGCCGTCCAGCTCTGCGCTCTCGATGATCAGCTCCTCGCGGGCAGGAACCGGATAGATTCGCAGATCGGCGGGAGCGACGAGCTCAACACCGGTCAACAGCTGACAATCATAAGGTTCGGGGAAACCGGTTTCGATCGGATCGCCCGGGGTAAGGTCACGGCCGGCCAGCCCAGGATAATCGACCGGGTATCTCGTAGTGCGGAAAACCACATTGGCGTTGCGTCCGTTGGCGATCGGTATTTCGTCCACATCGTAAGCCAGCGGGCCGGTATTGATCTCGGGGTTGATGTATTCCCAGACAATCTCCTCTTCCGGGTTGATTTCAAAAATACGACCCTGAGCGCCCGAGCAAATGAGCGTATTGCCGCTCGGTAGCCGCTGGGCCCCGGAGATGAAGCTGGAGAAGAATTCCTCGGGCGGATCAGTTGTATAAGTGTAAGCCGGCCGGCGCGGCAGGAAAGGATTGTTGGGTACATAAACGTAGGAGCCTGAGAGATAACTATCAACGGGCGGCTCCAGAATATCCACGGAGGAATACGGCCGGTCGGCGTTGCCGTTATTAAACACCATGATATTACCGCCGCCGGGCAAATCGATCGGTATCCAGTGCGCGTCGTGGGCAAAGAAAAGCTGCTGATCCTCCGGTGTTCCCTGGTCGTAGACCTGCGGGTTGCCCCAGCGGTAGAGGAAATCACCGCCGCTGTTCCACTGCCCGCCCGAAGAACCCGCAGCCTCTTCGGTGGTGGTGCTGTGATCGATGACGTAGAACTCCCCAAGGAAGGCCGAGTTGATCATAATCTCGTCGCGATCGGGGTTGTAATCAATGGAGTTTAGGTGCAGCCAGTCATCGCCGCCATCAGCCGTAGGGCCGGCCGTGAAGTTGATATCCAGGCGCTCAGGGTGACGCCCCACCTCTCCGTAATTAGCCTTTGAAGTGTCGTAGTCCTGCACCAGATGGTCCCATAGATACCATTCCCAAACGATAGAATCGGTACTGGGGTCCACCTCGATGATATGTTCCGAAAAGATCACGCTGTCGGGCAGCAAATCCGTACGCCGGCCGGCGGCTATGGCCTCCTCGTAGGTCCGCAGGTCCCAGGCCAGGATGAGGATATTCCCGTTGGGCATCGGCTCGACGTCGTGATGAAGCATGCGCATCGAATCGGAATAAACGAAATCCCAAAGCACCGTCCCGTCCCAGTCGACCAGCTCTACGCGGTCCATCACACCGCCGACCTGGAAAACGGGATTCACACCGGGTGCGGAAAGGGAGGGCCGCAGCAGCGCACCGTCTTCCCTCAGATACACACTGGTACCGAAGGCCCAGTCGCTTTCCCACTCATTCACTACCCGCCCACAGTTATCGATCAAGAAGGTATTGCCGGTAAAAAGAGGCCTGAATAGCGTATACCCCTCGGAAGTTTCTGCTTCGTATTGCAGCAGCCCCACCGTGCGCTCTTGTGCCGGAAGAGAGAAAAGAAAAAAACAGCATAGAAGGAGTAGACAGATTTGTCTTCTGAAAATGTTTTTTTTCTTCATAAATGACTTTAACGTAGCGGACATAATTTAAAGATTATAAGGGGGCAGGACTGCCCCTGTCTAAAAACATCTTGTTTTTTCATCAAAAATCCTCTGTGAATCTCGTGTCTCCTCTGTGAATCTCTGTGTAAATTCCGCTCTACCTCAGCAGCGCGAACAAAAACTGAACATACACAATCTTGGTGATAATTGCCACCGGCAGCATGAGCGTGTAGCCGATATTCGGCAGTTTGTTTTCGGCCTTTTCCAGTGCGTATTCCAGTACGGCTGGCTGGTTCGAGACCATACCGATGAGGAAACTATAGGGAATCCTGAGTAGCTTATACCCGATAAACAGCGTAGCCAGGGCCGTCAGTACGCTGATGATCGTGCCCGCCAGGAAGAGGATCCCTCCCTCCCCCTGCGAGATAGTATTCATGAAGGTATAGCCCGAATTCACACCGATACCCGCCAGCATGAGAATGAGGCCCACCTGTCGCAAGGTAAGGTTGGCGCTATAAGGCAGCGTCCATACGACCGGACCGGTGCGCCGCAGTTGACCGAGCATGAGGGCGACGATAAGCGGACCGCCGGCATAGCCGAGTTTAAAGGAGACGCCGCCGGGCAGTTGAAAGGTGATCATGCCCAGTAAGAGCCCCAGTCCCATACCCAGCCCGAAAGACAAGAGGTTAATCTCGCTCAGGGCGTCGTAGCTGTTGCCGAAGAAGCTGGAAATCACCGGAATATCGCGGCGCCGCGCCACCAGGCGCACGCGGTCACCCAGCTCCAGTACGGTATCCGGGTGGGCTAAAAGATCCATATCGCCGCGCGTGATGCGGGTGATGATGACCGAAAACTTTTCGTTCAGGTTGAGGGCAGCCAGCTTCTCTCCCGCTACGCGCGGGTTGGAGACGAAGATCTTTCTTGTCTCGTATTCGGAGCGATCATAGGACAACTGATAAGGCAGTGCCTCACCCAGCCGTTCGGTTACCCGCGCCACTTCTTCGGCTTCCCCCACGATGGCGACCTCATCGCCGATCTCCAGTACGGAATCATAGTTGGTCAGCTGCACTTCCTCGCCCCGGCGCAGACGGCCGAAGACGATCACCCACTCGTGCTCCCGCTTGAGGTCGCGAATCGGCTTACCGGTGTAGGCTTCATTCTTCACCCGCACCGTCTGACTGGTAATATTCTGCCGCACGGGATAGTCTTTTTTGAGCGATTGCTCCTCCGCCTCGTAGTTGACGCCAAGCGCTCGCTGCATCACCGATATCGCCACCATGGCCCCAATCACCCCCATGGGGTACGACAACGAATAGCCGATCACCGCCAGTTCGCTCATCGATTTGATGCCTTCGCTATCCAGGTTGGCATTGCTGATGGCGTCGAGCAGACCGGCCAGGGCAGGCGTGTTCGTCGTGCTGCCGGCAAAAAGGCCAGAGGTGGTACTAGCCTGAAAAGCGAAAAGGAAGTGGAGCCCGGCCGTGATGCCGGCTGAAAAGGTGAGCATGAGAAAAACGAAGAGGATATCGCGCGAGCCGCGCCGCCGGAAGGTAGCGAAAAAGCTGGGGCCGCTACTTAGCCCTACGGTATAGACAAAAATGGCTAACCCCAGGAAGATGACAATCTCCGGGATGTACAACTCAGGACTCAGGCCCCCGAAGATCAGCCCGACGAAAAGCACGGCGGCTACCCCCAAATTGCTCCCCCGGATCCTGATACTGCCGATCCAGTAGCCGATACCGGCAACGATGAACAATAGTAAGATCGGATTTTCAATAAAGGCTTCGACCATGGGTGAGTATTTACGCCGCCAAGGTACGAAAAAACGAGGGATGAGAACGGGCGCAACTGCTTCGACTTGCTCTTGGCGTGAGAGGTAGAGGTAGTTGTTCAGCTGGGCGGCCGGGGAAGCATCCTGGGCGCGGCTCACCTGTTGGGACTGGACCCAGCCCGATTTGGCGGCTTTCACTTCTTCGTCAGCAAAGCCTTCGGTTTGTACCTTTACGATCTCTTCACAGAAGGCTTGTTCCAGTTTTTTGACGTTTTCGGGCGCATAGATGGCTTGTACAAACGGCCGGAAGGTTCGCTGGTTAACAATTCTTCGAGTACGGCGATGGACGGGGTGACTTGGAGTCAGCCCGTCAATAAACCTGGTGAACCTGGCTACTCCTCCCGCAGTTGATATACCCTCACGTAATCGACCACCATTTGCTGGGGCCAGATATCTTCCGCCACCCCTTCCTTGCCGCCCCAGTCACCGCCGACGGCGATATTCATGATCAAATGGAAGGGCTGGTCAAAGGGCCACTCTTCGAATCCGTCGCCTTGATGTTCGAAGGTGCGATACAGGGTTGCATCGGCGAAGAAGTCGATCCTCTCTGGGGTCCAGTCGATGGCGTAGGTGTGGAAAGTGTCTTCGCAGTTTGGCAAATAAATTTGCCCACCCTTCTGAGTGCCAATTTTATGGTTAAAGGCTTTGGTGTGCACGGTACCGTACACGGTATCCGGTTCGTAGCCCACGTGCTCCATAATGTCTATCTCACCACTGGCCGGCCATCCGCCGTAGGCCCAGTCGGTAGGCAGCATCCAGATGGCGGACCAGGTGCCCAGGCCCGAAGGCAACTTGGCGCGGATTTCAAAGCGGCCGTACTTCCAGTCGCCCTTTTCCCGGGTAACCAGGCGGGCGCTGGTGTATTCACGACTCTCGAAGTTCTCCCGGCGCGCCTCGATGATCAGATGGCCGTCTTCCACGCGGGCGTTCTCCGGACGACGTTCGGTGTAGTACTGCAGTTCGTTGTTGCCCCAGCCACAGAGATTGGGACAGCCGTCACCCACATCATAAGACCATTTCGCGGAATCGGGTAGCCCTTCGTAGTCGAAGTCATCGGCCCAGACCAGTTCATATGTCGGCGGAGGAGCGCTATCTGCTGTTTCGGTGCCGCTTTCCGCGCATCCCGGCAGTAATAGGAAAAATGAAACGTAAAGGAAAAAAGTTGAGATTTGCTGCATGACAAATTACGGTTATTTCCTCCTCAAAATACAAAGTTGAAAAAGATTTTTTAAACGAGAGGCTGGTAATCTCATCAGTAGCACCATAGAATTTAAAGAGGGACTATTCCAGGTTCTCCCCGTCCATCGTCTCCCTATCAAGAGCTTACGCAAAGCAAAGCTTCGTGCTCCATTCTTTCTGTCTCCCCGGCTGGCACTCCCCCACTACATTTCCTCAATATGCTCCTTCACGTATGCCGCCCTTTTCAGGATGGCCTCCTGCTTTTCATCTCCCATGCGGTTCCAGGTGTGGTACATCATGCCGATGCGGGGGTTGTTGGAAAGTTTGTCGGTATGGCGGTCGTAAAAGTCCCAGTACAGGCTGTTGAAGGGGCAGGCCTTCTCCCCCGTTTTGTCTTTGCGGTTGTAGTGACAATCCTTGCAATAATCGCTCATTTTGTTAATGTAGTTGGCGCTGGAGACGTAGGGCTTGGTGCCTACGATGCCGCCGTCGGCAAACTGGCTCATGCCGCGGGTATTGGTGATCTCTACCCACTGTATGGCATCCATATAGATACCCAGGTACCACTCGTCGACCTCATCGGGATGAACGCCCAATAGTAAAGCGAAGTTGCCGGTCACCATCAGGCGCTGTATGTGATGGGCGTAGGCATGGTCGAGAGATTGGTTGACGGCGTGGTGCAGGCATTTCATTTTAGTATCGCCGGTCCAGTACCATTCCGGCAGTGGGGCCTCATGCTCAAAGAAATTCTTTTCGGCGTAAGCCGGCATCTTCGCCCAGTAGATGCCCCTCATGTATTCGCGCCAGCCGAGTATCTGTCGCACAAAGCCTTCGATCTGGGCAATATCGACCTGCTCCTCTTCCTGCCAGGCATCCACGCAGCTGCGAATAACCTCCAGTGGGTGCAGCATTTTGGTATTCATCGCAAAAGATAGCTTGGAGTGGAACAGCAAGTAGTCCCGGTCGGTCATTGCATCCTGATACTTTCCAAACAGCAGCAGGCGTTTTTCAGTGAAATGATCCAGCAATTGCAGGCATTCCTCCCGGGTCACCGGCCAGGGAAAGTGCTCCGGGTCAATGCGTCCGAAGGTATCCACATCCTGATCCTCCAGCAACTGAACGATATCACTGACATCCCGGTCAAAATGCAAATGCCCGGGAATGGGCTGGTCTTCAGGCAGTGATTTCCGGTTTTCTTCATCGTAGTTCCAGCGACCGGTCACGGGCGTTTTGCCGTCGTCCTCCATCATAATATCGTAGCGCTTGCGCATCTTACGGTAGAAGGTTTCCAACAGGTATTGCTTCTTGCCTTCGAAGGTTTGCTCTACCTCGTCTCGCCCGGCGAGGAAGTGTTCGCTATCGACCGCTTTGCTTTCAATATCCAGTTCCTCGCATAGTTCTTTCAAGGACCGGTCGAGCCGATATTCATCAGGCAACTGGTATTCAAAGCGTTCCACGCCGTATTCCTCGATAAACTTACGGACGTTACCGGCGATCGACTGCTCGTTTTCCGGATCGTCGAGTTTGAGGTAACGCACATTGTGACCTTCCTTTTTTAATGCTTCCGCAAAATGGCGCATAGCCAGGAAGAAACCGACCACCTTCTGAATGTGATGCCGCACATAATCAGTCTCGGAACGGCATTCCATCATTATATACAAGGTGTCTTCATCTTTTTCTTCGTACCAGGAATGCTGTGCATTGAGCTGATCCCCCAGGATGAGGCGCAGGCGACGATGAGTGCTCATAAAACGGATTTTGATCTTTGTAAAACGCAGATTTGGAACAGGGGATACAGGAAGTTGTTCATGGGAAGCACCACGTAAGCAGTTTGAAGATCCTCCCCCCTCCTCCCAAAAAAAGTTTCGAGATGGTTAGGTATTTGCCAAATTTCCTTTATCTTAAGCCTAGGATTTAAGATTAATTTAACGTTTAGAGAATAATTATTATCTTTACATTAACATTTAAAGTTTACTCAAAGAATCCGGTACAGAACTACTCATGGTTAAATGGTTTAAGATTAAATGGTTAAATAGTTCTCTATCCAATTCTGCGAGTATACTATAGATCCTTCATAATAACAGTCGGGTGATTTCTAACAAGAGCGAAGCAATTTTTTTTGCTTTCGCTCTTTTTTTGATGAAGCTCTCCGATTCTTTCCCAATCGCCAATCATCAATTTTTTACTTAAACCATCCCCTATTCCCGTTAATTCAATTATTTTTGGGCCGGTTTATTGGAAAAGCAGCGGAAAGTCTGCCGTATTTTCAGAGCAGGAGACTTTCTACAGCTACCAGAAACGAAAAACATTGATGTGATTCAGGCTTCGAATATTCACAAATCCTTTGGTCATCTGCACGTACTTAAGGGGGTCGATCTGCAAATTGAGCGCGGAGAGGTGGTCGCTATAGTTGGTAAATCCGGCGCCGGCAAAAGTACGCTGCTGCATATTCTGGGAACCCTCGACCGGGCTGACAGTGGGGATTTGCTGATCAACGAACAGGATGTTTCTAGCCTGAGCACGAAAAAACTCGCGCATTTCCGCAACAGCAACATCGGCTTTATCTTCCAGTTTCATCACCTGTTACCGGAGTTTACGGCCCTGGAGAATGTATGCATCCCGGCATTCATCAACAAAGTGCCTGAAGCTAAAGCCGAGGCGCGGGCTGCCGAATTGCTCGACTATCTCGGTCTGACGGAGCGATTGACCCACAAGCCTACTGAACTGTCGGGCGGTGAACAGCAACGGGTCGCAGTAGCCCGGGCCCTGATGAACCAACCTGCCATTGTCTTCGCCGACGAACCCAGCGGCAATCTCGATACTTCCTCCTCCCAGGAACTTCACCAGCTGATCTTTGACCTGCGGAAAGATTTTCAGCAGACCTTTATCATCGTCACCCACAACCTCGAGCTGGCGAAGATGAGCGATCGAATCCTTGAAATGCAGGATGGCAAATTGCTGTGAGGGCCGGAAGAGCCGAAGCTTGAGCTTCTACTGACCGGGGCGTCGTATAACAGCATTACGAAGGAGTTATTAGTTCTGTTTGAGGGAGGCTCCCAATAATCATCAGTACTTTCAGTCAACTGTCAGGCAGAGGTTTTCGTTAGGAATAGTGAATAAAAGCAGTTCATTGAATCTCGAACATCTATACCTTAGCTGATTATGAAAAGAGCATTGATAATTGTCGACGTACAAAATGATTTCCTCCCCGGTGGCGCACTGGCTGTTGAGAATGGAGATGAAGTCATTCCCGTAGCGAATAAACTAATGGATGAATTTGAACTGGTCGTGGCTACCAAAGACTGGCACCCCGCCAATCACGGTAGTTTTGCGGCCAATCACCCCTGGCGTAAACCCGGCCAGACCATAGAACTCAATGGCCTGGAACAGATCCTGTGGCCCATCCACTGCGTACAGGGCAGTTTCGGCGCCGAATATCCCAAGGAACTGGATGTCGAAAAGGTGGACAAGGTTTTCTACAAGGGCACCGATCCCGATATTGACAGCTACAGCGGTTTTTTTGATAACGGCCACCGCAAAGCTACCGGCCTGGGCGACTTCCTGAAAGAGAAAGGCGTGGAAGACGTCTACATCATGGGGCTGGCCACCGACTATTGCGTCAAATACACGACGCTCGACGCCCGGGAGCTCGGTTTCAATACGCATGTTGTCATCGACGGCATACGCGGTATCGAACAAGAAGAAGGTGACATCGAACGGGCCATCGAAGAAATGAAGAAGAAGGGCGCCGAGATGATCAAGTCGGAAGAAATTATGGCCATGAGTTGAATTCCTGTTGATAAATATTACCTTTAGCGCCAATTCCGGAAATGGGTAAAACCGCAACGCAATGATACAGGATACCAAGACACTTTCCCCCAAAGATTTGATACAGCTTGAAGAGCAGTATGGTGCCCATAATTATGCCCCCCTGCCCGTCGTGCTTTCCCGCGGCGAAGGGGTTTTTATGTGGGATGTGGAAGGAAAAAAATACTTTGACTTTCTCGCTGCCTATTCGGCTGTCAACCAGGGACACTGTCATCCCCGTATTGTCGAGGCCCTTAAAGAGCAAGCCTCCCGGCTGACGCTTACTTCCCGCGCCTTTTACAACGATGTACTCGGCCCTTACGAAAAGTATGTAACCGGGTATTTCGACTACGATCGCGTTCTGCCCATGAACACAGGCGTCGAGGGTGGAGAAACGGCCGTCAAGCTTTGTCGCAAATGGGCCTATCAGGTTAAAGGCGTACCGATCAACCAGGCCAAAATCATCTTCGTCACCGGAAATTTCTGGGGCCGCACCCTGGCGGCTATTTCTTCCTCTACCGATCCCTCCAGCACGCGCGGCTTCGGCCCCTATATGCCTGGGTATGAGGTTATCCCTTACAACGACCTGGAAGCACTGGAGGAAGCCATACAGGATCCCAACGTAGCCGGTTTCATGGTGGAACCCATACAGGGAGAAGCGGGCGTCGTGGTCCCTGATGAAGGATACCTCAAAAAAGCCTATAATCTCTGCCGGCGACACAAGGTATTATTCATTGCCGACGAAATTCAAACAGGCATCGCCCGCACGGGTAAATTGCTGGCTTGTGATCACGAGGGGTTCCGCCCTGATATTCTCATCCTCGGCAAAGCCCTTTCCGGCGGCGTTTTTCCGGTATCCGCCGTTCTTACAAGCCACGAAGTTATGCTCACCATCAAACCCGGCGAGCACGGATCTACCTTCGGCGGCAATCCGCTGGCCTGTGCGGTAGCCCGGGAAGCTCTCGAGGTCGTTCGCGACGAAAAACTGGCTGAAAATGCGGAAAGACTCGGGAAGGATTTCCGGGAACGCATACAAAAAGAACTCGTCGATAAAACCAGCCTGGTCAGCCTCGTCAGAGGAAAAGGACTGCTGAACGCCATCGTCATTAACGATACGCCCGAAAGCAGTACCGCCTGGGACATTTGTATGAAGCTGGCCGACAACGGATTGCTGGCCAAACCCACTCACGGCAATATCATTCGCTTCGCTCCTCCGCTCGTGATGACAGAGGAACAACTGCACGAATGCTGCGATATCATTGAAAAGACTATCCTCAATTTCGGATAAATCGCCTTTCGCTGCCAGCGGCTTCTCGAAGCAAGGCGGCCCGATGCAGGACGGGGCCGGGCAAGGCTTTAGCAGGGTCATGCCCGGCTTTCGTCAGGCTCAGCCCCAAGCACCCTTCTGTTAAATTTTTCATAACTTGGGAGCAATAACACAATTCCTGATACAGTTCAAAGAGTTGTAATACTGGTTTCGGAAAGGAGACTCACAGCGAGGAAGGATTCAACAGGAAATCTCTTCCCAACTATAAGTGCTAAGAAAATTCAATCACCTATGACAATGAGGAAATTCACCCTTTCGCTGGTGATTTTTATGCTCGTATGGCCGCTGGCGGCTCAACAAACTGCGATTTTCACCGATGCCAACCGTTTTTACAAACGCGGCATCGATTTTTACCAAAAAGGAGTTTACGGCAAAGCACAGCAGGAGTTTCAGGAAGTAGTGAACCTGCTGCTGCCCGTCAACGAAGCAGAAGCGGAGCTGCTGCGCATAAAAGCCGAGTTCCATCTGGCGAAAACTGCGGTGCTGCTCGATCAGCCCAACGGAGAGATTCTCATCAAAGAGTTCATCCGCACCTACCGGCCTGCCCCGATCGCGGAGCAAGCCATTTTAGAAGTCGCCAATTACTACTTCAATGAACGCGACTACGAACGGGCGCTTGAATACTACGAGCGGCTCGGCACCACCGGCATGACCCGCGGACAGCGGGCGGAGATCAATTTTAAAAAAGGCTACGCTCATTTTGTCAATAAGGAATTTCAGGAAGCAAAATCCAACTTTGAAGCCGTTGCTGATATCCGCGGCGATTATTACTATAAATCCAACTATTATCTGGGGCTTTGCTATTTCTTTGAAGGTGAGTATAACGATGCTATCCGCACCCTGCGCATCGCCGGCGACGACTCCCGCTACCGCCGCTACGCCCCCTACTACCTCGCCCAGATCTATTTTGCCGAAAGGCGCTTCGACGAACTGATCACCTACGCCGAACCCCGGCTCAACGAGCGGGAGCTCAAGGAAAAAGACGAGATCCATCAACTGGTCGGACAGGCCTATTTCGAAAAAGGCATGTTCGAACAGGCCCTTCCCCACTTGCGTCAGTACGCCGAAAGCGCCAACAAATTACGCGAAGAGGAGTTTTACCAACTGGGGTATACCCAGTATCAGGCAGGCAACTACGACGCGGCAATCGAAAGCTTTAAACCCTTGTCCAGCGTCAATTCGAGAATTGGCCAAAGCGCTATGTTTTACCTGGCCGACTGCTACCTCAAGCTGGGAAGGAAACAAAACGCACTAATCGCATTGGGTGACGCCCGGCGCATGAATTTCGATCCCACCATCACCGAGGAAGCGCGATTTACCTACGGCAAACTCGCCTATGAGCTCAACCAGCCCAAGTCGGCCGTCAATGCCCTGCAGGAACTGGCCGTCGACAGCCGGTACTACGTGCAGGCACAGGATCTGATCGGTGAAATCGTGCTCAGCTATCGCGACTACGGAGAAGCGCTGGAGGTGTTGGAGAACATTCCGAATAAAACACCCAAAGTACTCCAAGCTTATCAGCAGGTTTTGACTTACCGGGGCATTCAGCTATTGCGCAACGACCTGCTGGCCGAAGCCCGCACTCATCTGCAGCAATCCCTTCAGTACAGGCTCGAACAACGGCCGCAGGCTATGGCACTCTATTGGCTGGGAGATATCGCGCACCGGGAAGAAAATTACCAGAACAGTATCAACTTCGTCAATCAGTTCCTGACGCTGGCCAAGACGATGAACAACCTGCCGGATGAATCCTCCATCATGACCGGCAATTACCTGCAGGGATACAATTTTTTCAAGCAGGAAGACTACGGAAACGCCCTGCGCTTTTACCTCGAGTCGGTGGAAGGCATCAAGCGAAACCGCCGCTTTATTCGCAACGAAAACATCACTACCAATGTACTCGGCGATGCGACACTGCGCACCGGCGACTGTTACTTCAAGCGCAACCAGTATCCCGAAGCAGTGCGTTATTACGACGAAGCGATCAATGCCCGCTACCCCGAGTATGTCTACGCCATTTATCAAAAAGCCATCATCGAAGGCCTACGCGGACGAACGACCGACAAAATACTCGCCCTGGAACGCATCGCTCAGGAGTTCCCCCAGTCGGAATACGCCGACGACGCACTGTTCCAGCTGGGTAGCACCTACCAGGAAATCGGCAAGCTCAACCAGGCCGCCCAGCCTTTTAATCAGCTGGTGCAAAACTACCGGACCAGCTCCGATCTCATCAATGAATCCTATATGCGCCTGGGGCTGATCAACTACAACCAGGGAGATCTCGAAGGAGCCATCAATTACTACAAGCAGGTATTCGGTAATAATCCGGAACCGGAAGAAGCCAAACGGGCCCTAGCCGCCCTGGAAGAGATCTACGTCGAAGACCTGGGGCGCCCCAGCGATTATTTCGCCTTTCTGGAAACCATTCCCGGCTATAAGGTAGACAACTTCGCCCGCGACTCCATCAACTTCCGGGCGGCAGCCAACCGCTACGAAACAGGAGATTACCAGCGCGCCATCGAGGCCTACACCAATTACCTGCGCAATTTCCCCAACGGACAGTACCAGCTGGAAGCCCGTTATCAGCGCGGGGAATCATACGCTATCCTGCGCCAGTACTCACAGGCCCTGCAGGACTATGAATGGGTGGTCGACCAGGGGCCCAGCCGCTACTTCATGAAAGCGCTGGAAAAGGCAGCCGTTATCGCCTACCACCACGAACAAAACTTCGATAAGGCCTTCCAGTACTACTCCCAGCTGGAAGAGGCCTCCAACACGGACGATATGCGTTTCGAGGCCCAACTCGGCGCCCTGCGCAGCGCTTACCGCGCCGGCAATACCCAGGCTATCTATGGCCTGGCCAATAAAGTGGCGAACAACCCGAGCGCTACCAACCAGCAAAAGGCCTCCGCCTACTACTACCTGGGCAAACTGGCTTTCGACCGCCGCGATTACGACAATGCCCTGACCGCCTTTAATCAGGTGATACAACTGAGTGATAATGAACAAACGGCCGAGGCCCGCTATCTCAAAGCCTATATCCATTATCAGCGCCGCGAACTGGACAAAGCGCAGGAAATCACCCTCAACGCCAATAAGGAAAGTTCTGCCTATCCTTACTGGGTGGCCAAAAGCGTCATGCTGCTCTCCGATATCCTGGTTGAAAAGGGCGACCTGTACAATGCCCGCGCCGCACTGGAGGCCCTACTGGAAAACTATCAGGAGGATCCGCAACTCGTCGCGGAAGCTCGCGCCAAACTGCAACAGCTCAACCAACAGATCATGGAATCCAGCCGGCTGGACCGCAACCCGAACTCCGGCCAGATGGAGTTCCTCAACGAAAGCAACAGCCGCAACCAGAATTGATTGCTGAGTTAAAAACAAATTCGAGAAATGACCAAGTTCCCTTTTTTATTTCTGCTTATTCTTCTACTGACAGCTCCTGCCCTGCTCCTCGGCCAGCAGGAACTGCCGACGGGAGAGGTGGATGTCATCCGCAGCTTTAACGCCCGCTTGATGGAAACCAAAAAGTTTGACCTGCAGCCGGAACTACCTCCGGTCGATACCATGACCAAACGACAGCAGTACAATATCACGGGGCGCCCCATGAATATTGACTATCCCGCTCCGCGCATCCGTCCGGTAGCCTTGCGGCCGGAAGCAAATCCGGAGATGTACCCCGGCTTCGCCCGCCTGGGAGGCGGATTTCCCCGCCTACTCTACGCGGAAGGAAGCTACACGCTGGTCAATAATGATAAATTCCTGATGGATGTCGACCTGCTCCACCGTTCTGCTAATAATACCAATAATGTTGAGAACCAGCGATTCGGCTATACCGATGCCGGCCTGGAGGGGACTTACTTCCACGATATGGGCTTTGCCATAAAAGGTCATGCAGGATACACTCAGGACAATGTGTTCTATTACGGCTACAATAACGTTCCTCGCGATACCAGCGAAGCCCCCCTTTCCTTCGCCGCCGATGACGTCCGGCAAAGCTTCAAAACCATTGCGCTGGGCGGAGAGATCTTCAACAGCAAACCTACCCAGGCCGATTTCAATTACAGCGGCAAATTTGACTTCTACAACCTGCAGGATAATTACGCCGCCCGGGAGAATGGCTTCGACTTACAGCTGCAGGGCACTAAGTGGTTTCAGGAAGAGCAGGCCCTTCGGGTGCTCTTCCGCACTGATTTTACCGGATACAGGGATACGTCCAAACAAAGCCTAAACAACTTCTTCCTGAATCCCAGCTTCACCTACCATGGGGATGTCTTCCGCGCTAAAGTAGGCGCCAATATCGCTAACTCCGACGATGAGTTCTTCTTCTTTCCGGATGTAGAAGTAGCCGTTAACGTCATTGAAAACATCCTTTCCGCTTTTGCGGGCGCCGAAGGAAGCCTGCAAAAAAACAATTTCAAAAACCTCAGCG
>Ga0102940_1000701_pt1 | contig 22592 bp, 17 predicted proteins | sample SalPonR2_C_D1_MG_FD_78215 | JGI IMG/M metagenome (GOLD analysis project Ga0102940, IMG submission 78215) | Salt pond soil microbial communities from South San Francisco under conditions of wetland restoration - Salt Pond MetaG R2_C_D1_MG | ecosystem: Environmental > Aquatic > Marine > Intertidal... | reverse complement strand
TGCTTGCCCGGTTCCAGCGAGCCGAGCGCATCGGCCTGGCCCAGGTTCTCGGCGCCGGCCACGGTGGCGCTGTGGATCGCTTCCATCGGCGTCATGCCGGCCCACTCGACCAGCAGCCGGAACTCCCGGGCGTTGTCGCCGTGGGGGAACACGCCGGCGTCGGTGGCGAAGGCGATCCTGACGCCGCCTTCGTGCGCACGTCGGGCGTATTCCTGCGCGAGGGTCAGCGCCTGGCGCGCCTTGGTCCGCTGGGCCGTCGACATCCACGAGTTCGGGTCTTCGATCACCGGCTGCAGCGCTTCGGCCGGCATCAGGGTCGGTGCGAGAAAAGCACCGGATTCGCGGAACAACTCGATGGCTTCGTCATCGAGGAAGGTCCCGTGCTCGATCGCGTCGACGCCGGCCCGCAGTGCCGCCTTGATCCCGCCGCCACCGTGAGCGTGGGCGGTCACGCGACGCCCCATCGCATGCGCAGAATCCACGATCGCTTCGAGCTCGTCGTCGAAGAACTGCTGCTCCAGTCCTGCCGCGCTTTCCGAAAGTACGCCGGCGGTGGCGGTCAGCTTGATCTGGTCGGCGCCGCGACGGACCTGCTCGCGAACGGCCGATCGGCAGGCGTCGACGCCGTCGCAGAGTCCGGTGCTGCGGATCGTCTTGGCGACCGGCTCGTTGAAGCCCAGGGAAAAGTCGCCGTGGCCGCCGGTGATGCTCACGATGTCGCCGGCGGCGAAGACGCGCGGACCGACGACGTCGCCCCGTTCGATTCCGTCACGCAAGGCGAAGATCGCGTCGCCGCCCGAGGCGCCCAGATCGCGCACGGCCGTAAAGCCGGCCAGCAGGGTCTTCCGCGCATTGCCGGCCGCGGCGATCGCGAAATCGGCGTCGGAATACTGCGTCCACTGCAGGCGAGTCGCCGGAGAAAATTCCAGCGTCAGGTGGACGTGGCCGTCGATCAGGCCCGGCAGCACGTAGCGGTCTCTGAGGTCATGCACCGCGACCGGCTCGTCCGCGCCCGCACCGACCGAATCGGGCGCGGCAAAGCCGTCGACCACGCGCACGACCTCGCCGTCGCGGATGATCACCGAGGCCTCCTCGCGCGGCGGCTCGCCCGGCCGGTCCAGCAGCCAGCCGGCGTGGACGATGGACCAGGACGCGGCGACCGCCGGGGTAACGGCCAGCCCGAGCGGCAGGGCAAGTGCGGCCGCGAACAACATGGAACGCTTGATCATGGATTCTTTCCCGTGGATGCCTCGCGGCAGGATGTCCGGCAGCATAAGCCGATGGCCTGCGAGTTGCCAGCGGGCATGGCGCCCCGCCGCACCGCACGGGCTCCGAGGCCTCAGTCCCCGGCCGGTGCCATCGCCTGGTCGATCATCGCCTTGAGTTCCTCGGCGCTGAAGCTGTAGGGGCCCCACTCGTTGAGCTGCACCAGCTGCTGGATCTTGGTCCGGATGGTCATGGCCTGCTCGTCGGCGCTGGGCACGACCATGTAGCGGCGCAGCGGCTCATCGTCGAACAGCGCGTGCATGAAGGCCGCCGTCACTTCGTCAGGCAGCTTGTAGGACAGCTCCCGCGCCTCGGTCTGTTCGTACTGCTCGCGCATCTCCGGCGTCACGACCCCGCCTTCGGCCACCACGCGCGCCTGGCGGCGCATCACGGCGTTGCGGCGGATGAAGGTCTGGTAGTTGCCGGGCTGGATCACGCTGACCTGCACGCCGTGCGGAGCCATTTCGCCAGCCAGCGCGTCGGTGAAGGCCTCGATCCAGTGCTTGCTGCCGGCATAGGCGCTGCCGCCCGGCCAGGACAGGGTGCCGGCGATCGAGCCGGTGGTGGCGATGCGGCCGTTCGATTCCATGACCAGCGGCGCGAATGCCTTCGTCGTCCGGTACACGCCCTCGACGTTGACGTCATAGACCAGCGTCTGCACGTCGATCGGCGTGTCGACCACGGTGTCGCCGTCGCCGATGCCGGCGTTGTTGACCAGCGCATACAGTCCGGTGCCGCGCTCGCGGATCAGGTCGACGACCGCGTCGATTTCGTCCTGCTTCGTCACGTCGAGCCGGACGGCAGTGATGTTCTCGATCGCGTCCAGTGCGTCCAGGTCTTCCTGCTTGCGCGCCCCGGCATAGACATGGTGGCCAGCCTCGGCCAGCGCCTCGGCCAGGTGCCGGCCGATGCCGGTGCTGGCGCCGGTAATCAGGATGGACTTCTGCTCATGGTCGTCGGCCAGAACCGACGCCGGAGACCCGGACAGGGTCGCGGCGATCACCACGGCCACCATCAACATCAATCGCTTCATCGGATGCATTCCTTGTTCAAGGGACAGTTGCCGCACTGTACCCCGCGGGCCGCGCTCCGCGATATCCGATTTCCATTCCGTGTCCCGGCCAGTCGGAGATCTGATGGCCCCGACACGAAAAAGGCGCGGCAGATCGCACTGCCGCGCCTGGCTCCAAACGAGTTCGCGGCATTCGCCGCGTTCAGGTCAACTCCTGTCGGCGAAGCTGCTGTGTTCGTTGTTCTTCTCCGCCTTCTTCACCCGGCGGAGCTGCCAAGCGCCGAAGACCAGCGCCGAGCCGAGGGTGAACATCGCGAGATAGAAAATCGTGCTTGCATCCAACATGGTGAACCCGTTGGTTCGAGTGAGCCTCTACCCTAGCGCCTCGCTCCCCGGAAACATGAAGACGCGGGTCACGTGATGTTCACGAATCGTTCATGGCGCCGGCAAGGCCCAGCGCTGAGCCGGCGAACGGTCTTCGAGCCTCGCTGCGCCGGCGTCGGCGCTACTCGGCGCGGTAGCGCACCTCACCGTCGAGCAGCGTCATTTCGACCCGAAGGTCGTCCAGCCCTTCGTCGTCGACGGTCAGCGGATTGCCGCTGAGGAGCACGATGTCGGCTCGTTTGCCCGGCGTCAGGCTGCCCAGCTCCTCCTCGTCGAACACCGCCCGGGCGCAGCCGAGGGTGTAGGAGACCAGCGCCTCCATCCGGCTCATGGACTGCTCGGGGAAGAACGCTTCGCCGTTGGCCATGCGGCGGGTCACCGAGGCGGCGTAGGACGCCAGCGGCGAGATCGACTCGACCGGCACGTCGGTGCCGTTGCAGATGATCGCGTCGGCATCCAGAAGCGCGCGCCAGATGTAGGCCCGCTGGCGAGCCCGTGCTTCGCCCAGCCGCTGCGGCACCCACGGCCCGTCGGAGGTGGCGTGGACGCCCTGCATGGAGGCGATGACGCCCAGCTCCGCAAAGCGCGGCACCTCGTCGGGATGCAGGGTCTGGGCATGCTCGACGCGCCAGCGCAGGTCGCCGCCGGGAGTACGGCCGAGCAACTCCTCGTACAGGTCCATGACCTCGCGGTTGCCGCGATCACCGATCGCGTGGGTGTTGAGCTGGAAACCGTGCTCGAGCGCGATTTCGGCCGTCTCGCGCAGGCTCTCGATGGAGGTCTGCGGCAGACCGGAGGTTCCGGGCATGTCGGCGTACGGGTCCAGCAGCCAGGCGCCGTGGGTGCCGAGCGCGCCGTCGATGTTGCGCTTGAGCGCGCGCACGGTCAGGAAGCCGTCGGCGTGGCCGATCATCCGGTAGTCGGCGATCCGCGCGCGCAGGTCATCGTTGGTCTCGTGACGCACGGCCACGTGCAGGCGCACCGGCAGGCGGCCGGCCTCGGCCATGGCCTTGAGCCGGTCGATGTCGGCGAAGTTGGTGCCCATGTCGTGGAAGCTGGTCACGCCGTGGCGAAGGGCTTCCCGGCCGGCCAGTTCGACCTGGCGTTCGAAGCGGGCCTGTTGCTCGGCTTCGTTCATCGCCGCCTGGGACGCCATCAGGCGCTCGCGGACCGGGTTGCCCGCCGCCTGGCGCAGGTAGCCGGTGGCCTCGCCGTTCTCATCGCGCACGATGGTGCCGCCGGCGGGATCCGGCGTTGCATCGTCGATACCGGCCAGCGCCAGCGCCGCGGCGTTGGCGTACAGGCCGTGGCCGCTGGCGTGGAACAGTACAACCGGGTGATCGGGACTGACCGCGCTCAGGGTACGGTGATGCGGGATGCCGTCGTACAGCGCCAGGTCGGACGCGCCCCAGCGCTCCTGGTGCCAGCCGCGGCCGACGATCCATTCTCCGGCCGGGGCCTCGGCGGTGGCCTCGGCCACTATTTCGACGATGTCCTCGAAACTGCGCGTGGGCATCAGGTCCAGGATCATCAGCGACTCGCCGAAACCGAGAAAATGACCGTGACCCTCGATGAAGCCCGGCATCGCGACCCGCCCCTCCAGGTCGATGACGTCGGTGGCCTCGCCGACATGCCGCGCGATCTCCTCGGCGCTGCCGACGGCGAGGATCCGGCCGTCCTTCATCGCCACCGCCTCGGCCTCGGGAACGTCCGGATCGACGGTGATCACGATCCCACCGGTCAGGACCCGGTCGGCAACGATCGCCGGATCGGTCTCGGGCGCGGCGGTCCGAGCACTGGCCGCGCCGTCGACCTCGGTCGCTGCAGCATCGGGAGTGTCCTGCGACTGGCAGGCCGCCAGCAGGAGCAGGAGAACCAGGGAAAGAGTCAATCGAATCGAAGTCATGGACATGCCTGTTCGCGTGTGAGCTGCAGCGCCGCCGGAGGGCGGAGGGATTCAGTGCCCTGAGGATACCCGCCCGACGCGCCGGCCGGCGCCCTCCGGTCGATCGGGACCTCGTGCACGCCGTCCCGGCAGGACGGAACTCAGGCTTCCCGTCGAAACCAGCGCGCCAGGATCAGGCTCGAGACCGGCAGACCGATGGCGTAGCCGACGATGCCGATGCGCTGAATGGCCATGTCGCCGATCAGCGGCCCGATGCCCCCGAGCAGGCACAGCACGCCGGTCGTCCCGAGCGACATCCGCGCCGCGCGCCGCAGCCCAGGCCCGCAGAACGCAGCGGCGGCGAACAGTAGCGAAACCCCGAGCAGCCCGTCCCAGGCCAGCAGTTCGATCGCGTACGACGTCGACGGCCAGTCGAACGGCGCGGCATCGGCCGCTCGGCCGGCCGTCAGCGCGAACACGTGGACGGCACAGGTCAGGCCCGCGAAGATCACGGCAAATACCAGCGCGGCTCGACTGCAGCGGGCCCGTTCGACCGGCCGGGTCGCATGGACGGCCGCGATCAGCGCGACGTAGAGCACCGCCGACAGCATCGTCAGCACCTCCATCGCGACCAGCACCGGATCGCGGATCGGGTCGCCCAGTCCCGCCTGCCCGATGCCGATGCCGAGAACGATCAGATAGCAGAATCCGACCAGTGCGACGCCCAGGGCGGCAAACCGGCCGAGACCCCGGGCGTCGGGCATGCGCCGAACCGGGCCCGCTACAGCGTGACCTCGACCGCGCCGGCCACCCGCTTCGACCGCTCCACCGCCTCCTCGACCGTCTCTCCGCGCGCCAGCGCCACGCCCATCCGGCGCTGGCCCTTGACTTCGGGCTTGCCGAACAGCTTGAGATCGGTGCCGGGTTCGGCCAGGGCTTCGGCCAGGTTGCCGAACGCGACCTGGCGCGACTCGCCTTCGACCAGCAGCGCGCACGAGGCCGACGGGCCGTGGAAGCCGATGTCCGCACCCGTGCTGCCGATCGGCAGGCCGAGGAAGGCGCGGGCGTGCAGCGCGAACTGCGACAGGTGCTGCGAAATCAGGGTGACCATGCCGGTGTCGTGCGGGCGCGGCGAGACTTCGCTGAACCAGACCCGGTCACCCTGGATGAACAGCTCGACACCGAACAGGCCCCGGCCCCCGAGCGCGTCGGTGATCTTCGTGGCAATCTCGCGGGATGTCGCTAGCGCGCGCGCGCTCATCGGCTGCGGCTGCCACGACTCGCGGTAGTCGCCGTCTTCCTGGCGGTGACCGATCGGCGCGCAGAACGAGGTACCGCCGACGTGGCGGACGGCCAGCAGCGTGATCTCGTAGTCGAATTCGACCAGCGATTCGATGATGACCCTGCCCTTGCCGGCCCGGCCGCCTTCCTGCGCGTACTGCCAGGCGGCCCGCAATTCGTCGTCGGAACGGACCAGCGACTGGCCCTTGCCCGACGAGCTCATGATCGGCTTGACGATGTTCGGAAACCCGATCCGCCGAGCGGCGGCTTGGAAGTCGTCCCAGTTGTCGGCGAATTCGTAGTGCGAGGTCGGCAGACCCAGTTCTTCTGCCGCCAACCGTCGGATGCCTTCGCGGTTCATGGTCAGCTGCGCCGCGCGCGCGGTCGGCACCACGCGGAACCCCTGCTGTTCGAGCTCGACCAGGGCATCGGTGGCGATGGCCTCGATCTCGGGCACGATGAACGCCGGCTTCTCGTCGAGCACGATCTTCTTCAGGGCCTCGCCGTCGAGCATCGAGATCGCGTAGCTGCGGTCGGCCACCTGCATGGCCGGCGCGTGCTCGTATCGGTCGAGCACGATCACCTCGCAGCCCAGCCGCTTCAGTTCGATGACGACTTCCTTGCCCAGCTCCCCGCCGCCGCACAGCATCACGCGGGTGGCGGTTTCGGAGAACGGCGTGCCGATGCTGGTGATCGACTTCATGGTTTTCCCCTCGATCGGTTCTGGATGCCGCCCGGTCACACGCGGCGCAGCGGAGACGCGAATGACCGCTTCGTCAGCCGGCTGAAAACAGACGGTGGCCGGACGACCGTCAGCCCGAATGTTTCATGAAGCCGGGCCGGGCACCCGGACCGGCTTCGCTTGATTCCTGCCGGGGCCCATCGCGCAATGGCCGAAATTCTAACCTGCCAGCAAATGGCTTCCACGGCACCACCCGGACAAGCGGGTTTCCGGGCTCGCAGTGCCGCCGTCGCCCGGGTCGCGTCGAGGGGCCGAACGCGCCAGGGCAATGCGCTTGACAAACCGATTCAAACGGCCATAATGTAACCCTAGGGTATCATTTAGTAACCAATGGCTATCTTTGTGTAACCCATAAAGGGCGCCCTGACTTCGGGAAAACAACGATGAACGCACATTCCACCCCGTCTCCGGCAGAGGTTGCCGATCGCACGATTCAACTCCTGGCCGCTGCGATGTTCGCGGTCGCACTCGTATTCAGCCTTTCGGTGGCCGAGTTCTTTGCCGGCGAATCGACTGCAACGGTCATCGATGTCACCGTCAAAGTGCTGGGGATGGTCATCCTGGGGCTGATGGCAGTTCTCTACTTCTGGAAGTTTCGGCCGATGACTCCCGGTCAGCGGCGTCACGAGCTCGCCGACGACGGGTTTCTTCAGATCGCCTTTCGCAAAGCCATGGCCCGGTCCTGGATGCTGAGTTTCCTGGTGCTGATCGTCTTGCAGGCGGTGGACAGTCTGCTGCTCGAACCGCTTCCCGAAATGCCGCTGGAAATCGTCATTCAGGCCGTTCTTGCGCTGATGCTGCTGCTGTTCGGCCTCGCCTTCCTGTTCCTGACTCGATCGAGCGACGGTAATGAGTGAAAGACTGGGAAACCGGATTCGGGTTTTCCGCGCCGAACATCGACTCAGCCAGGCTGAACTGGCCGACTCGATCGGCGTGTCGCGAAAAACCATCAGCACGATCGAGGTCGGCCGGTTCGTGCCGTCCACCATCATCGCGCTGAAGATCGCGCGCTACTTCCGGGTCCCGGTGGAGGAAGTGTTCTTTATGAATGACGAAACCTGATCACTGATTCTCCGATCGGCACGCCTTGGGTCGTCGTTCGCACTGGGCCGGAGCAGGATGCGAACTCGCGTGCACCGTTCGGGTCGAGCGTTCAAGGATGTTTGTACTGTGTCGGGCAATGGCTGCGAGATACGCTGGCCGGCCGCAGATGGCGGTGCTTGGTTCTGCGTCCGGTCACGCGCGCTCGCCACAGCCGGAAGCTGCCAGGCTTGAGATGTTTTCGCATCAGCGCGATCACGTCCTTCTCGGCAAGCCCGTAGGTCGATTCGATCGCCTCGAATGGCGTACGGTCTTCCCAGGCCATTTCGATCACGCGGGATCGGCAGCCGGGCGCGAGATCGCCAAGAGTGGTTCGGTTGCCCACCCCGTCAATCTACCGCAGGCCCATGACGAACGATTGCCCGGCGCGGCGATGTCATCGTTCGCCGTCCGACCGGTCCGGGTCGGAACGGTCGATCGGCGATTCGGTCGGCGATTCGAGCGCCGCCGGAGTCAGGTCCCGGTACGCGTCCTCGACCGCCTGCTTGCCGTAGCGCCGCTCCAGCCGCCGAACGGTGAAATGCCCGTGGGCCATGGCCTGGAAATGGTCGAGAAAAAGCACGTTGATGATCGCGCCGCCGGCCGCGCCGACCGCCGGCACGGCCTGCGCGGCGGCCTTCTGCGTAACGGGGATGCTGAACCGGCCGGCGATCTGCGTGATCAGGCGGACCATCGCCGGCGCAGACTGCTGGACGGCGCTGGTCGTCGCCGCGTAACGGGCGGCGTCGGACACGGCCTTGGCCAGCGCGGCCCGGACCGCGAAGTAGCCCGACTCCGCGGCATTGTCGGATTCGGAACGCCCGCCCAGCGCAAAGACTTCCATGCAGGCCAGTCTCGATTCCGGCCGTTCGAGGTTCTCGCCCTCGCTGCGCGCGATGTCGGCGATCGAGCGGAACATGATCGAGGTCGACACCGGCAGCTCGACCGCCAGCGCCGTCAGCCCGAACGCACCGCCGACGGCCCCTGAAAGTGCCCCGCCGGCCTTGTGCAGCAGGTTCGACGGCGGTTTCGACGCGCCGTCCAGCGTGAACAGCGCGGCACGCAACGCAGTTCGAAGCGCGGCTTCGGAAATCGAGACGATCTGCTCGCGCGCGCCCTCGGGCAGGTACGCCATCCCGGCCTCGATCGGCGAGGCCAGGGTATCGGTGAAACGCGCCGCCATCCCCGGGTTCTCGAGGCGCTGGCGAGCCTGCTTCAATTCGTCCAGATGATCCTTGGAAAGCGTCATGCGCTCCGCGGTCGAGGCCGCCGTCTACGAGCCGAAGTGGTGATCATGGCAGATGCCCGCCGCTCAGGCGAGGCGCTCGATTCGATCGCAGACCCGCGGTGCGCCCCGCGCCCCCGACCGTGAACGACGGAGGCGCCATCGGCGCTGCCGACAACGGGCCGAAAGCCGGCCGCCCGCGCGTCGTGCAACGCACGCTCGTCCAGTCACTCCCTCGAGCCCGCTCGACCTGCCCGGGCCGCCAGCCACAGTGAACGGGCCCGGTTCGTTTCCCGGCGCGGTGACCGCACGACAACGGGCCTTCGAACGACACCGCCACTCGCTCTTCTCGGAACCGGCCTGCTTGCCGAGCCGACAGAAAAAACCGTCTCTCGGACGCAATTGCCAATCATTCTCGTTTACAATGCGCGCCTCGTTCTCATCAACAAGGCCTATCGTTTCATGTCCCGATTTCCGAACAAACTGCTCCTGACCGCGGCGCTGTCCGCCGCGCTGGCCGGCACACCGGGCGCATTCGCCCAGAACGAAAGCGCCGCGGAGCAGGACACGCCCGATTCGACCCGTAACACCGCCGACCTCGACCTCATCACCGTCACCGGCAACGTGCTGTATTCCGACCAGATCAATGCCCTGAAGACGCCGACGCCGATCCGCGACGTCCCGCAGAGCCTGACCCTGGTCACCCAGGAACAGATCGAGCTTCGCGGCTTCGACAGCCTCGGCGATATCATCGATTACACCCCGGGCGTCAACAACACCCAGGGCGAAGGCCATCGCGACGCCATCGTGTTCCGCGGCGTCCGCTCGACGGCGGATTTCTTCATCGACGGCGTGCGCGACGACGTGCAGTACTACCGGCCTCTCTACAACCTCGAGCAGGTCGAGATCCTGCGCGGCCCGAATGCGCTGCTGTTCGGCCGCGGCGGCACCGGCGGCATCCTGAATCGCGTGACCAAGAAGGGCGTGTTCGGCACCTCGTTCACGGACCTGCGCGCCGGCATCGACTCCTTCGGCGGCTACAGCGCCCAGATCGACAGCAACTTCGGCGAAAACGAGTACGCGGCGTTCCGGATCAACGCGATGTACGAGAAGCTCGACAATCACCGCGACTTCTTCGACGGCGAGCGCATCGGCTTCAACCCGACCGCCCGTTTCGCGATTTCCGACCGCACCACGCTGGACGTGTCCTACGAGTACATCGACCACGAACGCTTCATCGATCGGGGAATTCCCACCGGCAGCGACGGTCGGCCGGTGGAAGAATTCGAGGACATCGTGTTCGCCGATCCGGAGGAGAACCTGAGCACGCTGGAAGCGCACCTGTTCCGGGCGGCGCTGCAGCACGAGTTCAACGCCAACCTGAAGGGCAACTTCAGCGCGTTCTACGGCGACTACGACAAGTTCTACGGCAATGTCTACGTCTCCGATTACGACCAGGCCAACACACCGGACATCGTGACGCTGGACGGCTACGTGGACACGGTCGATCGCCAGAACCTGATTCTCTCGGGCAACCTGATCGGCCAGTTCTTCACCGGCAACGTCGAGCACACCGTGGTCGCCGGCGCGGAGGTCATCGACACCTCCTCGGACCAGTTCCGCTTCAACACGTTCTGGGACACCACGCAGGACGACAACGAGATTTTCGCCATCACGCGCCCGCTGAACCTGCGCAACAACCGCGGCGTCAATGCATTCGGCGAGCCGACCTTCAACGACTACACGGCCGACCTCAACGACGACACCCGGGTCGACATCGACGTCTTCTCGGCCTACATCCAGGACGAGATCCAGCTGACCGACTGGCTGGACCTGATCGTCGGTGCACGCTTCGACAGCTTCGACATCGAGGTCTTCAACGCGGTGACCGACGAGCAGCGCTCACGCAAGGACGAAGAAGTCTCGCCGCGTGCCGGCCTGATCTACAAGCCATTCGAGCAAATCTCGCTCTACGCGAGCTACAGCGAGTCGTTCCTGCCGCGCTCCGGCGAGCAGTTCTCCGACATCAACGGCGCCAACAACCAGCTCGACCCGAACACCTTCAGCAATCTCGAAGCCGGCATCAAGTGGGACTTCGTCGACGGCCTGAGCCTGACGGCTGCGATCTTCGAGATCGAGCAGAGTTCGCCACAGGTCGCCGACAACGATCCGGAAACACTGGACGTCATCGACTCGGAGATCACCGGCTTCGAAGCGCAGCTGAAGGGCCAGGTCAACGACCGCTGGTACATCTCGGCCGGCTACAGCTACCTCGACGGAGAGCAGGTCGATCGCGGGGGCGACACCGGCCTGCGTCCGCGCGAGCTTCCCGAGCACAGCTTCTCGATCTGGAACAATGTCGTGATCACCGAGAAGTTCGGCGTCGGCATCGGCCTGACCCACCAGGACGAAAGCTTCATCAACAACTCCAACACCGCTGTCCTGCCGAGCTACACCCGGATCGATGCCGCGGCGTACTACACCGTGTCGGACCGGCTCAGCCTGCAGCTGAACATCGAGAACCTGACCGACGAGCTGTACTTCCCGCACTCGCACGCCACGCACCAGGCTACCGTCGGCGCACCGCTGAACGCACGCCTGACGGCGAACTACCGGTTCTGATCGGCGATCGATCGCAGCGAAGAATCATTCGCAGCGTCCGCGAAAACGAAAAACGCCATGGCCACGCCATGGCGTTTTTTCGGGGTCCGTGTCTCCGATGACTCCGGCCTCGCATGAGACCGGTCGCCGGCGTACGGCGATCGGAACCGACCTGCCGCCAACGGCCGGCGGGCAGGGTTCGCCGCAATCAGTCCATCCCGCCCGGGCTCGGTTCCGCTTTCGGATCGCGGATGCCTAGCCGTTCGAGGTCCATCGTCGCGGCGTCGTAGTTGGCGCGGGCAATGCGCGTCTCCAGTGCCGCGGTGTAGAACCGGACGCGGGCATCGGCCGCAGTTTCCTCGCGCACGTTGACCAGGAAGAAATCGCTGGCCCCGCTTTCGAAGCGGCGCTGCTCGGCGTCGCGCAGGATGACCGCCTGACCCACTTCCTCTGCGGCCAGCTGGACCAGCGCCTGGGCAAACGACAGGTCGAGCAGGATGTTCTCCAGCTCGATCTCCAGCTTTTCTTCCACCGTCTGGCGTCGGTACTCCGTGGCTTCCAGTTCGGCCTCGGTGCGCGCCAGGCTGCCGCGCGCCGAACGCTGCTGGAACGGAATCGAGAACGTCAGGCCGACGATCGTGTCGGTCTCGTCGCGCGACGGGCCGCCCAGGCCTTCGCCGCCGATTCCCTGGTTGACCTCCACGCCGAGATCCAGCCGCGGCATCAACGCGTTTTCCTGCAGCAGCTGTCGCTGGCGCAGACGTTCGATGCTGGTGCGCAGCAGGCGCAGTTCGGGTCGGCGTTCGATCGCGTCGTTCACCGAGATCGCCCGGTCGATCGCCAGCACATTCAGCGAATCCGGCGTCGGTGACGGCGGCACCAGCCGCGCGTCCGGCACGATCGGCCGACCGGCGTCATCGCGGTAGTAGAAGGCCAGCTCGTTGGCCAGGGCCTGGAAATCGCGCCGCGCGGCGGTGACCAGCGACATGCGCCGGATGATGTTCTGCCGGTTTTCGGTCAGGAAAATCTCCGCCCGCGCGCCGCTGGCCACCTGTCGGGCCAGCGCTGATTCACGCGATGCTGCGTTGCGCAGAAGCTCTTCGTAGACGACCAGGTTCTGGCCCGCCGTAACCCAGCGCCAATAGGTCAGCAGCGCCCGCTGCTGCACGCCGACCTGGGTGGCGAGGAGCTCGAAATCGGCCGCGCGCGCGCTCAGGCGGGCGTCGGTCACGTTGAACCTGCGCTCGTCGATCAGCCGGTCGCGAAGCAGCGAAAAGATCACCCCGACCTTCAGCTTGCCGCCGAGGCTGGTGAAATATTCGTCCTCGTAGATCGGGAAATCGCCCCGGGACAGGGAATAGCCGCCGTACACGCGTCCGCCGATGCCGCGCAACGGCTGGTTCACGCCGCCGCTGAGGACGGCGCCGTCGTAGAAGCCGGTGGCGCGGGACATGGTTTCGGCCTCGAACACGAGGTCGAAGGCGCCTTCGGCCTCGGTCATCGCGCCGTCGGCCGCGCGCCGACGCGCCATGGCCTCGAGGATTTCGGGAAAGTGCCGCAGCGACGACTGGAGCACGTCCTGCGGCTGCAGCGGCGACTCCGCGACTTCGGCACGCGCGCTGGCACCACCCATCCCCATCATCACCAGGAGGAGAACGACGCGCGGCAGTCCAAGCATGGATCAGGCTCCCCGGCCCTGGTTCTGCGGCAAGGTCGGCGGGAAGTTGTTCAGCTGGCGCCAGACCTCGTAGCCCACCGATACCGTGCCGAGCAGCACCCAGCCCCGCGCCTTGGCGCCGAAGCGCACGAAGCGATCTTCCGGCCAGGGCACCTCGGCATCCTCGTCTTCGGTGACCAGCACGCGAAAGCGACCGTCCGGCTGGGCCGACGGATCGACTGCCTCGACCTTGCCGTGGAAGGTCCCGACCGCGATCGACGGCCAGCCGCTGAACTGCACCGCCGGCCAGCCCTCGAACTGCAGCCGGACCGGCGCGCCGGGCTGGACCAGCGCCACGTCGCGCCCGTCGACGAAGATCTCGACGGCGCGGGCCACGTTGTCCGGGACGAAACTGGCCACCACGTCGCCGGCGTTGACGAAGGTTGCGGCATCGCCGGCGTTGACCCGCAGGATCACGCCATCGCGGGGCGCGCGGACGATCTGGACCGACTGGCGCGAAATGTTGACCTCGACCCGAGTCAGCTCCGCCGCCGCCTCGGCCACCCGGGAGCGCAGTTCTTCGACCCGAATCCGGGCCTGCTCGAACTCGCGCCGCGAGGCGAGGCCTTCCTCGAAAAGCTCCTGCATGCGTCGCATGTCGATCTCGGCAGTTCGCTCGGCGGTGCGAGCCGACTCCAACTTGGCCACGACCTGGCCGCGCTCGGATTCGAGCCGTTCGAGCAGCCGCGGATCATTGTCGACGACCCGGACGATCGGGTCGCCGACCGTGACGTGCATCCCGTCACGCACGTACCACTCCTGGATTCGACCGGACACCAGCGCGTTGATCTCCTGCAGACGGTCATTCGGGTTCAATGCCGTGACCGTCCCGGTGCCCGCCGAGGTCTGGACCCAGGGTGTGAAGATCATGAACAGCACCAGCGAGGTCAACCCGATGCCGATAATCCACGCCAGCACCGGCATGACGCGGGGCACCTTCTGCCGGTTCAGCGTGTTGAAGTGCTCGTTGTGTTGGTCGGTGGTGTTCATCGCTCAGACCTCGGTCGGTGGCCGGCCGCGCAACGTGGCTTCGATCTCGAGACGGCCGCCGGCCGCCTCCAACATGGCATCGAAGCTCCTGTGCAGCGTCTGCTTTTCCTGCGCCAGGTTCAGGAAATGGTCGAAGCCGAGCTCGCCGTAGCGGTTCGAGAAACAGATCACCGAGGTTTCGGACTCTTCCTGCAGCAGGTCCAGCGACGCGCGCAGCCGCGACTCCGGCATCACGTCGAAGATCTGGTTCAGGATCAGGATGCGCGGACGCGCCAGCACCGCCGCGGCGAGCTTCAGCTGCATGGTCTCGGTGATCGACAGCGGCCAGCCGGTAGCCGCGATCGGCGTATCGAGGCCGTCTTCGAGTTGCGATACGGTCGTCTCCAGGCCTACGGTCCGCACCACCTTCAGCATTCGGTCAGTCGTCGCGCCTTCGGAGCTCAGCAGCAGGTAGCCGCGAATCGTCATCTCGACCGCATTCGGCCGGTCGATGACGATGACCTGCCGACGCAGGTTGTGCGCCTTGACCGTGCGGATGTCGACCCCGCCCAGCGTGATGTAGCCACTGCGCGGTTGGTCATGGGCCTTCATGAAGTTGGTGAACAGGCGCTGCAGGTTGTGGTTTTCGGCGCGCGCCAGCACCCGCGCCCCGCTGGGAATCAGGAAGCTGAGGGTGGCCTCCATGCCGCGCGATTCGCCCTGGGCATCGACGAACACCAGCTTCGCGTCACCCGACAGCGCGTCCTCGTCCGGCGACGGCGCCTCCTGCTCGACATCGTCGAACAGAGACAGCTCATCGATCGCTGCGGTCAGATCGTAGAGGTAGGTCAGGTAGACGCCCAGCTGTGCAATGCCGAACAGCACCACCGACAGCACCAGTTCGGCGGCAACCAGCTGACCCAGCGACAGTTCGCCGCGGATCACCAGCCAGCCGCCAAGGCCCAGCAGCGCCGCGCTTGCGGCCGCGTAGATGAACAGGAAGCTCAGGGTCTGCGCGAAATGGTGCCGGAAATGTCGCTCGTGGGCATGAATGTAGCTGGCGGTGACTTCATCGGTACGATCCAGCGCCTCGTCGATGTGGCGGTCGGTCTTGAAGAACCCGTTCGAAGCCGCCAGACCTTCCAGCCACGCGGCGGTCGCATGCTTGCGGTTGGACAGTGCGACCGCGCTCCGGATCGCGCGCTTGCCCCAGATGACCCAGGTCAGCCAGACCAGCAGGACGATGATCAGATTGAAGACCAGAAACAGCGGGTGGTACAGCGACACCAGGACGAAACCGACAACCGCCTGGAGCACGATGGTGAACCCACCGACCAGCAGGTTCGGCACCGACTTCAGGACGATGACGATATCGAAATAGCGGTTGAACAGCGGCCCCTTGCTGTTGTCGTCGAAGAACGGGTTCAGCGCGTAGATAGCGCGCAGCGCGATCTCGGAGACCATCCGCGCATAGAAGCGACGCGCGAACAGATCCATCAGGTGAATGCGCAAGGCGTTCAACAGTCCGGCGAACAGCAGCAGCACGAACAGCGTGCTGGCCAGCACGACCAGCGGTGCGGTCAACCCGGTATTGGCGATGGTGTTGATCAGCATCTGCACCGACACCGGCGTGGCCAGCGAAAGCACGCCGATACCCAGCCCGTAGATGACGGCGAGGACGTAGTACTTGCGCTCCGGCGCGAGGATTTCGATGAAGTAGCGGAGCAGGCCGCTCATCGAGCGCTGACCGGAAAGCGCGTGGTAGGTCATACCGGCGCCGCCCCGGTACCGGATCGTGAAGGCATCGGACCTGACTCAATCAACCTTGGGCACCCAGACACTGCACCAGCCCTCGTTGCGCACGCTTCGCCCGGGAAAGATCGCACAGGGCCCCCACTCGACGTCCGGACCGGCGCGCCACTGCTGACAGTTGGCGCAGATCTGTCCGGGTTCGTAGCGCGGATACTTCGAGACATCCACGTCCGAGGCGTCGTGCACGTATCCCAGCGCAAAAGCAGCCGGGTCGTCTTCGGGCAGCCTCGGCGTGTCCTGGGCGCCCGATGCACGCGGGTACAGCAAGATCGCGCCGACCGGAACGGCGGCGATCGCGGACGCGACTTCGCACAGGAATCGCCTGCGGCTCGTCTCGTTCTTCATCCTCCGTCTCTCCTGATCGTCGACCGAATCGGCCTTTTCAGCGTAGCGTATTCGCGGACCGTGGAGAGGGAATGACGTCCGACCGGCCGGATGCGCGGGGGAACCAGCCCCGGCGCCACCCTCGGAAAAGCAGCTGCCGCCGGATATCGGGCGCGCGTGGTCGTTCGCACGCAAAACCGGCAGGCGTCGGGAGAACTGGCCGCGCGGAGTTTGAATACCACGCATGAATCCCGTCCTGAATCATGCCGGTCTTGTGCTTGGTACGAGGTACCATTGATCCATATGCAGGGCAGGCATCCATGACTCCACTCGAACAATACGTCGTTGAATGGCTGAGGCGCGATGGCCGATTGCCGGACAATGCGATGGTCCAGCTGCCGCCGGAGATCGGCGAGACGGTCGACAACCGTGCCGATCTGGAGCGCCTTGTCGAGCGGGTGGCAGCAAGCGATCCGGAGCTGGCGGCTCGGCGTCGGATCGTTCTCGGCCTCCATGCCCGCATGCAGACCCGGGGCGGCGACCTGACCGAGAGCGAGCACGAGGACCTCGTGACCCGGGCACGCGCCGCCGGCTGGACCGGGAGCGATGTGGTCCGGCTGATCGAGGCGGCCCGGACGCGCCTGAGTTCGGCGCCTCCGCCGCCGGAGGCGCAGCACCCTGCGGCGCCGGAACCGAAGCCGGACGCGACGATGGCGTCGAAGATGCAATCGGCATCGGCCGCAGCGCAGAAACGCGCCAGAGCGATCAGCCTCCACGCGTCCGGCCGTGGCGTCCTCATCGCCATCCTTTCGGCGATCGTGCTGGGCGGCGGCTACTGGCTGATCACCGCGAGCGACGATGCAGACACCACGTCGGCCGGCGCCGAATCGATGTCGGCCGAACAGATCCGTGAGGCGCAACGCCTGCTGGGTCGGCTTGGCCAGTCCGTCCCGGAAACCGGCGTCTACGACCCCGCGACCCGCGCCGCGCTGGACCGCGCCCTGCCACAGTACGCCGGACTCGGAGAGCTGCGGCCGTGGCTGGTCGACGAACTCCGCTCGGCGCTGAGCGATACCGACGATGCGGCATGGGCCGCGGCTCGCGACGCCGCTTCGTCGGACGCGACGCTTGCCTACCTGGATCGCTTCCCCGACGGGCGCCACGCCGAGGAGGCGCGTGACCGACTCGACCTGATCGAGGCCGCCGAAGGTCGCGCCGACATCGTTCGCGCCGTTCAGCAGGAGCTGAACCGACTCGGCCGTGATGTTTCCGAGACCGGGATGCTGGACGCTGCCACCCGCGAGGCCATGGCAGGCCTGCCCGGACCGATGCCGGAACGCACCCGGGCCAGCCTCAACGATGCGCTGGACAGGCTGCGCGAGCTGCGACGCTGGCCGGTCGCGGACGGTGAAACGTTCCGGGACTGCGCCACCTGCCCGGAAATGGTCGCGATCCCCGCTGGGCGATTCCTCATGGGCAGCCCGACCGATGAGCGAATGCGCTCGCCCAACGAAGGACCGCAACGCGAGGTCACGGTGGCTCGGTTCGCGCTTTCGGTGACCGAAGTGACCCATGGCCAATGGCTGGCCTGCGTCAACGACGGGATCTGCGCCAGTCTGCCGGTGCCGCCCGAGGGCGACCTCCGCCGCCTGCCGGTGACCCATGTCGGCTGGACCGATGCGCTGGCCTACCTTCGCTGGATGCGCGAGCGCACCGGTTTCGATTATCGACTGCCGTCCGAAGCGGAATGGGAATACGCCGCGCGCGCGGGCACCACCACCCGGTACCACACCGGCGACTGCATCACCCCCGACCAGGCCAACTTCGATGGCCGGCTACCGTCCGGCGACTGCCCACGCGGCGACTATCGAGGCAGCCCGATCGAAACCGCAAGCTTCGCGCCCAACGCGTTCGGCCTGTACGACATGCACGGTAACGTCATCGAACGGGTCAGCGACTGCTGGAACAGCAGCTATGAGGACGCTCCGGTCGACGGCAGCGCATGGGAGACCGGCGACTGTGGGCGGGCCCCGCTGCGCGGCGGCTCGTTCGGCAGCTCCGACCGGGAACTGCGCGCCGCTGCGCGTATCCGGCCCAGCCGCGTCGAGCGCAGCCCCGACACCGGGCTCCGGGTCGCCGTTTCGCTGCCGGCAGAAACGGACGCGCCGTAACGGCCAGCGGCCGATGGCGGCGATGACCGCCGTCCGTTCCGCAGGAGACAGGACCCCGCTTTTCGAAGCTTCCGCTCGGATCCGGGACCGAAGGCCGGGGCCACGACCACGGACAGAGAACGCAAGAACGAAGGATGCGCCGGGGCTGCTGGACTCTGCGCAGCGTCGAGCCGGATCGAGACCGCGGCTTTTCGTCAATCCGCCGGGTCGGCGCCGTCGGCTCGGGCCTCCGGCAGCCAGAGCTCGAACCTCGCGCCGCCGTGCTCCGACTTCCGCGCTCGAACGCTGCCTCCGAGCGCCTGGATCAACTGCCGCGTCACGGCCAGGCCGAGGCCGGTGTTCGATCGATCCCCGTGGAATCGTCGGCCCAACTCCCAGGCCCGCTGGTAATCCTCTTCGTCCGACAGGCCCTCGCCGTCGTCCTCGACGACGATGCAGACCAGGCCGTCGCGCCGCGCCACCGTGACGACGATGCGCGCTTCGGCAAAACGCAGCGCGTTCGAGAAGAGATTCTGTACCGCGCGCTGGATCATCATCGGCTCGGCCAGCACCCGGGCAGGCTCCAGCGAGTACTCGACGTCCATGCTCTCCCCGGTTGCCAGGTCCCTGCATACGTCGCTGACCAGGTCGCTCACCTCGACCGGCTGGAAGAGATCGTCATCGAACGCCCGATGGCGACCGGCCTTGACCAGATCGAAGGCCTGCCGGACGTTGCGCTGCAGGATGTCGACCGTCTTGCGCAAGGTCTCGGAGGACTGAATGGCCGGATGCTCCACCAGGGAGTTCACGGCCACGGAAACCACCTGCAGCGGCGTGCGCAGGTCGTGCATGACGGCGGCGTTGGCTTCCGCGGCCCGCTGGTGCGCCGCGGCGATCTCCTGGTTGATCTCGGCCAGGTCTGTCTCGGCCTTCTCGGCCAGCCACGCCCGTCGGGCGAGCTCGATTTCCTCCGTGACTTCCTCGGCCAATAGCTGGAGTAGCTTCAACTGATCGGCCGTCCACTGGCGAGGATGTTCGTCGATGACGCAGAAACTCCCGAGCACGGCACCGCTGGCGTCACGCAACGGCATGCCGGCATAGGCCGCGACGTTCAATTCCTCGACCGCGAGGTTGGTACACACCCGCTCATCGTTGCGCGCGTCGTCGACGACGAGCGCATCGCGCTGATTGACGACGTGCTGACAGAAGGAGTGACTCAGCGGCGTCTCCCTGCGCTCCTTCCACGGCGATTCCAGGCCGTGCGAGGCCGCGAAGAACTGGCGATGCTCATCGACCAGCGACACCAGGCTGACGGTGGCCCCGAGTGCGCGCGTCGCGATCCGCGCGTACCGGCTCAGCGCATCACGCTCCGGCGCGTCCATCAAGCCGGTCTCGGCCAGCGAACGGAGGCGTTGCCGATCGTGGAGATGGGAGTCTGTCGTAGGCGGCACGCTCATCGATCTGGATGTCCGTTCGAACAAGGAGCAGGAGGAAGGAATTCCGGCTTCGGGCCGGCGCACCCGATTGCGCGACCCGATTGCGCGACCCGATTGCGCGACCCGCGTACGCAGTATAAACGGCGGCTGCGTTCATCCGGCAGAACCCGAGTCATTCACCGCTCGGAGCCATGAGCTCGATGGCCCGGAAAGCAATGGCGAGTCCCGGAATCTCGACTACCGTTGTCACTGGGGTCGGGCGCTGCTGCCCGTACGTGGGATCGAGCCTCGCGGTTCAGGGGCGAAGCTCGAGCGACATCACGATCGGCAGGTGGTCGGACACGCCTTCGCGGGCCTCGAGGTCGAAGCGCTTCGGCGTGCCGTCGGCGTGCAGCTGGCCGGCGTAGCCGGTCACGACGTCGACCGAGTCGACATCCAGCGCCCAGTGACCGTTCGACGACGGGGAGAACAGCACCATGTCGAGAAACGACCAGCTCTCGCCGCGCCGCCAGTAGTTCGTTCCCTTGCAGTCCGCACAGCCGACTTCGTGCGCGACGATCCAGTAGGGCCGGACCATCTCGTCCATGATCGTGGTGTCTTCCTTCTCGCGCTTCGGCGTGTTGAAGTCGCCGGCGGCGAACACAGGCCGGTCCTCGGGCAGCCGGGCGCGCACGCGATTGAGCTGCTCGTAGGCAATCCAGCGCATCTCGATCGGGTGGAATGGCGCCGGGAAATGCACCGAATAACCGGTCAGGAGCGTGCCGTCGGGCAACTCGAAACTCGCTTCGAGAATACCGCGCGTATCCTGCGCCCGGTCGGGGAATGCCGACATGTCGATGGGATGAAGCACCGGCTGACCGACGACCCGCAGCCGGGTGAGAAAGGCGACGTCGATCCCGCGATCGTCGAGCCCTTCGATCAGGACGGGATCGCGATAGCCCGCCGGCTGGAGGTACTCGCGCCGGAGCCGGTCGAGCACGCCGAGGTTTTCGACCTCCTGCAGCGCGATGATGTCCGGCCCACGCCCGTCGTTGTAAGCAAGGATCGTCGCGGCGAGCTGCTCGAGCTTGAAGCCCAGGGCGTCCTCGCTCCAGTCCAGGTACAGGCAGTCTTCGCGCCAGCGATCGACTTCGATCCGCTCGCAGGCCGCTACGTGGTCGGGGTCGGTCTTGACGCTGGCCGGGAGGTAGGTCGCGTCGTCCTTGCCGGGATCGTCCGCCGTATCGAACAGGTTCTCGACGTTGAACGCCATGATGTTGACGACCGGGCGTTCAGCTTCCTTCCCGGCAGGACGTTCAGCGTCGAGGGTGGAATCGGACCCGGGGCCGGATGCGCAGGCGGCGAGCAGGAGGCACACAGGCAGAGCAAAGAGTCGTTTCATTGGTATTCCAGCGCCGGAGGTGGACGGTCGAAGAGTCGTGGCTTCGCGCGAACGATTCTAAGCTGCAGGGGGCGCGGTGTGGCCGAGCCGGACCGGCACATCGAAGTCGATTGCGTTCATGATCCGCGCCGGGCGATCGCATTCGTGGCGGAATCGGTATCGAATGCTTCCGCGAACATCACGACCGCCATGTTCTCATTCAGGGTAGTCCAACGCTGGATCTATTCTCATGGCGCACGTACTGGTGATCGGTGGAAGCAGCGGAATCGGTCTGGAGACGGCTCGGCTCGCGCTGAAACGCGGGCACCGAGTCAGGGCGTTTGCCCGATCGGCGACCGGAATCGACCTGGACGACGACAAGCTCGAGAAATTCGACGGCGACGCGCTCGATGCGTCTTCGGTGCAGAAGGCCCTGACCGGCGTAGACGCGGTCGTCGTGGCGCTGGGCATCAAGCTCGGTCCCGGAACGGTGCTGGGCGGCACCACCCTGTTCTCGGAGTCAACGAAAATCCTGATCCCCGCGATGGAAAAGCAGGGCGTGGATCGCCTGCTCGTCGTCACCGGCTACGGTGCCGGCGACAGCGGCGAGACCATGAACCCCATCAACCGCCTCGGCTTCAACGCCTTGTTCGCCCGCATCTACGCCGACAAGTCGAAGCAGGAGGCGATGATCAAGGACAGCGGCCTGAAGTGGACCATCGCGCGGCCCGGGGTGCTGACCGGCGGCTCGTGCGGCAACTACAAGGTCCGCGCCGAACCCGAGGAATTCGGCATGGGGATGATCTCGCGAGCCAGCGTGGCCGATTTCCTGGTCAAGGAGATCGAGCAAGCCGACTACGTGCACAAGGCCCCCGTGCTCAACTGAGTCACGCCGGCGCCGGACGACGGGCGGCAGGAGCCATCCGGTGCTTCTGCGGTACGCTTCGATTGCCGATGGACCGCTGTGGCGGTACATTCGAGGCGGGTCCCCGATCTCGACCGGAGCCACGGCAATGATTCGATTCCGATGCATCCTCCCCGGGTCGCTGCTGGCGATCCTTATCGTCCCTGCAGCCCCGGCTGCAGACGTTCAGGACATCGACGACCGGATCGCCGTCGTCGAGGGCCTGGCCGGCCCCGAGGCCGTGCACTGGGACGACGAGCAGCAGGTCTGGTTCGTGTCCAACTTCAACGGCGACGCCTCCGGCGACGCCAACGGCTTCGTCTCCAAGATCGGCTCGGGCGGGCAGATTCTCGAGTTCGAGTTCATGACCGGCACGGACGAGCATCCGCTGCACGGCCCGCGCGGCATGCGGATCGACGGGGAACGGCTCTGGGTCGCGGATGC
>Ga0102940_1000699_pt1 | contig 22616 bp, 19 predicted proteins | sample SalPonR2_C_D1_MG_FD_78215 | JGI IMG/M metagenome (GOLD analysis project Ga0102940, IMG submission 78215) | Salt pond soil microbial communities from South San Francisco under conditions of wetland restoration - Salt Pond MetaG R2_C_D1_MG | ecosystem: Environmental > Aquatic > Marine > Intertidal... | reverse complement strand
TGCATCTATGGGTATTACCGGGCGCATTGCCAATGGCGTTTCAGATGATCTGATTAGCCGTGCAGCTGATGTAATGCTTAAAGAACGCAGGAAACTTATCCTTGTACCACGCGAAACCCCTTATAATCTAATCCACATCCGCAATATGGAAACCATCACCCTGGCAGGTGGTATAATTTGCCCGGCAACTCCTTCTTTTTATAACAAGCCAAAAGACATAAATGAGTTGGTCGATACCGTTGTTGACAGGATTGTAGATTTGGCTGAGCTGAAACACGACACTTTTCGATGGGGAGAGTAACTTTTGCAGCAGTTTTTAATCCATCATTTTTTCGATAAAGTTCTGTCTCTTTGGATGCTTTACTTTTACTTTCAGTTTTTTGTCCGTGTTTGCTACTTCCCACAGCATTCTATAGCCAACACGAGTTATTTCAGTAAGTTTTGTGTAATTAATTTTATCAGGCGTGTCTCTGGTAGTATGGTAATCGGGGTGCAAGCCTGTAAAAAAGCAGGCAATGGGTATGTTTTTTCGTTTAAACCGGAAATGATCTGACGAAAATGCCCAGGTCGTTCTTTCCCTGAAACCCGGGTGTTTGGAGATTATAACACTGTCCGATTCACGACCGGCCTGTTTTGCTTTTCTTTTAAAAAAGCGGCGATGTTTGCCATTGGCAATAACATAAGCTGTTTGTCTGTATTTATCGTCATTTTCCCTGTTACGACCCACCATATCAAGGTTTAAATTGAGCACCACATTTTCCAAAGGGACCGGGCAGTGATCTACAAAATAATCTGAACCCCTCAAACCCATTTCTTCTCCTGAAAAGGCCACAAAAATTAGACTTCTGCGGGGCTTTATCCCTTTTTCTTCTGCTTTCTGAAATGCGCGGGCCATTTCCATAATTGCTGCTGTGCCAGAGGCATTGTCGTCAGCCCCATAATATATGTGCTCACCTCTTTTTCCAATATGGTCGTAATGCGCTGAAACTACAACTATTTCATCTTTTTTATCGGTGCCCTCAATATAGCCAATAACGTTCTCTGTTTGGAGTGTATCTAGCTTATATTTGTTGGTTTTAATGTAGCAAATGGCTGTATCGTTAGTTAAGTTGATGTTGCGGGAGGCTTTCCCTTTGGCAACTTTTTTCTCCAGTTTTTTAAGCTTTTTATATTTCATCTTAAACAACCTGCCGGTTTCCCATGGATTGGCAAAAGCCATTACAATGGTATCATTATTTTGCATGAATGACTGCAGTGAATCAGCATAGCTGCGATATTTCGCATAATATTTGGGCAGAAAGGGATCCTTAAATTTATATGTAAGTGCTTTAAGCCGGTCGTTTTTGTTGATTTCGGCCAGCGGATGTTTTTCAGGGTTATAGCGAAATAGGCCGGCTTTAGGGAAAAAGATCAGGAAAAATTTTCCATGGGAGTGTGCTGCAATATTTTTAACATGGTTGTAGGTTTTTCCCAGGTTATCATCTAAAAGCAATATGGCAACCGTGTCTTTCAGATTGAGGTTTTTGTAGTTTTTGCCATAGCCCAAATATTTAAAGTGCAATGTGTCGCGAAAGTGCATTTCATGTGTGAAAAGATTGGTGCCAAAGAAACTCATGTACGGTAATTTATCGGCATATTTGCCCGTGTTTTTAGCCATTATGCCGGTGTTGCCATAATTGTATTTAAGGAGCGTATACCGCTGAAAATATCCATCCAGGTTCAGGCTGTCTAAACCATTTTTGCGGAAATAATTTGCAATATATTTTGCAGCAATTTTTTGACCATGCCTGCCTGTATTGCGCCCTTCAAGGCTGTCAGATGCCAGTGTGTACACATGCTGTATGAGATGCTGCTTTGTAATTGAATCTGCAAATGGTAATATTTCTGATTGGGCAAATGCAAAGCTGGACATGCAGGTAATGACAATTACTGGAACTATCTTCTTAATAAATAACCTTTTCATGCTGTTTTTCGTTTTTAATATCCGTATTCGGACAAAAATATCAATATTGTTATTTACTCATACTTTTTTGATAATAATTTTTTAATTTCATAGAGATTTACTTTTCAGATCGTTACATAAAATCTTATACAATGAAAAATCTATTCCTCATCCTCATTGCATTGACATGCGTTTTTACACTCAATGCACAAGACAAAAAAGACAAAGAGATATTTTCCGAATCTAGTTTCTCAGGATTGAAGTTCCGGAGCATCGGTCCGGCTTTTATGTCGGGTAGAATTGCCGACATTGCCATTCATCCTCAAAACAATAACATCTGGTATGTAGCTGTCGGGTCAGGAGGGGTTTGGAAAACCAGGAACGCTGGTACCACATGGAACCCCATTTTCGATAAGCAATCATCGTATTCAATTGGTTGTGTAACCATTGATGAGAATAATCCTAATATTGTTTGGGTCGGGACTGGCGAAAATATCGGTGGACGACATGTAGGTTATGGCGATGGGATCTATCTGAGTAAAGATGCGGGCAAATCCTGGGAGAATATGGGATTGAAAAAATCAGAACATATTTCAAAGATTATCATTCACCCTGAAAATTCGGATATTGTGTGGATTGCTGCGCAGGGGCCGCTATGGTCAAAAGGTGGTGAGCGAGGTTTATATAAAACCATTGATGGAGGTAAAACATGGAGAAAAACACTGGGTGATGATGAGTGGGTAGGTGCTACAGATATTGTAATGGATCCACGAAACCCCGATCGGTTATATGCAGCAACATGGCAACGACACAGAAATGTGGCAGCATACATGGGAGGTGGCCCGGGAACAGCCATTTACAAATCGGAAGATGGTGGCGAAAACTGGGAAAAACTAGAAAAAGGATTACCAAAATCAAACATGGGTAAAATTGGCCTGGCCATTTCTCCTCAAAAACCCGATATTCTTTATGCAGCTATTGAATTAGACAGAAGAACTGGAGGCCTTTATAAATCTACAGACAGAGGTGCATCATGGAGTAAGCAGTCCGATGCTGTTTCGGGAGCTACCGGCCCGCATTATTATCAGGAATTGTATGCCAGCCCGCACCATTTCGATAAACTTTACCTGGTTGATGTACGCATGCAGGTGTCAGAAGATGGTGGCAAGACATTTAAAAGAATGAAAGAGGAGTTTAAGCACTCTGATAATCACTCTGTTGCATTTCGCGATGATGATCCGGATTATTTACTTATAGGTACCGATGGAGGTATTTATGAAACGTTTGATGCTGCAGAAAACTGGCGCTATATTCCCAATTTGCCCATTACCCAGTTTTATAAGGTTGCTGTAGATGATGCCGAACCTTTTTATAACATTTACGGAGGAACACAAGACAATAATACACAGGGTGGGCCATCCCGCACAGATGACACAAGAGGCATTGCCAATTCTGATTGGGAGGTGGTATTATTTGCCGACGGACATCAGCCAGCAACAGAACCGGGCAATCCGGATATTGTTTATGCTGAGTGGCAACAGGGAAACCTGGTACGTGTGGACAGAACTACCGGAGAGTTTGTATACATTCAACCCCAACCCGAAGCAGGAGAAGATTATGAGCGTTTTAATTGGGATGCTCCAATTTTGGTTAGTCCGCATAAACCCACACGCATTTACTTTGCGTCCCAGCGTGTCTGGAAATCTGAGAATCGTGGTGACAGCTGGACGGCCATTTCGGATGATTTAACGAAAAACCAAAACCGTATTGAATTGCCCATTATGGATAAGCAATGGAGCTACGATGCACCTTGGGACATGGATGCCATGTCAAACTTCAACACCATCACTTCTTTGGCTGAATCGCCCGTTCAGGAGGGTTTAATCTATGCAGGAACCGATGATGGAATCATTCAGGTTACTGAAGATGGCGGTGGCAAGTGGCGAAAAATAATGGTCGATGATCTGCCCAAAGTGCCCGAAACAGCCTTTGTAAACGATATCAAAGCAGATCTGTTCGACGCAAATACAGTATATGTGGTGCTGGATAACCATAAATATGGTGATTTTGATCCCTACGTGCTCAAGAGTACAGATAAGGGCAAGTCATGGAAGTCAATAAAAGGAAACCTGCCTGACCGCACTTTGCTGTGGAGGATTGTGCAGGACCATGTAAATAAAGATTTGATGTTTCTGGGAACTGAATTCGGCATTTACTTTACGGTTACGGGTGGCGAAAAATGGGCAAAGCTTTCAGGGGGAGTACCAACCATCTCATTTCGCGATTTGGCTATTCAGCGCAGAGAAAACGATTTGGTTGGCGCATCTTTCGGAAGAAGTTTTTATGTGTTGGATGATTATTCAGCATTGCGACAGGTAACAGAAGAACAACTGAAAGGTGAAGCTAAATTATTTCCTACACGTAAAGCGTGGTGGTATAAACAACGCTCGACGTTAGGTGGGAAAAAAGGATCGCAGGGAGCGCAATACTTTACAGCACCTAATCCACCTTTTGGAGCTGTATTTACTTACTATGTAGGGAAAGCGTACAAAACTTTGGAAGAAATAAGGAAGGAAAAAGAGAAAGAACTCATCAAAGAAGATGAAGATATTCCTTTCCCCGGGTGGGAAAAACTGGATAAAGAGAAATTGCAGGAAAAGCCTAAGATTATTTTAACAGTAAAAAACCTTGAAGGTAATGTAATTAGAAAAATTGAGGGCCCGGCCAAAAAAGGATTTCACCGGGTAAATTGGAACCTGAAAACAGCTTCTCAAAGAGCGATCAATCCCGATAGGACCAATTCTAATTGGCAGCCCGAAGGACATATGGTAGCACCGGGTAAGTACACCGTGACATTGTCTAAACAAATTGATGGTGTTGTTACAAACCTTTCGGAGCCAATGGAATTTGAAGTGGAACGAATGAGAAAAGGAGCACTTGAGGGTGCTGAGCCAGATAAGGTAGTGGCATTTTGGGAAGAAATCGAGGTGTTGCAAGGTAAAATGAGTGCAGTATCTATGGCAATACAAAATACAGAAAAGAAAATTAATGCTATGGAAAAAGCACTTTCAAGAACAGATGTAGACCCCACCATGCTTAATTCGAAAATGTATAATCTTAAAATGGAGTTGGCCAGGCTTAGACTTAAGTTTTTCGGAAGTAAAGCTAAAAGTGAGGTGGGTGAGCGAAATAACCCAACGATTTATAGCAGAATTAGTGCAGCTCAAATGGGAACTAATAATTCAACTTATGGACCTACGCAAACTCATAAGCGTAGTCTTGAAATAGCGCAGAAAGAGTTTAAAGAGCTAAAATTACAATTGAAAGAAATAATGAACAACAAAATACCTGCAGTGGAAACAGAATTGCAAGAGCTTGGCGCTCCATGGATTCCCGGGCAAAAGCTACCTTAAACATATAACCATCGGCATCGCTCAAAGCGACTGAAGGCTTTAAAGTCTTTAATTGATCAGGTGGCTTAAAGTCACCTGATCAATTGATCGCAAGGTACTTTTTTTTATACAATAACACCTTCGAGTTTATATCCAAGGTCTTTCACTTGTTGTTGGACACTGTCGATTGGAACATTTTTGCCCTGTACAGCTACGTATCCGGTGTTTTCGTTAGCTTCCACGTGGTCAACACCATCTATTTGTTTAAGGTGTTTTTCAATGTTCATTTTACAGTGTTTGCAGTCCATACCTGAAACATGTAAGTTGGGATTGTCGAGTTTTTCACCTGACACAACTTCACGGGTTTTGAACCTTTCTTTGCTAAATAAGTTTCCAAGTATTTTCATAAGATGATAAAGAATTAGAAGGATTAGTATTGTCGCAGAGGAGTATATCAACCACTCGGGCAGTATACCATGCTCATGGGTTTGCATGCTTTGTTCAATGGCAAACCAGGACGATGGCAATAAGTAATCAATAACTAAGCCCGAGGCAATGGCACCCACTATAATGGTAACCAAATATTTAATAAAGCTGATTCTTCCCAGCGTTTGTGCTATTACAGTAATGGTTGCGGCATTGGTAGCCGGCCCGGCCATTAGAAATACCAGGGCTGCACCGGGAGAAATACCTTTCAGAATTAATACTGCTGCAATGGGTACTGAAGCTGTAGCACACACATAAAGTGGTATGGAGGCCAATATTACAAAAAGGTACTCATATGCAGGATGGGTCATATGCTGACTGAAAAAGTCATCGGGTACAATTACTGCAATTAAAGCTGCAAGCAATAGACCTAAAGCCAGCCACTTTACAATGTCAGCCATAAAATCTATAAAAGCATAGCGCAGCATGGCTACTATTTTATTGTCTTTTATATGCTGCGAGCTACCTTCATTGAGGGGCTTGCTAATTATTTTTTGTTTTTCACCTTTATTTACCCACCAACCGGAAAAAATACCTGTAATCATGGCAACAACGGGCCTGATAAGGGCTAATGGTAACCCAAGCATCGACCAGGTAACCAATATTGAGTCTACTCCGGTTTGTGGTGTAGAGGTCATAAAGCTTATGGCAGAACCTTTTGACGCTCCGTTTTTGTAAAATGATACTCCTGCCGGAATAACACCGCAACTACAGAGAGGCAGGGGCACACCAATTAGCGAAGCATTGAATACTGAGCGCAGGTTATGTTTACCCATAAACCGGTTCACCTTGTGCTGGGGAAACCATACATGAAGCACCCCAGCAAAGAGAAATCCTAACATCAGATAGGGAGCCATCTCTAACGTAAGGTGCCACAATTCACTAAAAAAGGTATTTATGTAATTTAGCATAATGAGATCTTTTTGTTTTCAATACAAATCCCATTCCTTCTGTTTATTTTTATTGCAAGAATAGCGGTTTTCTTATAAACTTTTTATTTTTTTATGGGTTAGTGGCATTTAAAAGGATTTAAAATGAAGGTCAAATTAGTGGTCATTTCCATAGTTTTGATGGTGCTGGGTTTTGGTATGATTCATAATGGTAATCCTACCATTGAATATGCCGGTAGTGCAATGATTGGAGTACCGGCGCTTTACCTCTTATTCTTGCTTTTCAGGGTGTATTTTAAGAAACACGACAATCCTGTTGATGATGCAAAATAGCACAATGATCTGAGACTTTAAGTTTCCGAATTTTTACTCCGTTGGTAGGGATCCTATAGGCTCAAGTTAGTTTAATCTTTTTGTTTTTTGGAGTCTTTGTCTTTTTTTGCAATAAAAGATTTTGCAATTGAGTGGGCTGCCAGAGGAGCTGTCAGATAAATGAAAATTATTACAAGCAAAGATTTGATGTAGATTGCAGGCGTGTTGAAGAATAGAGAAACTGCAATTAACAGCAACAAAGTGCCGAATGATGTTGCTTTGGTTGTAGCATGCATACGGCTGTATAAGTTATTGAACTTTACAAGACCGATGGCTGCTATCAGAATAAAAGCAGATCCTAGTAAAAGTAATATGGAAACAAAATATACTGTCATGAACTTTTACGTTTTTGTCTGAGATACGTAGAAATGGCTACTGTACCAATAAATGAAATTAACGATATTATGATAACCACATCGATATAAAACTCGCTTTTCCAAAGCATACTGTAGATAATGATAAATCCGGTTACTATGGAGGCAATAAGATCCATGGCTGCAATACGATCATTTACGCTCGGGCCACGCACTAACCTTACAAATGAGAGTAAGAGTGCCAGTAGCAAGAATGCCAAACCTGTGTAAATAACTATTTCCGGAACTTCATGCATCATTTTTTATTTTACGAGTGCTATTATTTTGTTTTGAATTGTTTCTATCTCCTCGATTACTTTGTTGTTGGTGTTGAAATATAAATAGTGTATAAGGAGTGCTTTTTTTTCTTCAGAATAATCTATGCTGAGCGTACCTGGTGTCATTGAAACCAGGTTGCTGAATAATAACAACCCTAATGGACTGTTGGTGCGGTTTTTTACCCATACATAATCAGATTTTGTGTGCATTGTGGGCGTAAGTATATCATAAGCAATAAAGAGGTTTGATTTTACCAGGTTATACAGGTAAAATAAAATAAATGCTATGAACAGATATGTTTTTTTAATTAATTTCATTTTTGTGGCATTAGTACTTTTTCAATATAAACCTGAGGATCAATAATTTGTTTGGCGGCATCATAGGTAATTTCAAAAACCTCCGATGCGAATATTCCCATTGCAATACTTGCAAGTCCGAGTAATACCGATGGTAGTAAACCTGAAAATGATAATTTAGCTCTAGGTAAGCTATGGCTGGTTTCAGGTTGTTTTTTCAGAAAAGCTTCGTTCCAAATTTTTATCATACTGTACAAAGTCAGCAAGCTAGTTAAAATCGCTACAGTTGTGATAATGTACTGTTCTGCCTCAAAGCCGGCTTTAATGAGAATAAATTTGGCAAAGAAGCCTGAAATAGGCGGTATACCTGCCAGTGCAAAAGATGGAACGATAAACAATATTGCAAGTAGCGGTTGTTCTTTAATTAAGCCACCAATATCTTTTAAATAAAAAGTTCCTTTTAATTTGCTTATGAGACCGGCAACGAGAAATGTATTGGTTTTTGCGATCATGTTGTGAATTGTAAAGAAAATGGCCCCGGCAATAGCAAGCGGTGTAAAAATGCCTAATCCCATTATCATGTAGCCAATTTGGCTGATAATATGATAGGACAAGATTCGTCTGGTTTCATAATGAGTTGAAGCTGCCATACCTCCAATCACCATTGTGAAGCCGGCAATTATAAGCAGAAGATTGTGCCAAAAAAGTGCGTCTTGTACAATAAACATCGTAAAAAAACGGAAAAGTGCATAGACCCCAACTTTTGTAAGCAATCCGGCAAATAGAGAGGTTACAGTTATATTGGGTGTGTGATAAGATGCTGGCAGCCAAAAAAATAAAGGAAAGAGGCCGGCTTTGATGCCAAATGCTACAAAAAACAGCATCGCAGAAGTATTCATCAGCAGATTTTCCTGGTCATCCTGTAAGATTTGTGCCAGGTGGGCCATATTTAATGTGCCGGTTTTCCCATAAAGTAAGCCCAGCCCGGCTAAAAAAAGCATGGAGCCAATAAGGTTCAAAGCTAAATATTTTATGCCTCCTTCAAGCTGTTCTTTTTTATTGCCCATCGTTATTAATACAAACGATGATAGCAACATAACTTCAAACCATACATATAAATTAAAAACATCGCCAGTTGTAAATGCGCCGTTTACGCCCATTGCGAGGGAGAAAAAGAATATATAAAACCTTGGTCCATAGTTTGCTTCACGCACAAAACCATGGGCGTATATGGAGATTGCCAAAAAAATGAAAGCTGAAACAAGCAGCATAATGGCTGCCAGGTAATCTATCACCAGCGAGATACCGAATGGGGCTTTCCAGCCACCAACCTGCAGTACTAATAATTCCTGATTTCGAACTTCAGCAAACAAGTATACGGAGGTGCCAAGCAGCAATAAACTACCTACTATACCAAGTATGGCTCCAGCTCTTTGTGATTTGGTAAAGAGTAGCACTATGATTAGCGCTAAAGGTATTAATATGGGTAGTAATATTGCATTCATATGCTATTCATCTGTTTGTTTGAGTTGGTCGAGGTCATCGGTACCAGTGGTTTTGTAGAATTTGTATTTCAGGGCAAGTGTATAAACAACTATTCCAAAACCAATTACAATTGCTGTGAGTACCAATGCCTGTGGTAATGGGTCTGTTTCAACCGCTGATATGCCTTTGCCATTTACAAAAACAGGTTTGCCCGAAATTATGCCGGCAGAAAGAAATACCAGCAAATTGGTAGCATTGCTTAAAAATATTATGCCGATAATAAATTTCAATATGCTCCTGCGCAATAAAAGATATGCTCCTATTGCGTATAATAATCCTATTAATATGGCGAGTAATATTTCCATTATTCTTTATTTGATAAGGTGAAAAAAAATTGTAGCGTAACGCCAATTACAGTAAAGAAAACTCCTATATCGAAGAGCAATGGCGTGCCTATTTTGAGTCCACTTCCAAAGGGCAATGGGATGGTGGTCCAAACACCTTGAAAAAGGGTACCTTTTGCCCACAAGCCCGGCAAAACACTAATTAAAGCGATAAATAAACCAATGCCGATATAGTGCGCTGGTTTTATTTTGAGCTTTTGTTCTATGTTGGTTGCCGAAAAAGCTAAGCTTGTATATACAACCGATAAGCCAGCCAAAAGCCCGCCAATGAATCCTCCTCCCGGCTGATTGTGACCCCTCAGCAACGCCAGCACGGCAAATATCAGCAATATTGCCCGGATATATTTCGATGCTATTTGTAAGATTACTGAGTTCATAGCTTTTTTGTTTTTTTCTTTAATAATACGTAAACCCCAACAGCAGCAACGCTAAGTACAGTTATTTCGCCAAGCGTATCCAATGTTCTGAAATCCACGAGTATTACATTAACCACGTTTTTCCCAAAAGCTTCCGGATAACTTTTTTCAATGAAAAAATCAGAAATCGGGAGGTTAAAATCTACATGAATTGCTTTTAAGGCCAAAATTGTCATTACACCTCCAAATACCAGTGCAATAGCAGCATCGCGCAGGCGCGTTGATTTTTTCGAAAGTGTAGCAAATTTTGGAAGCTTTTGCAACACTAACACAAAAATTACAATGGTTAACGTTTCTACTATGATTTGCGTTATAGCTAAATCTACAGCACTGTAATAAAGATATATCAGTGATATTCCATAGCCCGTTATCCCCATGGCTATAATTGTATTTAAGCGCGATCGTGATATGGCACTATATATTGCTGCCAGCATCATGATGCCAATGAGCCCGCTAATGTAGAATGGCTGAAGTGTAAATTTAGTATCAAGCTGCCAGTCGCGTGTTATAAAAATTTGCAGCCAAAGCAGCAGCGAAGTGAAAAGTATAATGGTGAGAATATAATACCTGTGATAACCATGCTGAATGAGCTTTGTGTTTTTCCCTGAGTAGCCCACAAAACGATCGATCCCCGAAAGGAAAACGTCTGAAAAATTAATGTAGAATATTCTGTCATTCAGTTTTCTCCAGCCCAGCAAAAATTTGTGGTTTTTATATATTAAAAGGAATATAAGTACACCAGAAATTACAGTGAAAAGACTCAATAGAAATACCAGGTTTAAGCCATGCCACAGTTTTAACTTTATTTGCACGACCTCCACCCTGATTACTTCAATTGCGGGTTCGATTAAACCAGAAAGAAAATCTGGATATAAACCAAGTGCCAGACTGAGAAATGCTAGCGATGCCGGCCCTGCCAAAAAATACAAATCAATTTTTTTAGGGCGTTTTATGTGGGTTAGTGCTTTGCCCATAAAAACTTTAAATAGAAAATAAAGGGAAATGGTCACCATCAAAATGTTAGAAACAACCCCAAAAATGAGTACCAAAAAACCTAATCCGGGCGATTGCACCTTTGCCTCATAAATAAGCTCTTTTCCTATAAACCCCAGCAGTGGTGGTAATCCGGCCATTGACAATAAAGCTATAGCTGCAACGCCAAATCCATAGGGTAAAATGCGTGCCAGGCCGCCAAGTGAGTCAATATCCCGTGTACCTGTTTTTTTGTCGATATAGCCAGCAATCATAAATAGTGAAGCTTTGTAAAAAGCATGCACAAATAGGAATACCATGGCTGCTTTAACCGACAGGTTGGTGTCGATACCAAATAAAAGAACCAATAAACCCAGGGCACTAATGGTTGTGTAGGCAAGTATTGCCTTAATATCTTTTTGGGTGATGGATAGATATGATCCTACCAACATGGTTATTGCACCAATGACGGGTATAATGTGTGTCCATTCATCAGTTCCTCCTAAAACAGGGTTTAAGCGAGCAAGTAGAAAAACTCCGGCCTTTACCATAGTTGCTGAATGCAGGTAGGCGCTTACGGGAGTAGGAGCTTGCATAGCTCCGGGTAACCAAAAATGGAATGGAAACTGGGCCGATTTAGTGAAAATACCAATTAAAATTAGCAGTAAGGCTGGTAAATATATTTTGCTGGCCTTTATCTGTTCGGCATGTGCTATCCAGTCTGATAGGTTGTAACTATCAGCTATATTGCCAATTAGTATAATGCCAGCCAGCAGTGAAAGCCCTCCAAAAGTTGTAATAAAAAGTGACTGAAAGGCAGCGCTTCGGGCTGAGTCTTTTTCGTTGAAAAAGCTAATAAGAAGAAACGAGAGCACACTTGTTAATTCCCAGAAAATGAAGAATTGTATAAAATTGGTAGAAAGTACCAGTCCAAGCATCGCTCCACTGAAAACCGATAAATAGAAATAAAATCTTGATCTGCCTTCGTAGCTTTTCATATATGCTTTTGCATACAGGAAAACAAGTGCTCCTATAGCCGTGATTAATAAGGCGAATATAAGGCTTAGTCCATCGAGGGTAAATTCAATATTTAGCGATAGTTCAGGTATCCATGCAAAGCTTTGTTTGGTTATTGTTCCTTTTGATATTGCCGGAATACGTGTTAAAAAATAGATAAAAGCCCCAAAATGCAGAAGGGCCGGTAGTATAGGTTTTACGCCCTTTATTTTTTGGGGAACAAGAAACATGGCAAATGCCACAATCAGGTATAGTAATAACACGAAAGATTCCATGAACACACAATGAGACTATCTAATTTTATTTTTATCTAAAATTCCGGCCGGATCAACAAATCCTTGCAAATATTTACTAAAATTAAGGTTGGTGGCTGCTGATGTTAAACTCAAAACCGGCACAGTCGACTCATTGATGATATGGTGTGCAAAGGCTCCTATGTAATTATCGTAGGTGTAACCTTCTTTGTGGGTCATTACCAAAATCAGCCCTCCATCTACATCTTTAGCGTATTGAAGAATTTTTCGAAATGGTGGTTCATCATCTTTAGGAAATAGTTTAGTAGTACATTGCAAGCCATTTTCTGTTATAGTTTTTTTCGCTTGTTTAAGTTTTTTATAAATGCGGCTTTCGCGCATTTTAATACCGCCAATTAAAGCAGATACCAGGTGAATTTCTGCACCATAATTTAGACCGTGCACAATAGCACTGAATAGTTTTCGCCTCATCTCTTTGGTAAGGTCCAGCGGAACAATTATTTTATCATTCATTTTTTCAATATTCCCCTTGAGCGTCAAAACGGGAACCGGGGATTTGAGTGTTACATGGTATACAGTACTGCCCAAATCTTTACTGGCATCTTCGCCCTGGTGATTTTCACCAAGAATGATCATGCGTGCATTGATATCTTCTGCCACGCTGAGTATTTTTTGATGTAGTTTGCCGCGTTCAACCCGGCTGCTAATTTTGATTTCTGAGGTTTCTGCTTTCAACTCATCAATCATTTTTTGAAGTTTGTCTTTGATTTGATTGGTAAGTTTTACAAGCTCTTCTGTATTACTTTTACCGAAAAATTCAGACAGTATTCCGGGTGTTTCAATTACATGCAGAATTGTAATGTCTAAATTGAATTGCCTGCCCATATTTACGGCATATCTTAACGCTTGCTCAGAAGGTTTCTGAAAATCAACAGGAACCAAAATATTTTTTAATTTTTTCTCCATAATCTAAAATTTAATTATCGCTATAAATGCGCGCTAATCATGTATTTATATTAACATTGCCTAAAGAGATTTGTTTTAAAAAAACAGTTGCATTACATAACGATTTTGTTAATCTTTTCAGACAGTAAATTTAAACGAAATGATAACCTGAAGGTTAAAATCATTTATGTTTTTTAATGCTAATTACCGGAATCAATTTAACAAAAGCAATTGAAAACATAGAATTAGTACCCTTTTTAATGGGAAATAAGGGTAACAATACGGGTAGTTAGGCTGTGTATGTTTACATAATACGAAAATAAGGGTTTTTCAGGTTATGTGATTGAATAGAAAATCAGAGATTAAATTTTTCCAGATATTCATCGCCCCATATTCGTTTGACTATTTCTTTTGCATATGATCTGAAATGCGTTACCTTGTTGTCGTTGCCAAGGGCCTTATGCGTTTCCATTAATCCAATAATCACTGGAATATTGTCCGGGTATTCCTTTAAAGCCATTGTATATTTTTCCAGTGCCTTTTTGTAGTTTTTATTTTTATAAAAAACCCGCGCAGTATTTAAAACTGATTCAATAGATTTTAAATTGCTTTCAAAATAACTGTCTGTAATATCGCGAGCTTTTGTTGTTATGAAGTTGCATGGTACCTCTCGAGTTACTTTTTCAGTAGTGCTTCCCATTAGAATTCGACTAAGGTTTGATTTCCCGGTTGTTCCCATAAGGAGTAAATCAATTTTGTTTTCTTCAATAAATTGGAGGATTTCCTGATGAGGATTGCCCTCCCTCATTTCTATTTTGTGTTTTATGTTTTTGAGCTGAAATTTGTCAAGGAAGCTGGCAAAATCTTTTTCCTGAGTTGCTTTTAATCGCTTATTTTCTGCTGCATTATCCACTTCAAACCGTTTAGAAAATATATCGATTGGTTTAAACACATTCAAGATATATAGTTCAGCATCAAAATGCTCTGCAAGTGTAAGAGCATTTTTCAATGCTCTTTGCGCTGCATCAGAAAAATCAACAGGGCATACAATTTTTTTGATATGGTCAATCCCACTATTTTTTATAACTAAAAGCGGAATTTGGTTTTTCCGTATTAATTTTTCAGTTGTTGTTCCCAGTTTATATGAATCGCCTTTAGAAGCTTCGCGCGCTCCGGCAATTATAACATTGTAATCTTCGTTTTGTGCCTCCTGAATAATGCGCTCAAAAGGAGCCCCGGATTCTATTATTGTTTTATTAACTGTAATACCTTCGGATTTCACCTTTTTTGCATACTCATTGAGTTTTTCAGCGTAATTTTTTTCTACTATTGCCTTCATGTTTGGTGAAGTGTACCCCTCCTCAATTACATACATTAACGACACCTGAGAGTTGAATTCTTTTGCGAAAAGAATTGCATTTTCAATTACTTTAGTTGATAAGGGACTGAAATCTACGGTGGCCAGTATATTTTTTAATAGTTTCATAATCGCAATGTTTTGTTAATATTTATTAGGTGAATGTTAAACAAACCATTTTGATTTTTTGTTTATGGGGTTGTTTTTTTATGATTTTCCTTATGATTAAATGGCAGTAATTTAGGCTTTTATTTTTTATTTGGGTAGGTTTTTTGTGCCTGCAGAGAAATGTGATTTAATGCTATGATTTCTGAATTTTGTTTCATGAAAAAATGGCTGCTCAAAATGCTGAACAGCCATTCAATAATTAAGGTGTTGAATATTTAGTCTCTCCCTGCAAAGAGGGCAAGTAATCTTAAAATTTCTATATACAACCAAATGAGGGTTACCATAAGGCCAAATGCTGCATACCATTCCATATTTTTATCTAATCCGGCCTGGCTGCCTTTTTCTATAAAATCAAAATCGAGTATGAGGTTGAGGGATGCAATTATTACAATAACCAATGATATGCCAATACCCAGTGGGCTCGATTCATACATGAAAGTCAGGTTTGCACCAAACATATTTGCAATTATAGTTATAAAATACACCAGCGCTACACCTCCGGTTGCAGCCATTACACCTGCTCTGAATTTTTTTGTTGGTTTAATAATGCCTGCTCTGTAAAGCATAAGCATTGCGAAAAGTACACCGAAGGTTAAGGCAATTGCCCTCATCACAATTCCTTCTGCCGGGAACATGGCATTGAAATATGCCGATATAGCTCCCAGAAATAGTCCTTCCAGCACAGCATAAATTGGGGCAACGTATTTGGCAAGGTTTCGTTTAAAAATAATTACCATTGCTGCGATAAAACCACCAATAGCGCCACCAATCATCCAGCCCTGTACCATTTCGGGTCCGGCACTTAAAAACTTGCTCCAGGTGTATGAAGCTCCAGCCACAGTAAGAAGCACTAATAATGCAGTTTTTTGAATGCTTCCGTTAATGGTCATGGTTTGTGCTCCGCTTTCAGCAACCGATTTTCTGAATATTTTTTCGCTCAAAGCAGGATTAGATGTACGTAGCATAATCGTAATTTTTTACTATAACAATTACAAATTTTAGGCCGAACTTAGGGTCTACCCGTGGCCTAAATTGCAAACGATTTGTTAATTTGCCATTTCAGAGAAGAACTTAATGCGCATTAACCTGATGTCTTCTTCTGTATACTCTTCTTCTCCAAGTTCATCCAGCGCATTTTCAAGGGATTCATTTTCGGCTTCTTCCAGAAAATACGCATATACATCATCTTGTTTTTCTTCATCCACAACCTGGTCGATGTAGTAACCAATATTTAATCGTGTACCTGAATAAACAATGGCTTCAACTTCTTTAAGCAGGTCTTCCATTTCCATTCCTTTTGCAGCAGCAATGTCATCCAATGGTATTTTGCGATCGATAGATTGTATGATGTATACTTTTAACCCTGATTTATTGACAACTGACTTAACAACCATATCTTCGGGCCGTTCAATCTCGTTCTCGTCAACATATTTCTTTATCAGTTCCACGAAATCTTTACCATATCTTTTGGCTTTACCTTGCCCTACGCCAGTCATGTTTTGTAGTTCTTCTATACTGATAGGGTAGTGTATGGCCATGTCCTGAAGCGATGGATCCTGGAAAATTACAAAAGGAGGTATCTCTTTACGTTTAGCTATTTTTTTACGTAAATCTTTAAGCATTCCAAAAAGTGCCGGATCTGCCGATGCGGTATTTGCACTCGAACTGTGTACGTCATCATCCTGCTCGTCATCAGGGAACTCGTGTTCCTTGTATAAAGTTACAGAGTAAGGATGCTTTAAGAACTCTTCACCTTTTTCTGTAACTGTGAGCAGTCCATAATTTTCGATATTCTTACGAAGCAGTTTTTTTATTAAGGCCTGCCTGATGATGGCATTCCAGAAACGGGCATCATGATCACCACCCGACCCGAATAAAGGTGATTTATGGTGTTTGTATGATTTTATTGCTGAATCGGCAACACCAGCGAGCAATTTTGAGATATAATCGGCCTTAAAGCTCTCTTTTATGGCCTTAATGGTCTCAATTATTTGAACAATATAGTCTTTTCCTTCAAAGGTTTCTTTAGGGTTAAGGCAGTTATCGCAATTGCCACATGGCTCTTCCAGGGTTTCTCCAAAATAGTTTAATAACTGCTGCACACGGCATACTCCTGATTCTGCATAAGTAACAACTTCATTAAGCAGTTGATTGCCAATTTCTTGCTCAGCAACGGGTTTACCCTGCATAAATTTTTCGAGCTTTTGTATGTCTTTATAGGCATAAAAAGCAATGCATTTACCTTCTCCACCGTCGCGACCTGCGCGTCCTGTTTCCTGGTAGTAGCTTTCCAGGCTTTTGGGTATATCGTAATGAATTACAAACCGTACATCCGGCTTATCAATTCCCATCCCAAAAGCAATGGTTGCCACAATTACATCGATCTCTTCCATTAGGAATTTATCCTGGTTGCCTGTGCGGGTAGCGGCATCCATACCTGCATGGTAAGCCAAAGCTTTTATTCCGTTTACGCGAAGCGTCTCGGCAAGCTCTTCTACTTTTTTCCGGCTGAGACAATAAATAATACCTGATTTTCCATGGTTATCTTTCAGGAATTTTATGATTTGTTTGTTGACGTTCTTTTTGGGACGTATTTCATAGTAAAGATTGTGCCTGCGGAATGATGATTTATAGACATTGGCCTCCAGCATACCCAGATTCTTCTGAATGTCGTGTTGAACCTTTGGCGTGGCAGTAGCTGTTAGTGCAATGATAGGTGCGCGACCAATGGTTTCTACAATTGGTCTTATGCGGCGGTACTCTGGTCTGAAGTCGTGACCCCATTCCGATATACAATGTGCTTCATCAATAGCGTAAAATTGAATATTAGCTTTTTTAAGAAAAAGAATATTTTCTTCTTTAGTTAGGGATTCCGGCGCAACGTACAATAACCTGGTTTTGCTATTCAGTACGTCTTCGCGCACCCTTGTCATTTCTGTTTTATTGAGTGAAGAATTTAAAAAATGAGCAATGCTGTCATCTCCGGCATAACTGCGCATAGCATCGACCTGGTTTTTCATTAATGCAATTAGTGGAGAAATGACGATGGCTGTTCCCTCTTGTAAAAGTGCAGGTAGTTGATAACATAATGATTTACCACCACCGGTTGGCATTAGAACAAATGTATCATTGTTTTGAAGCAAATTCTCAATAATAGCTTCCTGGTTCCCTTTGAAAGTATCAAAACCAAAATGCTTTTTCAATTCAGCACTAAGCTTACTATGTTTTTCATTCATTTGAGCATATATTTTCTAAAAATCTATTACTAAGTTAGTAAAATTCCAATACATTTATTTTTATTTTGTCTGTTATTCGGGTGATATTTTTTAGGTTTTATCAACAAACATAGACTTATTGATCCTGAGTGAAATAAAATCTAGTAATTTTACCCACTTTAACCCGATAAGCATTTTACAAAAACTGTGCATAAAATGAATGATCATAAACGTAACTATCAGAATATTTTAAAAATTGCAGGCAAGTCCATTGAACACGAAGCTTTAGCTATTAAAAATCTTGTGAATTATTTAGATGAAGATTTTGCTAAGGTTGTTGAATTGATTTATAATTCAGAAGGAAGATTAATTGTTACAGGGATTGGTAAAAGTGCGATTATTGCAAATAAAATTGTTGCAACTTTAAATTCAACAGGTACGCCTGCTGTATTTATGCATGCTGCAGATGCCATACATGGCGATTTGGGTATTGTACGTGAGCACGACAGTGTTTTGTGTATTTCAAAAAGCGGTAATACTCCGGAAATTAAAGTGCTGGTTCCTTTAATTAAGTCCAGAGGCAATACCCTCATTGGTATGGTGAGCAATGTCGATTCATTTTTAGGTAAAAACGCTGATTATCTCTTAAAAAGTACAATCGAAAAAGAGGCCTGCCCCAACAATTTGGCTCCTACGTCGAGTACTACGGCGCAATTGGTTTTAGGTGATGCTTTGGCTATTGCGCTAATTGATTATAGAGACTTTGGCGAGGAAGACTTTGCACGTTTTCATCCTGGGGGGGCACTGGGCAAAAAACTCTACATGCGTGTAAGCGATTTATACAAAAACAATCCCAGACCAATGGTATCTCCAGATACACCAGTTGAACAGGTGATTCTTGAAATATCTGAAAAACGACTTGGTGCTGCAATTGTTGTAGACAAGGATTTAAGTGTGGTTGGCATTATTACGGATGGTGATTTGAGAAGAATGATTCAGAAAAAGCTGGTTCTTGCTTCTACTAAAGCAGAGGATATTATGAGCCGTAATCCAAAAACAATTGCTCCCGAAGCCATGGCAATTAAAGCTTTTAACATGATGGAGGACAATAGTATTACACAGCTTGCTGTTGCAGTAGACGGAAAGTTTGAGGGTATGGTGCATTTACACGATATATTAAAAGAAGGCATTGTATAGACATGTTTTTACTAAAACATGATTAGAAGAATCAGGGATTTTGAATACTTCTTTTTATGCTGTAACAGGCTATAATTATAAACTTTAAACAGAAAGTTGAGCTATTGAGTAAGAAGACTTTATTTTCCGTTTCGTTTTCAATGAATTATAAAACCCGGCAGGATGAAAATAGGATTAATTGGAACAGAAAAAGATATTCAAAAACGAGCCCCGATTTTTGCGGAAGCATTCGGTGAAAATAGTTTAACTATTTTGCACAGCAAAGAAGAGGACAAAAGTTTTAATTCAACTGATACCGTTGAGGAGCTCGTGCATTTGAACGACCTGGTAGTTGTTGAACCCGGTGCAGCTGAGAATCTGAATTTACTCTATCACACCATAAAAAAGGGAGATAAGATATTTCTCGACCTTGATTACCCGATTTCATTGCCGGTTATTCAAAAGTGTAAGGCTTATCAAGAAGAAGCAGGTAATGTAGTTGCGTTTGATATTACCCCATATTTTTTGCTGAAAAGCATCTTTAAGGATTTAACCAAACAAGCACATTTACATATTACCAGGTTTAATACTGAAGAAGAAATATTGCTGCAGGTCTATCAGATTTTAGTTTTTGGGTGTCTGTTTTTAGATTGTGAGAATATACAATCCTTTTTTCACGTAATGCCAGACCAAAACAAAAATGCCAGGGCTATTTCTGCTAACCTGAGTAATTTAAAAGATAAGTATTTACATCTATTTGTTGGTAATTATGCCAAGGGGAATAGCCATTATATGTTTTATGACGAGAACATTGTGGGACAGGGCGATTTTTCGGATGGCGAATTTTCTAATCATGCTGACATATTAAAACGACAACTTGATGCGTTATACAATCACAATATTAAAGGTGACCTGAACTGTCTTTATAGCGTGGTAAGCTTGCTTGAAAAGCTTAAAGATTCGGCCGAGAAGAAAGGTTTTTATGTGTAGGTCACTTTTAAGCAAGATTTTTGTTTTCTTTGCAAAAATATTTCAAAAAGTACGAATAATCTTATTTACCTGATAATGACCAGAATAAATACACTTGTTTTTATTGCAACGTTTTTATTTTTAATTGGTTGCGACCACATAAATCCAGAAGAAGAGATCCCAGTTTACCTTACAATTGAAGATATTACAGTTGACGAGGAGTATGCTCAATTAACAGATGCCTGGGTTTACGTAAATGAAAAACTGATAGGTGTATATGAATTACCGGCACATTTTCCTGTTTTGGAAAGTGGAAATGCAAATATAAGGGTAGTACCAGGAATAAAAGTTAACGGTATAGCTGTCTCAAGAGGTCCTTACCCATTTTATCAACCCTGGGAAGTTGAAAAAAATCTTGTACCTGGCGGAACAATTAATTTGAACCCCGTAACTTCGTTTCGTGAAGACCTTAATTTTCAATGGGAAGAAACATTCGAATTTTCCTCTACAACCCTCGAAGCTTATGATTCTACCCATACCACCATTATCAAAACAGATACCATTAGCGATGCACCTTCTTCGACAGCAGGCGCCATCATTGTGGAGCCCGATTCAACTTTTACTTTGCAATCGGTTGAACAGTACTTTTTACCTTCGGACCGGGATGTATACCTGGAACTTTCTTATAAAACAGACCATTATTTTGAATTTGCATGGCATGTCCAAAACCTAACTGATGGAAGTATAAGGGAAGCGCGCATATATCAGTTTAATCCAACTGATGGATGGGAACATATTTATATTTACTTAAGCAATTTTATCGGTGATTATAATGTCCTTAATCACCAGTTCCGTTTTCTTTTCGGGGGGAACAATATCACCGATGAATCTAAACATGTTTATTTAGACAATATTAGGTTAATACACTATTGATCAGACTATATGAATAAAAAGCTACTTACCCTAAAATATGTTTTATTTGATTTGCTGGCCGGGGCTATTAGCTGGGGCCTGTTTTACAGTTACCGTAAAATATATGTGGAGCACTTTCCTATTGAAAAAATACACCTTGGAAATGACGATACTTTTTTCCTTGGATTAAGCATTATCCCGTTTTTTTGGTTAGCGCTCTATTATTTTACCGGTGAATATCGAAATTTGTTAAGAAAGTCCCGGTTGCAGGAACTGGCATCTACATTTAAGCTTGTGCTTGTTGGATCGGTAATATTGTTTTTCATTCTTATTCTGGATGATTATATCTCATCATACAAAAACTATTACAGTTCTTTTTTTACATTGTTTTCCCTACAATTTGTATTTACCTATATTCCCCGGTTAACTATTACCAGTTCTACAATACGCAAAATGCGCCGGGGCGAGTTTTCTTTCAATACACTCATTATAGGAGCCCGGGAAAAAGCTGTTGGATTAATCAAAGAAATGAGCAATAAACCAAAGTCATCTGGAAATAAATTTATTGGGTTTGTGCCTTTGGAGCCGCAGGAGGAATATCCTTTAGAACAATATTTGTCCAAACTTGGCGATTCATTAGAAGATATTAATACCATTGTAAAAGAGTACAAGGTAGATGAGGTAATTATATCACTCGATTATCAGGAAAAAAACAAACTTGAAAAGGTTATTTCCCGGCTGGAGCTATTGCATACACGAACCTTAATGCAACCTGATCTTTACGACATTCTTACCGGACATGTTCAGACCACATCGCTATACAGCATCCCCCTTTTGGAGGTTACACATGAACTTATGCCGCCCTGGCAGGAGAATGTGAAACGATTTCTTGATGTGGTTTTTTCAATTATTGCCATGGTTATTTTAATTCCCTTATACGTGGGTATTTCAATAGCTATTAAAGCAAATTCCAAGGGGCCTGTTTTTTATTCTCATACGCGTATAGGCCGATTTGGGAAACCATTCACCATATATAAATTTCGTTCTATGGTGGTCGATGCTGAGAAAAACGGACCGCAGCTTTCAAATCATACAGATAATAGAATTACAAGTGTGGGAAGGTTTTTACGTAAAACACGCTTAGACGAAATCCCCCAGTTTTATAACGTGGTTCTGGGCAACATGTCTCTGGTTGGACCAAGGCCGGAACGCCAGTTTTTTATTGATCAAATTGTGGAGCGTGCACCACATTATTATCATCTGTTGCGGGTTCGACCTGGTATTACATCTCTTGGACAGGTAAAATATGGTTATGC
>Ga0102940_1000698_pt1 | contig 22634 bp, 21 predicted proteins | sample SalPonR2_C_D1_MG_FD_78215 | JGI IMG/M metagenome (GOLD analysis project Ga0102940, IMG submission 78215) | Salt pond soil microbial communities from South San Francisco under conditions of wetland restoration - Salt Pond MetaG R2_C_D1_MG | ecosystem: Environmental > Aquatic > Marine > Intertidal... | reverse complement strand
GGCGTGTCCGCAATATTGGTTTCTCCGTTTGGGGTGCAAAGGCTCCGATTCGGTGCCGTACACGTTTTGACGGTGCTTTTCCATCTTCTTTCTCTTCGGGGCAGCGGAAACAAATGCAGGGAATCGGTCCTGCAGCGCGTTCCCGTTTTCGGCCGATCGCCATTTGCGGAGCATCAGGAATCCGGGCATAAACATCTCTGCCTGCTCTTTTTTCCCGATCACCCTTTTTCCGGAAACATGACCATGAACCTCTATTTCGACCAACGCGATCATGATCTGGTCTCCATCGTCAACGACATCCTGGATCAGCCCCGATCGACGCACCTCAAGACCCTTCTCGCTCCCTACCTGCATCCCCACGGCATCAAGGAGCTGGCCGCCCCCAGGGAGCTGCGCATGACATACGCCATCATGCACCTGCTCAGCTCTTTGGAAACCGGAAAAAGTGAAAATCGTCTGGGAGCCCTGCGCTCCCTCATGGACGAGGTTCTGGCCTCCGCCAGAAGCGACATGCGCAAAAATACGGCCCGGGTCCTGCTGCAGATCATGAAGGAACTGATCCGCACCAGGGGAGACGATCAGGCCCAGCTCAGGCTGGCCCGCGATTTCCGGACAGCAAGCACGGGAAAACCCCGGACCATTCGTCTTCAGCTCAAAAAATACCACCTTCTGGAGATGGCGGAAGAGTGGAACCAGATCGCCTTCGACGACCACGTCCACGACGCAGGCACCAAAGGACGCAAATCCCCCACCCACCTGATCATGGATGCCTGGATCAAGGGGCTCAGATCTCTGACCGTGGTCTATTACAACCATGTCGACCCTTCGGTGGCCCGGGAGCTTCTCGAAGCGGCCGATATCCTTGATATTCGAACCCGTATCGCCATCCAGTTCCGGACTCCCTTCAGGTCCAGGTACATCCGTTTTCTATGGATTCCCAAGGGGTTTGCCGAGCCGGAGGATTTCGTCCGTTTTCTGGACAAGGATCGCATCCGAAGGCTGCAGCAGGACAGCAGACTCATTTCGGACCGGGACAAGCGGTATGTGCTCGACGTGCTGAATGCGTTTAATTCGCGACACCGACAGATGCTTTCCGGTCTCGTCGGGATGGACATCCCGGACCTGTCCAGCAAGGATTTTCTGTCCTTCGTGGGCAAGGGGCAACCCTCGATTCTGCATCTCGGCCAGTTTATCCACGACTCGATCCTGCCCCTTCTCAGCCGGGCCGTAGCCGGTCTGCGCCGGGAGTGGACCCGGGAAGACCTCGACCCCGAAACCCGCACCCGGATTGAGGATCGCTTCCGGCAACTGAACACCCTTGATGCGGAGAGCATCATCCGGTCATATCTGTCCCCGGAAGCCAACCCGGACCTCCCCCTTCCCGATGTCCCCGAAAAGGAGGGGGAGCTTCCGGAACTGCTGACGCTGTCCCCCTTTGCACTCCTGACCAGGCTCAAGGAACTGCATTCCTACTCCATGGTCAGTCTGAACCTGAGCAACGTACACATCGCCGATGTCCTCGAACTGCTGTATGACTGCAGAGGGTTGATCACCCACCTGGAGATTTTCAACCTCAAAGACGCCCTCATGGGCAAACCCCTTGATGCGCACCACGAGGAAGGGACCGCATTCCATGCCGTGGCCATCACCCACCCGAACCAGAGCAACCGCGCCATCAACGAGCTGCAGCAGGCCATCAACTCCGGAAACACCATCACCCTGAAACGGGTCATCCGGGACATCATCTGGGACCTGGAAAAACATATCCAGAGCTGCTCCTCTTCCAGGCCGGCCGACTCCGGACAGTCCCCGGACTCCGAGTGCACCGAGGCACAGCTGCACAAGCTCAGGGAGCGGAAAAAAAAGCTGGTGGACATCCTCTTTTCCATTCCCAGGCTGCAGGGGTTCTACAAACACTCCAAACTGCAGTCCCTTTTGGGGAGTGCTTCCGCCGGAAGATCCGCCTCTCTGTACGGCATGGGACTGGCAATAACGGACACCCTGCCCCTGCAGGCGCGCAGGGATGTCCGCAAAGCCGGGCAGGACTCTCCAAGACAGTGCATCCCGGTGTATGCTCCCGTTGCCGCCAGGACCACGCTTTATTGCCGGGAGACGGGAAACCGGATCATGGAAAAACTCCTGCAGGGAGTCCGGGGCCTTCCCGGCCTGGCCCGACTCGGCATGCAGCGCAAACAGGAATGGGTGGCCGGAGAGTATCGGTTCGTGAACAGGGGATGCGGGAACGTGACCACACTCGGAGGAGTCCGGGAGGAACCGGATAACGGGTTCAAACTCACGCTCGAGGATGGGCAAAAAAAGACCGTTCCCTTTCAGTACCTAAACAGCGGGATCAAAAACGGTCTGAAGATCCTGCTGGGGTTCGTGCCGGCCTTCCTGACCTTTGCCCTGACCAAGGAGTGGTGGTTTCTGGCCTATTTCGGGGCCCTGATCTGGTTCGGCATCACCGGCCTGCGCAACATCATCCAGTCCGTGGCCGGCGGAGGCGGAATCAGGCGTTCGCCGCTCCTGCGCTGGAACAGCTATGTGAGCTGGGACAGAATCTCGGACTCTCTCCTGTTCACCGGATTTTCCGTTCCCCTTCTCGACTACCTGGTCAAATCCAGAATCCTGGATGACATGTTCGGCGTAACCACCTCCAGCAGCCCCCTGATCCTGTATTCGGTCATGGCCATGGCCAACGGGTTGTACATTTGCGGACACAATCTCTTTCGTGGCCTGCCCAAAAGTGCGGCCGTAGGAAATCTCTTCCGCAGCATCCTGTCCATTCCCCTGGCCGTGGCCTTCAACTCGCTTCTCGGCGCCCTTCTCGGGGCGGCCGGTATCCTGGCCGTCGACCTGGTGCTGCAGAAATGGGCCGCGGTCATCTCCAAACTCGCCTCGGACTGCGTGGCCGGGGTCATCGAGGGATTGGCGGACCGGCTCACGAACATCCGCATGCGCAGGCATGACTACCGGGTCAAGCTGGACCAGCTGTTCGACACCTACGCCGCGCTGGAGCTGCTTTTTCCCGAGGAAAACATCCTCGAAATTCTGGAATCGCCGAAACAGTTCATTGAAATCATCAACACCGAGGCCAGGGGACTTGAAAAAATCATGATCATCAACGCCCTGGACCTGCTTTACTTCTGGATGTATCAACCCCGGGCCAGGGTGGTGTTCAGGGCCCGGATCAGGTCCATGACCCGTGAGGAACGCCAGATCCTGTATCGCTCCCAGTCCATTCTGAAACGGTACAGGGAGATCAGCCAGCTTTTTATCGACGGCATCATGGGCAAACATTTTTCCAGGCCCCTGGCACTGTATCTTGATCACAGCGACCAGTACCTGAGCAGCGTCAAAAAACTGGTACAAAAGGGGTGAGTACATCCCTTGCTTCCGGCCAAAATTCGACCTATCCTTGATCCATGGTGCAAACGGTCCGGACCGGACCACAACAGACAGGCGGGAAAGACATGGCGGAGAACGACCACTCTCCGGGCAGGCAGGCGATCCTGCGCGGACTGATCATCGGAGGATCACTGGGGATGATAGCCGGCTGGTTCGGTATAGACCCGGCCCGGGCTTTTTTTCTGGGAACAGCGTGCGGACTGCTGGCCGGATTGACCAGGCTGCTGGCGGACCGGCGTAAAAAATAGGAACCGAACCCGGGTGCCGGGTCATAGCCCGGCAGCCGAAATTGCAGGGGGCGCAATGTACTGCCGAAAATGCAACTACACCTCCCATGACCACCTTACGGCCTGTCCCAAATGCGGACGATCCTGGGAAGAGGAGCGGAAAGAGCTGGGGCTCGGGTGGATGATCGAAACCACGGGAGTGTGGCTGGAGCCGGAAGCCGATTCAGACCGTATCCTTGAACCGGAACTCCCCGAAGAGAACCCCGTGTTCCAGGAAGAGTCCGAACCGGCATCCACGGACGCCTTCCAGGACGAGGAAACTCCGGAAGCCCTCAAAGGAATGGACATGCGCATCGTGGCCCCCACAGACGGGCAGGAACCGGCACCGGAAGCGGGAGAAATCGATTTTCCCGAACTGAAGGGCTCTGCACCGCACAGAAGGCCCGCACCAGAGGAACCGGCACCGGAATCAGCTCCTTCCGAAGAGGAAATCATCGGTGTGGACTTCTTTCTGGATGAGGACCTCTTTGAGGAGATCCCTGGCCCGGAACAGCCCGCCGGGCAGGAGGACGCCCCGCCGCCTGACACGCCCTCGCCGGATCAGCCCCGGGCGGACATCGAATTCGCCGACCTTTTGGACCTGGAAGACCTGCTGGTTCCGCCGGACGAGAAAAAGTGATCCCGACTCAGATCAGCTCCTGAAAAAAGGAGGAGACCGCATCGGCCACCCTTTCCCTGGTTTCACGATGCGTGGTCAGCAGATGATGTCCGGTGACCCTTTCCCGGATGGGGAGCAGCTCCATCCTGCGCACTGCCGACCCGACGGCCCCCATGATCTCCCAGGCATTGCCAACGGGAGCGGTTCTGTCTCCGGGTGCGTGCAGCACCAGAAGCGGTGAAGAGACCTCGGCCAGACCGGAACGCAGTTCGCGCAGCCCCTGCAGCAGGGAATGCAGCGGGTCGAGCATCTGCACCCCTTCATACCCCCTCCAAGGGGCGATTTCTCTGGACTCGGAGCAGGGAGAGCCGGTTCTCCACACCGGACGCACCCGGCGCAGAACCGGAACAAAAGGCAGCCGCCAGTCCGGGGTTTCGTACGGAAAAAAACGGTACACGTAGACCGGAGCGGCCACGGTCACCAGCCCGGGCAGGGCGCGCTGCCGGGCCAGCCACAGCCCCAGGCTCCCGCCCATGGACAGTCCGGCCACGAAAACCCGCTCATACCGGTCGCACAACCGGTCGTAGCGATGTATGACGGCCTCGGACCAATCCGTAAAACGGGTCCGGCCGAAGTCCTCCACAGTTGTCCCGTGCCCGGGCAGAGTCGGCCTGTCCACGGCCCAGCCCTGGGCGGACAGGTGTCCCCCGAGGTACTCCATTTCATAGGGAGACCCTCCGTACCCGTGCAGCAGCATGCAACAGATCCGTTCACTCATCGTTTTCTCCGAAAAAAAAGGATTATCCGGCCGAGGTCCGGCCAAAAGCAGTACGATCCCGTCATTATGCGCTTGCCACATTCCTTTTGCGTGCATACTCAGGCCCTGCACACCAGCACAGCAGGTCCGGAATCCGGGGGCCGTCCGCCCCGTCGAACCGACTTTCCTCTAACCACGCTCCGCGTTCCTGGCAATGCACCCCCTTTCCCTGGTCCTGTTTATGCTGTATATGCATTTTCTTCTTGACAAACGAACGGAATTTTAAAAATAGTTCCTGTCTTTTCAATCGAACCCAAACGCTGCCCGCCATTTCCACTCCTTTCAAACAGGACACCAGGAAGAAGCACGGCACGCAGCGGCCCATGAAAACGTACGGAGGTGCCGAAAATGGCAGAAAAAAATTATTTTGAAGGTGCGACCAAGACCGAAACCGGCATCATGTTCAACGGCTTTGAAATGGAGCCGGTCGTGGAAAAATGCGACGGATGTGACCGGGCCCACGAATTCGAGGGAGCCAGGTACTGTTCCAGCTACGCCCAGCCCGCAGCCAAGTGGAAACACAAGGCCTGTAACTTCGCCACCCATGTCAAGGCGAGCCTGGACAAGGCCGGCAAGGTCAAGGTCAACCCCCTCAAGGCGTCCAAGCGCGCTGCCAAAGGCCGTTAGACCGCACTGTATTCCGGCGGGCATCGCGCCTGCCGGAGTCCGTCCCCGGCCGCCCGTCGGCCGGGTTCGTTTCCCTTTTCCCGGGAGACTCCCTCCTTTGTCTGCTCTCCGGCGGACCGCACGACTTCCCAAAGCCGCCACTCCTCCCGACGTTCAGCCTCTGGATCTCCCGGCACACGAACACAGCCAAGCACTTTCGAGGTCGATCCCATGATATCCCAGCTTCTCGAGCACCTGTCCGGCCAGGAAGAGGAACTCCTCTCCCTGCAACGCACTCTCGTCTCCATTCCCGCTCTCGGACCGGACAACGGTGGAGACGGCGAACTGGAAAAGGCCCGCTTCCTGTCTTCCTACCTCGAAGGCCTCAAATGCGACGAACTGCAGACCATCGAGGCCCCGGACGACCGGGTCTCCTGCTGATACCGCCCCACACTGGTGGGCCGCATCTTCGGCACTGACAGATCAAAGACCCTGTGGATCATCGCCCACACGGACATCGTTCCCACCGGCGACCTGGCCATGTGGGACACGGACCCCTTTGAGCTGCACAGAGACGGTGACCTGATCATGGGACGCGGCGTAGAAGACAATCATCAGGGACTGGTCTCCTCTTTGCTCCTGGCCAGGGGAATCAGAGAACTGAAGATAACCCCGGCCATGAACCTCGGCCTGATCCTGGTAGCCGATGAGGAAACCGGTAGCAGATACGGTCTGCGCTACGTCATGGACGAACATGGCGACATGTTCTCCAAAAACGATCTTTTTCTGATCCCGGACTACGGAGTCCCGGAGGGAAATAAGATCGAGGTGGCCGAGAAATCGATGCTGTGGCTCAAAATCACCGTATCGGGCAGGCAGTGCCACGCCTCAACCCCGGAAGAAGGGATCAACAGTCTGGTTGGAGCCTCCGCCTTCATCCTGGCTCTTGACCGACTCCATGAAACATTTTCCGCCAGGGACGAACTTTTTTCGCCGGCCATCTCGACCTTCAGTCCCACAAAGAAGGAAGCCAACGTCCCCAATATCAACACCCTCCCCGGCCATGACGTCTTCTATCTGGATTGCCGGATTCTCCCCCAGTACGACCTGCAGGTCATCATGGAGGAAATCAAGAGCATCGGCGCCGAGGTTTCCGCCAAATACGGCGTCTCCATGAGCTATGAAACGGTCCAGCAGGAACAGGCAGCGTCGGCCACTCCCGTGGACAGCGAAATCGTCCGCCGTCTGGCGGCTGGTGTGGAAGCCGTATACAATGTTCCGGCTTCCCCCATGGGGGTGGGTGGCGGCACCGTGGCCGCAGTCATCCGGCGCAAGGGACTTCACGCCGCTGTCTGGGCAACCCTGCTCGGCAAGGCCCACCAGCCCAACGAATGTGCCTCCATTGCCAGCACGTTGAAAGATGCGCAGGTTATGGGGCACCTGCTTCTGAGTGAATAGTACGGTAACCGATCAGATTCCCGAGCCGGGGTTAGAGGGATTATGCTCCGTTGTCGCGGGATTACAGGATAATCCCAATGGCGTTTAGTAACGTAATCCATGCCGTGCCAGACACCCCCCTCCCCCCCTCAAGGGGGGACCTTTGAGGAGCGTCTCCGGCCTGAAACAGTACATCTCAGGATTTACTAAACGCCATTGAGGATAATCCGGTTTTGCCTGTAATCCCGTTAATCCTTTTATTCCCCCTGATCCCAAAACTTTTTCCCTAAGTGAATAATTACAAAACATGATGAACAAGCCCCCCATTCCCGACCTGTTCGATCTGGTAGTCGTGGGCGGCGGCCATGCCGGCTGTGAAGCGGCCATGGCCGCCGCCCGGCTCGGCCTTAAGACGCTTCTTTTGAGCATCAATGCGGACCGTATCGGCCACCTGTCCTGCAATCCGGCCATCGGCGGCCTGGCCAAAGGACACATGGTCCGGGAGATCGACGCCCTGGGCGGGATCATGGGTATCTGGGCGGACCGGGCCGGAATCCAGTTCCGGACCCTGAACACCCGCAAGGGACCGGCCGTGCGGGCCACCCGGGCCCAGATCGACCGGGACGAGTACCTGCGCGTGGTCCGCAGGGACATCTTCAGCCAGGACAACCTGTACGTGCGCCAGGAGATGGTCGAAGAGGTGCTCACGGACCAGGGACAGGCCTGCGGCGTACGCACCTCCCTGGGCGAGGAAATCCGGTCCCGGACCGTGCTCCTGACCACGGGCACCTTTCTGCAGGGGCTGCTCCACGTGGGACTCAGCCATTTCAGCGGGGGGAGATTTGGTGATCCGGCCAGCAAGGGACTGTCCGACTCCCTGCGCAATCTCGGATTCACCCTGGGACGACTCAAAACAGGAACCGTGCCCCGGCTGCTTCGGGACAGCATTGATTACGAGGGACTGGAAGCCCAGCCCGGGGATGATCCGCCGCCGAATTTCAGTTTCAACTCGCCCGGCATCCGGCTCGAGCAGCTGCCCTGCCACATTACCTATACCAACGAAGCGACCCACGCCGCCATCCGGACCGGGTTTGACCGCTCCCCCCTGTTCCAGGGCGTGATCCAGGGCACCGGAGCACGATACTGTCCCTCCATCGAGGACAAGGTGGCCCGTTTTCCGGAAAAAGAGCGGCATCAGATCTTTGTGGAACCCGAGGGGCTTGAAAGCCCGGAGGTCTATCCCAACGGCATCCCCACCTCCCTGCCCCTTTCGGTCCAGAAGGCGATGCTCAGAACCATCCCGGGGCTTGAAAACGCCATCATTGTCCGCCCGGGCTATGCCATCGAATACGATTTCGTGCCTCCTATTCAGTTGAAGCCGACCCTGGAGAGCAAGCTCGTCCCCGGACTGTACATGGCCGGACAGATCAACGGTACCTCGGGCTACGAAGAAGCCGCAGGGCAGGGACTGTGGGCGACCCTGAACGCCTTCTGCACTCTGACCGGACGCGACCCCTTTCTCCTGACCCGCAGCCAGGCCTATATCGGCGTCCTGGTGGACGACCTGGTCACCAAGGGAACCATGGAGCCGTACCGTATGTTCACCTCCCGGGCCGAACACAGGCTGCTGCTGCGCGAAGGCAACGCGGATCAGCGCCTCACCCCGCTGGGGCGGGAACTCGGGCTGGTGGACGACTCCCGCTGGAACCGGTTTCAGGAAAAACAGCGGGAATTCAGGCGCCTCACGGAACTTTTGACCACCACCAGAATCCGGCCGGACAGTACCACCAGGGACGTGCTCACGACCATGGGAGCCTCAGTACCGCGCAAAGCGGTCACCCTGGCCGACGTGCTCCGGCAGCCGGAGATGACTCTCAACGCACTCCTGCCCCTGTGCCCGGCCCTTGAAGGCACGGACCCGGAGGCCGCGGCCGAGGCTGAAGTCCAGGTCAAATACGAAGGCTATCTGGCCAGACAGGCCGAGCTGGTCCTGCGGGCCGAACACCAGGAGCAGATCGCTCTGCCCGAGGACCTGGATTATTCCCGGGTTTCCGGTCTGACCCTGGAAGTGGTGGAGAAGATGTCCACGGTCCGCCCCCGGACCCTGGGTCAGGCCGGACGCATCTCCGGCGTCACCCCGGCCGCCCTGTCGTGCATCGAAATCTATCTGAAGAAAAACGCATAAGCCCTTTACGCACGACTGCCCAGACTCCCCCTTCGCGTCTCTTCGCGTCCTTCGCGGTAAGATTCTTTTACGCGAAGGACGCGAAGAGACGCGAAGGAAGCGTTTTTTTATTCAAAGCACACAAGGGGCCTCCCCGTAAAAAAACTCCAACATCCTATAATTTTAAAAAAAAGATCGGCACCGCAACAGAAAAAGCCGACAATTACAGGGACCAAGAGGATCAACGGGATTATGACCTGCGGCAAAGGAGCATTATCCTCTACGCCTCGAGACGGATACCTGAATCGTTCCAAAAAATTCTGTTTACCGGAAATCGAGTTTTGACTATATTGCCGAAAACGTGAAAATACAACGTTCATCAACCATCAACAGACCATCGTTTGCTATCAAGGAGAAACAATGGACGAAGGCTCAGAGAGTAGCTTCTGGACCGCATTTCGTAAAATTTTCGGACACAAACACGACGCGCCCATCGAAGACATGATCCTCGAGGCCAAGGACGACGGGGAGCTGAAGACCGACGAGGTTTCCATGCTCCTGAACGTCCTGCAGCTCGAAGAGAAGCAGGTTCGGGAAATCATGATCCCGCGAACGGACATGGTCTGTGCCGAGGAAAATGAATCCCTTTCCGATGTGGCCCAGACCATCATCGAAAGCGGGCATTCGAGAATTCCGCTCTATCGCAAGAGCAAGGACTCCATCATCGGAGTCGTACACGCCAAGGATCTCATGCAGCACATCCTGCACCCCGAAGATCCCGCCCCATCCCTGCCCGACATCATGCGCTCTCCCCTGTTCATTCCGGACACCAAGAACGTCAAACAGGTTCTCCTTGAGTTCCAGCTCAAAAAAATCCACATGGCCATTGCCCTGGATGAGTACGGAGGAACATCGGGCGTGGTCACCCTGGAGGATGTCCTGGAGGAAATCGTCGGGGAAATCGAGGATGAATACGATTCGCCCAAGCCCGATGAAATCCAGCCCCAGGAAGACGGGACCGTGCTCATCTCCGGGCGAACCTCCCTTGACGACCTTCAGGAAGAACTGAACATACGCCTTGACTCCGAGCAGGTCGAAACCATCGGCGGATTCATCTGCGAGCAGTCCGGGCGGGTTCCCCGGGTCGGCGAAAAATTCCTCTTTGCCGACAAATCCTTCACCATCCGTGACGCCAATGCCAAAAATATCCGCTGGATTCTGGTCGACGTTTCCGGGCCTGTCGAAGAGTCCTGAACTGAAACGGACCGGACTTTTCGCCCTCATCGCCACCCTCGGAACCTGGTTCGGGTTCGCCAATCCCGTTCTTCAGGTTCCGCTTCTGGCTCTGATCCTCCCCCTGTGCCTGACATACACGGCCCTGAGGGCGGACACACCGGGAAAAGCGGCCGGGACCGGCTTCTGGATCAGCGCCCCGGCCTATGCCGCGGCCATGTACTGGGTCGCGATCCCGGTCCGTTATTTCGGAGGTCTGCCCTGGGGACTGGCCCTGCCCTGTCCGGTACTGCTCGGCATGTATATGGCCGGGTATGCGGCAGTATTCACTGCTGCAGTCCAGTGGGGATCCCGCCGGTTCGAGCCCCTTCTGCTCGGGATATACGCCGGACTTGTCTGGGGCGTGCTGGAGCTGATCCGGGCCCATCTGCTGACCGGATTTCCGTGGTTGACCACGGCCTCGGCCTTTGTCCCCTGGCCCGTATTCATTCAGGGAGCGGCCTTTGTGGGCGAATACGGGGTCGGCGCACTGCTGGTTGCCTGCGCCGTCTGGATCTGCACGGCCGGAAGATCCCTTGTAGCGCCGGCCTGCGCCCTTGCCGTCCTGACCGGCCTCATGGTGATCGGTATGCACTCCCTCACCGCCGGAGTCCCTGCCGGCGAGCGAACGGCCCGGATCAGCCTGATCCAGGGCAATATCGACCAGAGTCTGAAGTGGGACCGCACCTTTCAGCAGGCCACCATCGACAAATACCTTGAACTGTCCCGTCGGGAGGTGATCAACAATACTCCCGACCTGCTCATCTGGCCGGAAACCGCCCTGCCCTTCTATTTCCAGGACCGGTCCATCCTGAGCAAACAGATCACGGACTTTATTCAGGACGTCGGCGTACCGCTGCTCACCGGGGCCCCGGCCTACGCCTATCTCGATCCCGGCCCCGGGGCCACCCCGAGCATGTACAACCGGGCCTACCTGCTCGACGCCGAGGGAGAAATCACGGACCGGTACGACAAGGAACATCTGGTTCCCTTTGGGGAATACGTCCCGTACACGCAGTTTCTTCCCCTGCCTGATGATATTGCCGGACTGGTCGGCAATTTCTCTGCCGGATCGGATCCGAGCCCCCTGCGGACCTCCTCCCTTGCCTTGGGTATACTCATTTGTTATGAAGCTATCTTTCCGGAACTGGCCCGGAGCAGGGTCGCTGCCGGAGCCAACCTGCTGATCAACATCAGCAACGACGCCTGGTTCGGAAGATCTTCGGCCCCGGCCCAGCACCTGCAGTCAAGCGCCATGCGGGCCGTGGAGCAGAACCGGTATCTGATCAGGGCCACCAACGCCGGTATCTCCGCCATCGTCGACAATCACGGCCGGATCATCGAGGCCACCCCCCTGTTCAAGGACCGTACCCTGTTTTCCGACCGGGTTCCTCTGCTGACGGCGACCACTCCGTACCATCGCCACAGCGGAACAATCCGATACGCGATGGGTATTATGCTCGGGGCGGTATTTTTGGCCGGAAAGCTGTGTCCCTCTGGAGTAAGCCGCTATACAAAAGCCTGTTCCCCAACCCATAAAAACTGAACACTGAAGACATGCTACAATACACCGATCTCAAATCCCGCAGCGCCACGCTGTCCAAGAAATTTTTCTCCTTCTGGGGGCGTCTTTGACCTCCGTTCCAGCAGGGAACGGCTCGCCGAAATCGAGCGTCAGCTTTCCGCACCCGGAGCGTGGGACAACCCCGACGCCCTGACCCCGGTCCTTCAGGAAAAAAGCATCCTTTCCGAACAGGTGGATCAGTGGATCGCCCTGGAAAAATCCCATGAAGACACCCTGGAATGGATGGAACTGGCCGGGGAAGACCAGAGCCAGGAGACCCTGGAGGCCCTTGAAGAGGCTCTAAGCGTTCTGGAGCAGAACATACAGGTGGCTGAGATGGAGACCCTGCTCTCCGATCCAGGGGATAAACTCCCGGCCATTCTCGAAATCCACCCCGGTGCCGGCGGCACCGAAGCCCAGGACTGGGCCGAAATGCTGCTGCGCATGTACAAGCGGTGGGCTGAACGGCACGGGTTTTCCATCGAATTTCTGGACTTTCTGCCCGGAGACGAAGCAGGGATCAAAAGCGTCACGCTGCAGATCACAGGTCAGCACACCTACGGCCTGCTCAAGAGCGAAAAGGGCACCCACCGGCTGATCCGCATCTCCCCGTTCGATACCTCGGGCAGGCGACACACCTCGTTTGCCTCAGTGGACGTGTACCCGCAGGCCACTCAGGACATCGAAATCGACGTCAAGGACGAAGACCTGCGCATCGACATCTTCCGCTCCAGCGGTCCCGGCGGCCAGTCAGTGAACAAGACCAGTTCCGCGGTCCGGTTGACACACATTCCCACGGGCATCGCAGTCCAGTGTCAGAACGAAAAGTCCCAGCATCGGAACAAGGATGCGGCCATGAAAGTTCTCAAGGCCCGCCTCTACGACATCGAGCTGAAAAAGATCGAGGAGGAACGCCAGGCCGAGTACGACTCCAAGTCGGCCATTGCCTGGGGCAGCCAGATCCGGACCTACACCCTGCAGCCGTACCGGCTGGTCAAGGACCATCGCACCAACTCCGAATCAAGCAGCGTGGACGATATCCTGGACGGCAACCTGGACGGATTCATGCGCGACCACCTGCTCTGGCTGCACAGCCGAAAATAACTTCACCCCGTACTGCAAAGAGAGGAGGGCCGGATAACCGGCCCTCCTCTCTTTGCTCAGGAAGACTCCATGCATATCTTCAGGATCATCGCCACCCTCGTGTTCATCCTGGCCGCCTTTCCGGCCTGGGCCATGGAACCTCTGACCATCCACTACTCGGCAAACACCTACGGAGTGATCTCTCCGTGCCCTTCCTGAGGAAACAAAACCCTTGGGGGACTGGCCCGGCGGGCCGGATTGCTGAAAAAGGAACGAAACAAACACGGGGTGCTTCTCGCCGGGCCGTGGGAACTGGCCAGGCCGGGCAGCGACCGGACGGATGAGGGAGACCCGGCCGCCATGGTCCGGGCCCTGGAGCTGATGGACTACTCGGCCGGCGTTCTGGCCGGGAGCGAGCACGCCCTGCTCGCGGCCAAAAACATTGCAGCTCCCACCGGGTGGACCGTGCTCCGAACGTCCCCCGAGTACAGACGTATTCGAACCGGCCGGAAAACCATCGGGATACTCATGTTCCCTGAAGAGGCTGCTCTCAAAGACGGCAGACTTGACGCCACGCACCTGAAGGCCATCAGTTCCGTGGCCGCGAAACTGCGAAAGGAGCGGGTCGATCTGATCATCGGCATCAGCCCCTGGGGACAGCGTGCCGAACAGACCTTTCTGTCCTCGACTCCGCCCGTTGTGGACCTGCTTCTTGGTAGTGGTCCGGGAAGCGGTCTGACCGGACGGGTCATGCAGGAAGGCAGGACCATGTGGGTCCGCCCCTACTCCAAGGGTAAGGCCCTGAACCGCATCGAGATCCGGGAACTTCCGACCAGGGACAAGGCCTGGAAATGGATCACCGGAAAAAACATCGTCTGCAGCCTGGGCCTGCTGGATTCCGGTGTCCGTCCGGACCCGACGATCACGAACATTCTTGCCTCCGGTTCCGGTACGGACTCAAAGAATCACCGGGACGAGATTCGAGCCGTGTACGAGCGCGCCTTGCAATTTCAGCCCGATCCCTCTAAGACTTCGAACATGGAGTGAGACGCCTGTCCCGAACGATCACCTCGACAGCGGCCGGAAAATACCGCCCCGGAACAGACGTCACGGCCGAAGCGCTTGACGCCATGGCGTCGACCGCCCCTTTTTTGATGACCTCAATTTTCGGAACCATACCATGCAAAACACGACATCCATCCCATTTTTCAAAGCCCAGGGAAGCGGCAACGATTTTGTCATTCTGGACAACCGGGAGCTTCAGGTTCCCGAACTGGACATGGCCGAGTGGGCCCGCAGACTGTGCAGGCGGGCCTTCGGCATCGGCGCAGACGGGCTCATTCTCCTGGACAACGCCCCGGACGGGGCTGACGCCGACTACATCTGGCACTTTTACAATGCCGACGGTTCCCGGGCGGAAATGTGCGGCAACGGCTCCCGCTGTGCCACCCGACTGGCCGTGGAACTCGGTCTTGCCGGGCCCGAACATGTCCTCGGTACTGACGCCGGAACCGTACGGGCCCAGGTCTTTGCCGACAAAGATGAAGTCCGGGTCCAGCTGACCCCCATCGAGGGGCTGGCCCTTGACCTTGACCTGACCGGGCCCGAGGGAAAACCGGTCCACTTCGCCAACACCGGCGTGCCCCATGCCGTTGTCGTGGTTGACGACCTGCAGAACGTCGATATCGCCACGGCCGGCAGCGAACTGCGCTACCATGACCACTTCGCCCCGGCAGGAACCAACGCCAACTTCATTCAGGTCATGGACCGTACCCACCTGCACCTGCGCACCTATGAACGCGGAGTGGAGGACGAAACCTTCGCCTGCGGAACCGGTGCGGCGGCCTCCGTGGCCGTGGCCCACGCCCTGGGCCTGTGCGAGCCCACCACCATGGTGACCACTTCGGGCGGGGAAAAGCTCGAAATCAGCATCGAAGACGGAATGATCTTCTTACGGGGCAAGGCCCTGATCATGTACAACGGGGAATTTTTTCCAAAATCTTTCGGACTCGAAGTCGGATAAGATCTCAGCCCCGTTTCCACCCTGAATGCGGGTTCCCGATTTTTCGGGTTCTCTTTCCGCATCCCTTTATTCATCTCAACATTTCAGGCTGAAGGAGGTTCTCGAGCCATATTGAACAGCTCGAAGACTCCATGCAGTAATAACGGCGCATCAGGGCGCCGACATAAATCAGCAGGAACCTGTCAGACACTGGAGGACACATGAAACTTTCCGGAGCGTTGACCGCCCTGGTCACCCCTTTTCGCGACGGACGCGTGGATGAGAAAGCCTATCGGGAATTCGTTGAATGGCAGATCCAGTCCGGAATAGACGGCCTGGTGCCGTGCGGAACCACCGGCGAATCAGCAACCATGAGTCATGCCGAGCACAAACAGGTCATCGCCATCTGCGTGGAGCAGGCCAAAGGGCGTGTCCCGGTACTGGCCGGAGCCGGATCCAACTCCACCTCCGAAGCCATCGAGCTGACCAGATACGCCAAGGAAGCCGGCGCCGACGCAGCCCTGCATATCACCCCCTACTACAACAAACCGACCCAGGAAGGGCTGGTGGCCCACTTCAAGGCCATAGCCGAAGCGGTTCCTTTTCCCACGGTCCTGTACAATGTTCCCGGCCGGACCGGCATCAACATGCTGCCAAAGACTGTGGCCAGGGCCTTCAAAGAGGTCCCGGACATCATCGGCATCAAGGAGGCCACGGGCGACCTGCGCCAGGTGTCCGAGGTGGTCGAATACTGCGGTCCCGAATTCACGGTCCTGTCCGGTGACGACTTCACGGTTCTTCCCCTGCTGGCCTGCGGCGGTCACGGCGTCATCTCCGTGAGCTCAAACCTGGAGCCGGGCAAGATGAGCGAACTGTGCCGGGCTTTCCGTGAAAAAAACCTGGAGCGGGCTCTCAAGCTCCATCTGGAACTGGCCCCCTTGAACCGGGCCATGTTCATGGAAGCCAACCCCATCCCGGCCAAGACCGCCCTGTCCCTGATGGGCAGGATGGGCCCGGAACTGCGGTTGCCCCTGGTTCCCATGGGCGAAAAAAACCTGGAGACGTTGAAAGGCGTACTGAAGGGAGCCGGGCTACAAGCATAAGCCCCTCGCCAACGGATCTATTTCCTCTATGCATGAATCAAAAAGGGTTCTGCCGAATTCGGCGGAACCCTTTTTGATTTTCAAGGCAAATCCAATAAAAACGAATATATAGATGAAAAAACCATGCTGATACAAATATTGTACGTGTAATGGATAAATGTCGACATTTCTATTGACATTAACTCTTTTTTTCACATACAGGTTTTCTCACGGCAGCAGAACAAGGCTTTCCCTTTTGTAAAGCCTGTTGTCGACAATCTATCTTTTTAATGGCTACTTTTTGGAATTTTAAAATAGGAGTCATATTCATGGCGGAAAAAAAGACCATCGCCACCTCCAAAGCCCCCGGGGCCATCGGCCCTTATTCTCAGGCAGTCGGAGTCGACGGGTTACTGTTTGTTTCCGGGCAGCTCCCGATCGATCCTGCCTCCGGAAAGATTCCCGAAGGCCCCATTGTCGAACGGGCACACCAGATGCTCAAAAACCTGACAGCCATCGTGGAAGAGGCCGGAGGCTCACTCAATGATGTCGTCAAGACGACCGTGTTCATGACCGATCTCAGTGCATTCAAAGCCGTCAATGAAGTCTATGCCCAATATTTCGACGCTCCCTTCCCGGCCAGAAGTGCCGTCCAGGTTGCAGCCCTGCCCCTTGGCTCGGATATCGAGATGGAAGCGATCGTTTCGATCAAATAAATCACACGTAAAGGAGTTCTGTAATGAATCTGGCAAAATTTTCCCGTCGCGGCTATGTCCAGTCCCCCACCCCCATCGAAGCCCTGCCCGCATTTTCCAAGGCCCTCGGCGGCAAGGTCAACATCTACATCAAGCGGGACGACCTCCTGCCCGGATGTGCCGGCGGAAACAAGACAAGAAAGCTTGATTTCTGCATCGCAGATGCCCTGGACAATGGTGCGGATACAATCATCACCTGCGGCGCGGTGCAGTCCAACCACTGCCGCCTGACCCTGTCCTGGGCCGTCAAGGAAGGACTGGACTGCCACCTGGTGCTCGAAGAGCGGGTCAAGGGGAGCTACAATCCCGAGGCTTCGGGAAACAACTTTCTGTTCCAGCTCATGGGCGTCAAGAGCATCACCGTTGTTCCCGGTGGTTCGGACATGATGGGTGAGATGGAAAAGGTCGCGGAAAAGGTAAAAGGTGAAGGAAAAACCCCTTACATCATTCCCGGAGGAGCTTCCAACACCATCGGTGCCACCGGTTATGTCGCCTGCGCCCAGGAAACCATGCAGCAGCTTTTCGAGACAGGCCTGAACATCGATCACATGGTCGTTCCAAGCGGCAGCGCCGGAACGCATGCCGGAATGGTCGTGGGCATGGCCGGAACCAATGCGGGCATCCCGGTCAGCGGCGTCAACGTCAGCCGGACCAAGGATGTCCAGGAAGCCCTGGTCAGAAAGCTCGTTGCCGCCACGGCAGAAAGAGTCGGTGTCACCACACCCATTGCAGATGAAGAAGTGACCTGCTTCGACAGCTATGTCGGCGACGGATATTCCATCCCCACGGAATCCATGGCCGAGGCGGTCAAAATGCTGGCCGAGACAGAAAGCATCCTGCTCGATCCGGTATACTCGGGCAAGGCCATGGCCGGACTTGTCGACCTCGTCCGCAAGGGACATTTCCCTGAAGGATCCAATGTCCTCTTCCTGCATACAGGTGGTTCCCCCGCTCTGTATGCGTACCTCGATACCTTCAAATAGCAGACAGAAACCATGCAGGGCGGTCTGCAAAACCGCCCTGCTGGTTCTGAATAAAATATTTTTTTCTATCCCAGTGTGAATTATTGAACAACACAAGAGAAGCAACAGGGTAAGGCCTTCAAATCCCCTGTCCTCGTATAATCAGACATACAGGGTATTTACTATCGAATCTTAAACTGCCAAAGGAGACGACGATGAAACTCTACCACAAAATCCTGCTGGGATTATTGCTGGGAATGGGCGCCGGCCTTGTTCTCGGCGAAAATGCCGCCTACCTGAAGCCCATCGGAGACATCTTCATTCGCTGCCTGCGCATGATTGTTGTCCCCCTGATTCTCTCCACCTTGATCACCGGAGTGGTCAGCACCGGAGATGTACGGGGACTCGGAAAACTGGGGTTACGCACTGTTGGCTATTTTCTGATCACCACCACCCTTGCCGTCCTTATCGGCCTGCTCATCGGCAACATCTTCCAGCCCGGAGCCGGACTGTCACTGGGGGAACTGGGAAGCATCACCAAGCCTGACGCGGTCAGTCCCTCCCAGATGATCGTGAACATGTTTCCCATCAATCCCATGGAATCCCTGGCCAAGGGACAGGTCCTGCAGATCATCGTCTTTGCCCTCCTGTTCGGAGCCGGTCTGTCCATGACCGGTGAAAAAGGGAAACCGGTTGCCGACTTTTTCGCCGCCGTGGCCGAAGTCATGTTCAAAATCTCCGACATCGTCATCAGCTTCGCTCCCTACGGAGTCTTCGCGTTGATCGCCTGGACCACAGGACGATTCGGTCTGGATATCCTGATGCCCATGGCCAAGCTCATTATGGCAGCCCTGGTTGCCTCCCTGATCCACATTCTGTTTTCGTATACCACTATCGTCACCCTGGTCGCTCGAATTTCACCCATTTCCTTTCTGAAGAAGGTCATGGAGCCGGCTCTGGTCGGACTCTCAACCTGCAGCGCAGCGGCAGCGTTTCCGTTCTCAATGCGAGCTCAGAAACAGCTCGGTGTTTCCCCCAAGGTGTCCGGATTCACTCTTCCGATGGCCCTGACCATCAACATGGACGGTACAGCCCTGTATCAGTCCGTAGCCGCCATATTCGTGGCCAACGCCTTCGGCATAGACCTTACGCTGACGCAGCAGGGGACCATCGTCGCCACGGCAGTCCTCGCTTCCGTGGGAACGGCAAGCATCCCGGGAGGGGGGCTTATCATGCTGACCATGGTTCTCGAGTCCGTCGGGCTTCCCCTCGAAGGAATCGCCATTGTGGCCGGTATCGATCGAATTCTGGACATGTTCCGCACCACAACAAACATTTTTGGAGACAACTCCGCAGGTGTCGTGGTTGCGGCTCTGGAAAATGAATTGGATCGTACCGTTGCCGAAACACCTCTTGATGAAATGGAAACAGCGAGCGCCTGAAAAAGGCGATTGCCACTCAGAGCTTCTTAGGCCGGATTAAAAAGAGAAGGGGTCCTTAATAAAGGACCCCTTCTCTCTTTTGTTGACAACGGTACTTTTCATAAATTCACCGCGTTTGCGACCAAAGCGGACGTTCACCCAGATGATTACTCTACGTCATCCTTGACACTCAGTACGATTCTTTTAAAATGATTATTGGAAAGTCGACAATCATCAATAACTTATTCAACCTTCCGATCTTTTCAAGGAATGTGGTCTACACATCAAAGAGCTCTGCATCACCCCATCGGGAGCAACAAAGCTCGCTCAATGTATCAAAAATGAAGCGATAAGGAAGCAGGGAAATGCCTCTCATTGGCTCCTATTTTTTAAATGTTCCTCAACCCGTGACTGAGGCAGCTATGGATGGAATAAAAAAATATACGTATGGTGAACAAGTAGCAGAATATATTAAAGAAAAAATTTTACAAGGAAATTTACAACCAGGCGATCAGGTAAAGGAAGTTGCTCTTTCCTCAGAACTTTCCATAAGCCGTGCTCCAATCCGAGAGGCACTGCAGCTCCTTTCACGAGAAGGATTGATCGTTTCCAAGCCGCAAAAAGGAAAATTTATAGCAGCCTTAACTGCGAAACAGATCAAAGAAAGCTATTTCACCGGCGGAATACTTGAAGCAGTTGCTGTTTCTCAAGCCCTTCATCTTTACACTGATGAAGACATAAAGGCACTTGAAGATATTGTAAAAGAGATGCGCAAAATAGGTGACACCGGCAATTCAACAGAAAGTCTGGAAGAGTTGGACAACCGTTTTCACGGCATTCTTTTTTCCCGTGTCGACAACGAATTACTCATTGATCTGTGCAGACGTTCATGCCAGGGCATTTCAAAATTCCTTCTCTTTAAATACTGGATCCATTTGTTTTCCCCAGAACAGATCTATGAGCGCCATCTTATCATTTTAGATGCCATCAAATCCGGGGATGCACAGCAGGTCGAAAGAACAATTCGGGAACACTATCAAGAGTCTGGAACACGTATGGCAAAATTTGGTATCGATGTACCTGAAGAAGTCCGGCAAAGTGAAGCATCCTGGTAATCACTCTATCAATTATTCCGATGAAAAAATACAGTTTAATCATAAAAAATGGATTAGTCGTCGATCCTGTCAACGGGCGTAACGATTTCTCCGATATAGCTGTTGATACGCATGGCAAAATATCAAAAATTGAAAAAGAAATATCAGGAGCTGCAGAGGAAATCTTTGATGCCTCGGGCCTGATCGTCTCCCCTGGAATTATTGACTGCCATATGCATGCATCTTCGGAATATGGCGGAGCATCTGCGCACAAAATGCTTGCTAAAGCTGGCGTTGTCACAGCGATTGAATTGGGGGGACCTGTACAGGACACAATACCTCTTGCTGTAGCAAAGGGATGTGGGCTCAATATCGCTTTTTTAAATGTCGTCAAACCTGGAGAAACGATAGGAAGCCCGGATCCATCCACCGAACAGATCCAGGACCTGCTCGACGATTCTCTCCATTTAGGTGCGATCGGTTTCAAAATATTGGGAGGGCATTTCCCTTTGACTCCCGAAGGGACCAGGCGGGTGGTGGACGTCAGCTATAACAGGGGATCATATATAGCATTTCATGCAGGTAGCCTGGCCAACGGCAGCAATCTCAACGGATTCAAAGAAGCTGTAGATCTCGCGAAGGGAAAATATCTTCATCTTGCCCATATCAACAGTTACTGTCGCGGGCTTATCACAGACGCAGAACAAGAGGCGGAAGAAGCGTTAACCATTTTGAAAGAAAACAGGAACATTCACTCGGAATCGTACCTTTCAAGAGTTAACGGCTTGAGTGGACGCTGCCACAACGGCGTTCCCGAAAGCGTTGGAACTCAGGCGGCGTTAAAAATCCATGGGTACCCGCCAACAGAGAAGGGACTCCAGGAAGCCATTCGAAGCGGTCACTGCCTCTTCAATGCCGAGGTTGGAGGAGAGATCAGGCCGGTAGATGCTGAAACAGGGGTTCAGCTGTGGAGGTCGAGCAACGCCGCTGGTGGAATGTGCTCCATAAGCTTCACAATGAACCCGCCTACGACCAGATTACGCCTTGCCTGCGCAAAGAAAGACCGCACAGAGTTTGTGATCAACGCCATCAGCACCGACGGGGGCGGAATCCCCCGCAACGATCAGGTTGAAAAGGGATTGGCCCTTGTGCGCGCCGACGCCTTAACCCTTGAAGAATTTGTTATCAAAGTTTCTGCCGCACCGGCGGCAATGCTGGGTCTTCCGGACAAGGGGCATCTCGGGGAAGGGGCGGATGCGGATATCAGTGTCTTTTCACTGCAAACACTGCGCCCTGTCCTGAGCGTGGCTCTGGGAAAAATCATCATGCACGAGGGGCTTATCTTCGGACACGGCACGCATGTCATCACCACCCGCCACGGTCAGGCAGCTGTAGAAGCCATGAATCCCCTCGGAGTAACCGCTCTGGACCTGGCAGACCGCCCATTCTTAAAAAAACGTATCGATCCCTCTCAATTCGTACATGCGAATTCATAACGGAAGATACGCATGACCCAATATATCCCAAAGCAATGGGACGTATGGGACCTATACGAGCCATGCCCCTCTTCCTTCGCGCTTCTTCGCGTCCTTCGCGGTAAGATTCTTTCACCATGAAGGACACGAAGAAACGCGAAGCGGGAGTTTGAGCAACGGTGCGTAACGTCAGTCTTAAATCAGCGTGTATCCGTGAGCAGGTCTCTTCTTTGACTGAAATTACAAGCTTCATTCCCCAAAAATAGCATCCCTGGATCGAGACTGAAAACAACAGAGCCTCCCGGTCGTTACCGGGAGGCTCTGTTGTTTTCTCTACAATAAAAAGACCGGGGAGCCCTCACTCGCCCCGCAGCACCACCCGGTCCTGGCCGTCCCGTTCCTTCAAAAAGACATCGACATGCTCGTTCCGGGCACTGCGAACGGTCTTGCCCACATAATCGGCGTGGATGGGCAGTTCCCGGTGACCCCGGTCCACGAGGACCAGCAGTTTGACGCTGTTGGGACGGCCGAAATCGAGAATGGCCTCCAGTGCGGAACGGATGGTCCGTCCCGAGTACAGCACATCGTCCACCAGGATAATGTCCCT
>Ga0102940_1000697_pt1 | contig 22636 bp, 19 predicted proteins | sample SalPonR2_C_D1_MG_FD_78215 | JGI IMG/M metagenome (GOLD analysis project Ga0102940, IMG submission 78215) | Salt pond soil microbial communities from South San Francisco under conditions of wetland restoration - Salt Pond MetaG R2_C_D1_MG | ecosystem: Environmental > Aquatic > Marine > Intertidal... | reverse complement strand
CCGGTGAGAATGTCGACCACTACGCCGGCGGCCTCGGCGAGCGGGCGGAAGGCGGCGAGATGCTGGCGCGCGAGGATCTCGGTGGGCGCCATCAGCGCCCCCTGCCCGCCCGCCTCGACGACGATCAGCAGCGCCATGAGCGCGACGAGCGTCTTGCCCGCGCCGACGTCGCCCTGCAGGAGCCGGTTCATCCGGAACGCCGTCGCCATATCCGCGGTGATCTCGGAGACCGCCCGCTCCTGCGCGCCGGTCAGCCGGTAGGGCAGCGCTTCGCGGACCTTCGACTGGAGGGCTCCCGTGGCATGGCTCGCGACACCCGCAGCCCGCCGCCGGGTCGCGCGGGCGAGCGCGAGCGTCAGCTGATGCGCGAAGAGCTCGTCATAGGCGAGCCGGCGGCGCGCCGGCGCGTCCGGCAGCAGATCGCCCTCGCGGGAGGGCGCATGGGCGCCGCGGACCGCTTCGGACCAGACGGGCCAGCCTTCCCGGGCCGCGAGCGCGGGGTCGATCCATTCCTCGAGCTCCGGCGCCCGGTCGAGCGCCCCCGCCACCGCCTTCGCCATCTGCTTCTGCGTGAGCGTGCCGGTGAGCGGATAGACCGGCTCGAACTGCGGGATCGTGTCCGCCTCCTCGGGGCGCAGGATGTGATCTGGATGGACCATCTGCGCCACCCCGTCGAAAAGCTCCACCTTGCCCGAGACGACGCGGCGCTGACCCGTGGGCAGCTGACGCTTCAGCCAGTCCTCCCGCGCGTGGAAGAAGACGAGCTGGAACGTCGTCGCGGCGTCCGTCACCTCGATCCGGTAGGGGCGGCCCTTGATGCGCGGCGGGATGTGGCGGCCGACGGTGACCTCGACCGTGGCCGTCGCGGGCGCTGAGACCTCGCGGACCGAGGCGCGGCGCGTCCGGTCGATCACCGAATGAGGCAGCGTGAAGATCAGGTCGCGCGGCGAGGCGATGCCGCCTTGCACCAGCGCCGCCGCGCTCTTGGGCCCGACGCCCGGCAGGCCGTCGAGCGCGGCGAAGAGCGGGAACAGGACCTCGGGGCGGCCGGTCATGCGTCGCCGACGAGGGCGAGCCAGCCGTCCTCGTCGATCGTCTCGATGCCGAGGTCCCCGGCCTTCTTCGCCTTCGACCCGGCCCCCGGCCCGGCGACCACGAGATCGGTCTTCGCGGAGACCGACCCTGCCACCTTCGCGCCGAGCGCCTCGGCCCGCGCCTTGGCCTCCGCCCGCGTCATCTTCTCGAGCGTGCCGGTGAAGACGACGGTCTTGCCCGCGACGGGGCTGTCCTCCGTCACCCGCTGCTCGGCGTCCTCGACCGTCAGGTGCGCCGCCAGCCGGTCGATCGAGGCGCGCTCGGCCTCCTGATGGAAGGTCGTGACGAGCGATTTCGCCATGATGTCACCCACGCCGTCGATATTCGTCAGCGCCTCCCAGTCCGGGCCGCTCCCGACCTCGGCCCGGGTCATCGCCGCCTCGAACGCCGTCCACGAGCCGTAGGCGTTGGCCAGCAGCCCCGCCGCCGCCTCGCCCACGTGGCGGATGCCGAGCGCGAAGATCAGCCGGCGCAGCGGGATCGTCCGCCGCTCGCGGATCGCCGCGAAGAGGTTCGCGGCGGATTTCTCGCCCCAGCCCTCGCGATTCTTCAGTTGCCTGGGATTTCCCGGCCCGTACCGGTCTTCCAGCGTAAAGATGTCGGCCGGTTCCCTGATCCAGTCCTCGCGGTAGAACTCCTCGACGAGTTTCGCGCCCAGCCCCTCGATGTCGAAGGCCGCGCGGGAGACGAAATGCTTCAGCTTCTCGACGGCCTGCGCCGGACAGATCAGGCCCCCGGTGCAGCGCCGGACGGCGTCGCCCGGCTCACGGATCGCCTCGGACCCGCATTCCGGGCAGAGGGTGGGGAAGACGTAGGGCTGCGCTCCCTCGGGCCGCTTGGAGAGGTCCACGTCCGCCACCTTGGGGATGACGTCGCCCGCCCGGTAGACCTGCACCCAGTCGCCCACGCGGATGTCCTTGCCGTCGCGGATCGGGTTGCCGCTCGCGTCGCGGCCCGCGATGTAGTCCTCGTTGTGGAGCGTCGCGTTCGACACGACGACGCCGCCGACGGTCACCGGGTGCAGCCGCGCCACGGGCGACAGCGCCCCGGTGCGGCCCACCTGGATGTCGATCGCCTCGAGCCGGGTCCAGGCAAGCTCGGCGGGGAACTTGTGCGCGATGGCCCAGCGGGGCGTTGTGGAGCGGTAGCCCAGCCGGCGTTGCAGGCCGAGATCGTTCACCTTGTAGACGACGCCGTCGATGTCGTAGGGCAGCGTCGCGCGCTGCGCCTCGATCGCGCGGTAGTGGGCGAGCATCTCTTCGGCGCCGTTGCAGATGTCCGTCAGCGGGTTGACCCGAAAGCCGAGCCGCCCGAGCCGTTCGATCGCGGCCATCTGCGTCTCGGCCACGGGCTCTGAATGCGCCCCCCAGGCATAGGCGAAGAACCTCAAGGGCCGCGCCGCGGTGATCCGGGGGTCGAGCTGGCGCAGCGATCCCGCGGCGGCGTTGCGCGGGTTTGCGAAGGTCTTGGCGCCCGCCTCCGCCTGCCGCGCGTTGAGCGCCGCAAAGTCGTCGTGGCGCATGTAGACCTCGCCGCGCACCTCGAGCACCTCCGGCGCGTCGCCGGTCATCTCAGCGGGGATGTCGTCAATCGTCCGCGCGTTCGCGGTGACGTTCTCGCCCTCCTGCCCGTCGCCCCGCGTCGCGGCCCGCACGAGGCGCCCCGTCTCGTAGCGCAGCGACAACGACAACCCGTCGATCTTGGGCTCCGCTGTGACCGGCAGCGGAGAGTCCTCGGCAAGACCGAGATACTTCCGCACCGAGCGCACGAAATCCTTCACGTCCTCGTCGGAAAACGCGTTGCCGAGCGACAGCATCGGCACCTCGTGCCTGACCTTCGCGAAGCTCTCCGCGGGGGCGGCGCCGACCTGCTCGGTCGGGCTGTCGGCGCGCTTGAGATGCGGGAAGCGCGCCTCGATCGCCGCGTTGCGCTGTTTCAGCGCGTCGTATTCCGCGTCGCCGATCTCGGGCGCGTCCTCGGTGTGGTACGCGCGGTTCGCACGGGCGATCTGCACGGCGAGGCGGGCGAGGTCTTCCGCCGCCTGGCTCTCGGTCAGGTCTTCGACGGGTGTCTCCGCCCCCATGGGATCCTCCGCGCTTGGCTCCTCTTGTGATAGGAGCGGCGCGGAGGGAGGTCCAGCGGGGAGTGATCCGGGCCGGTCTCAGGCGCTGGCGACAAATCGTGTCGTCTGAACCGCGGGATCGGGATCGCGCAGAACGTAGCCCCTGCCCCAGACCGTCTCGATGTAGTTGTCGCCGTCCGTCGCCTGGCTGAGCTTCTTTCTCAGCTTGCAGATGAAGACGTCGATGATCTTGAGTTCGGGCTCGTCCATGCCGCCGTACAGGTGGTTGAGGAACATCTCCTTGGTCAGCGTCGTGCCCTTCCGGAGGCTCAGCAGTTCGAGCATCTGGTATTCCTTGCCCGTCAGATGTACCGCCGCGCCCTCGGCATCGACGGTCTTGGCGTCGAGGTTCACCGCGATCTTGCCCGTGCGGATGATCGACTGCGCATGGCCCTTGGAGCGCCGGATGATCGCGTGGATCCGCGCGACAAGCTCCTCCCGGTGGAAGGGCTTCGTCAGGTAGTCGTCGGCGCCGAAACCGAAGCCCTTGATCTTGTTCTCCGTGTCGTCGGAGCCAGAAAGGATCAGGATCGGCGTGTCGATCCTGGCGAGCCGGAGCTGGCGCAGCACGTCGTGGCCATGCATGTCCGGCAATGCGAGGTCCAGCAGGATCAGATCGTAGTCGTAGAGCTTCGCGAGATCGACGCCCTCCTCCCCGAGATCCGTCGCGTAGACGTTGAGGTTTGCGTGGCTCAGCATCAACTCGATGCTTCGCGAGGTCGTCGGGTCGTCTTCGACGAGTAGAACGCGCATGTCGCTTCTCCGCGGGCTTACCTTCGGTGACGTTAACTCTGGCGGACAAAGCTTAATCGCCGGTTACTCCCGGGAAGCATTAGATAAACAACTCAGGGTTGTCTATATCTTTGAACCGTCGTCGCCTTGAGCGCGCTCTCCCCGTGCCGCTCGACCGCCGACAGCCAGCCGTCCAGTTCCTCCGCCGACAACGCGTAGCGCTCCAGAACCTCCTCTCGCGAGACGAGCCCGTGGCGCACCGCCCTCACGACCGCGGCCTTCCGGCTCGCCACCCAGCGTTGCACGCCCGGGACGGGCAGGTCCGCGCGCGTCATCACCGACCCGTCGGGCAGCGTGATGGCGCGTGGTCCGTCCACCTTCTTGAGATACATGCGGCACCCCTTCCGTTCGCGGCGCCATCCTTGCGCCCCGTACTTAAACATCCGTGAAACGCGACCTTGCGAGTTCGCGGCATTTTCCTATATTCCGCCCATTCCGCGGAACAGGATGTGACCCCGATGGCGCTCGACAGCGCGACCCTCAACTCGCTCGGCCTGCCCAAGCCCCCCGCCGAGACGCGGGTCGTCGTCGCCATGTCGGGCGGCGTCGACAGCTCGGTCGTGGCGGCACAGCTGGCCGAGGACGGCTACGACGTGGTGGGCGTCACGCTCCAACTCTACGACCACGGGGCGGCGCTTGCCCGGAAGGGCGCCTGCTGCGCGGGCCGCGACATCCACGACGCGCGCCGCGTGGCCGAGGAAATGGGCTTTCCGCACTACGTGCTTGATTACGAGAACATGTTCCGCGAGGCGGTGATCGACGAGTTCGCCGACAGCTATCTCGCGGGCGCCACGCCCGTGCCCTGCATCCGCTGCAACGAGCGCGTGAAGTTCCGCGACCTTCTGGAGACGGCGAAGGATCTCGACGCCGACTGCATGGCGACGGGGCACTACATCCGGCGGAAGCTGGGCGCGTACGGACCCGAGCTGCATTCGGCCGCCGACGCGAACCGCGACCAGTCCTATTTCCTGTTCTCCACGACGCCGGAACAGCTCGCCTACCTGCGCTTCCCCCTCGGGCACCTGCCGTCGAAGGACGAAACGCGCAAGCTTGCCGCGAAGTACGGGCTGACGGTGGCCGACAAGCCCGACAGCCAGGACATCTGCTTCGTGCCGAACGGCGACTATGCGAGCGTGATCGAGAAGCTCCGCCCCGGCGCCGCCGAGCCGGGCGAGATCGTGCATGCCGATGGCCGTGTCCTCGGCGAACACCGCGGCGTGATCCACTACACGATCGGTCAGCGCCGGGGGCTCGGGATCGGCGGGCTCGACGAGCCGCTCTATGTCGTGACGCTCGACGTCGATGCGCGCCGGGTGATCGTCGGTCCGAAGGACATGCTCTCCACACGCATCGTGCCCGTCCGCGAGATCAACTGGCTCGGCGACGGCCCGTTCGACGGGGCGGCCGAGCATCACGTCTCCGTCAAGGTCCGCTCGACCCGCCCCCCGCGCGACGCCATCGTCCGGCCGCTCTCGCGCACCGAGGCGGAGGTGGAGCTACTGACGCCAGAGGAGGGCGTGTCGCCCGGCCAGGCCTGCGTGTTCTACGAAGCCGGCGGGAGCCGGGTTCTCGGCGGCGGCTGGATCTGGCGCGGCGCCTGAGCCGGGGCTGTCGTTTGTGGACGGCTCCGGTTTTGCAAGGGTTTTCTCGAGCGACTTTGATCGAAGCAGGTTGCGGTCATTTGTCCGGCCTGTGCGCGCGGCGCGTCTGACCGCTGGCCCTTCAGTGGTTGCCGACCGTTTTGCAAGACGTTTCCGGTAGTGGGCCGTCTCGTCAGGTGTCTGTCCGGTCGCTGTGGCCAGTAGGGCCGTCATCGTCAGTCCACAATAGCGGCCCTGGCAGGGGCCCATTCCAGCGCGGCCAAGTGCCTTGGTCCGGTTCGGGCCGAGGCATCCCAACTTGGCATAGCTGCGGATTTCACCAGCCGTGACGTCCTCACAGCGGCAGACCACCATGTCGTCACCTGGCGCGATGGCCCCGTCGTAAGGGGGATAGCCCCGATCACCGCGCACGACACCGCAGCGACGACCCCCAAGACGCCGCGCACATGGCCGATAAATGCGGAATAGAAAGTCGGAATGTGACACACCGCCGGTCCCAAGGCTAGACGCTGACGGCCTCATAAAGCGTCGCCTCGTCCACCCCGCCCTTATCGGCCCGAAGTTTCACGGCCCCGCGTTCGAGCACGCAGAACCTGTCGCCAAGCTCCCAGGCAAAGCGGAAGTACTGTTCGACGAGAATGATCGCGACGTCCTTGCGGTCCCGCAGATGTGCGATCACCCGGCCGATCTGCTTGATGACGTTCGGCTGGATGCCCTCCGTCGGTTCGTCAAGAAGAAGCAACTTCGGCTTCGCCACCAAGGCCCGGGCGATGGCGAGCTGCTGTTGCTGGCCACCGGAAAGATCACCGCCGCGCCGGCCCAGAAATTCCTTCAGGATCGGGAAGAGCTCGAAGATTTCGTCATCGATCCTGCGTTCCGAGCGCGGCAGGCAGGCGAACCCGGTTTCGAGGTTTTCCCTGACCGTCAGCATCGGGAAGATATCGCGGCCTTGAGGAACGTATCCCACGCCCCTTGCCGCAAGCGTCTGCGCCGGCCAGCGGCCGACCGCTTCGCCGCCCAAGCGCACGGTGCCGCCGCTGCGGGCATGGGTTCCCGAAATAGCCTTCAGAAGCGAGGTTTTTCCGACACCGTTCGTGCCCATGACGCAGGTTACCTCGCCGATGCCCGCCGAGACGTCGACGCCGTTCAGGATCCGGCTGCCACCGTAGTGAAGTGTGAGGCCCTCGACCTCGAGATAATCACCGGCCAAGATACACCTCGATCACCTCTTCGTTCTGCGTGACGTGGTCGATCGAGCCCTCGGCGAGGACGGAGCCCTCGTGGAGCACCGTCACCTTGCAGTCGAGCCGTCGGACGAATTCCATGTCGTGCTCGACGACGATCACGGCGCGGGTTTTCGCCGCCTGTTTCAGAAGCTCGGTCGTGTGCTCGCGCTCGGGGCCGGACATCCCCGCGGCCGGCTCGTCGACAAGCAGGAGCCGCGGCTCCTGGGCAAGAAGCATGCCGATCTCGAGCCATTGCTTCTGGCCGTGGCTGAGTTCGCCCGCCTTGCGGTCGAGGGCTGCGGCGAGACCGATTTCGCCGGCAAGTTCGGCGACGCGCTCGAGGTCGCCCGCAGAGGGGCGGAAGACAAGCACCGAGAACGGCCCGCGGTCCTTCTTGAGGGCCAGCATGAGGTTTTCCCGCACGCTCTGGTCCTCGAATACCGTCGGGCGCTGGAACTTCCGGCCCACGCCGGCGCGCGCGATGGCCGCTTCGCTCATTCTCAGGAGCGACCGGCTCTTCTCGCCCCAGACCGCGCGACCCTCGTCGGGTCGGGTCTTGCCGGTCACGATGTCCATGAAGGTGGTCTTGCCCGCCCCGTTCGGGCCGATGACCGCGCGCAACTCGCGCTCGCCGATGGAAAACGACAGGTTGTTGATGGCCTTGAACCCATCGAACGAAACCGACACGCCCGAGACCTCGAGAAGCTGGCTCATTCCTTTGTCGCCTCCTCTTCGCGAAGGGCGCCGGGGTCGGGTCCGAGGTCGGCACCGTGGCGCTCGGGGTAGCGACGCTCGGCGATGACGTCGATGAGCCCGCCGAGACCCTTCGGCGCGAAGAGCGTGACGAGGACGAAGGACAGACCCAGGATCACCGTCCACCAGTCGACCCAGACGATGTGGAGAAAGCCGATGGAAACGTTGGGAACCTGACCGGAGGTGAACCAGGTGGAGACGAGCGAGACGAAGGCCGCGCCGATGACCGCACCGTAGAGCCTGCCACGGCCGCCGACAGCGACCCAGACGGCGAGGTAGATCGAGGCGATGGGGGCGATCTCGTTGGGCGTGATGATTCCGGCCTGGGTATAGTACAGCGCACCCGCGATGCCCGCGATCATCGCCGACACAGTGAAAACGAAGAGCTTGTAGGCCTCGACCGGATAGCCGAGAAACCGGACCCGGGCCTCGTCGTCGCGGATGCCGCGCAGGACCGATCCGAACTTGCCCGAAACGACCGAGGCCGCGAGCAGATAGCCCGCGGCGAGGGCAAGGGCGGAGGCCCAGAGGAGATAGACCGACACGTGGGATTGCGGCACGTCCTCGAGCCCGGGGATGTTCTGGAGACCCGACAGGCCGTTGTTGCCGCGCAGACCGTTATCGTTCTGGAAGACGTAGAGCGCGAGGGCGAGAGTCATCGCCTGGGTCAGGATCGACAGGTAAACGCCCGTTACCCGGGACCGGAAGGCGAGCCAGCCAAAGACGAGCGCGAGAAGCCCCGGGACGAGCACGACGAAGGCGAGGTGTAACGGAAGGGAATGGGCGAAGGCCCAGATCGCGGGGAACTCCGAGGCACCGACGACGCCGAAGATCTGTTCGGCGACCGCTGCCCGGACCTCCTCCTCGGTGGGAGGCAGCGCCTCGGCGGCGAGCGAGCCGAGGACGATTGTCTCTGTCCTCGCATACATCAGCCACATTCCGAAGACGTATCCGCCGATGCCGAAGAACGCCATGTGCCCGAGCGAGAGGATGCCTGTGTAGCCCCAGACGAGATCCATCGCGAGGGCGACGAGGCAGAGGCAGAGCGTCTTGCCGAGGGTCTTGACGAAGCTTGTCGAGAGGACCCCGACGCCGAAAGCTTCCGACATCACCGTCACGCCGATGGTGAAGGCGGCGAGCGCCAGAAGGAAGATCAGCACCGAGGGGTTGCGGAGCACGAAGGGCGTGCGGCGCGCGGAGGAGCCGCCGAAACCGGCGGCCGCGGAGAGCTGGTCCGTCATCGCCTCATGCCTCTGCCGCGCGGCCCTTCAGGGCGATGATGCCCTTCGGCCGGAACTGGATGAACAGGATGATGATGAGGATCATGTAGGTCTGGGCAGCCAGCGTGTTCGAGGGGTTCAGCCACTCGATCCCCTTCTGGAAAAAGCCGATGAGCGTGGCGCCGAGGAGCGTGCCCCAGATGTTGCCGACCCCGCCCACGACAACGGTCATGAAGGACTGGACGATGTAGTCCTGCCCGAGGTCGGAGGTGACCTTGGCGTAGAGCCCGATGGCCACGCCCGCGATACCTGCGATGCCCGAACCGAACCCGAAGGTGAGCATGTTGATCCGATCGGGGTTGATGCCCATCGAGGCGGCCATGCGCGGGTTCTGCGTGACCGCGCGGACCTCGAGCCCGAGCCGCGTGCGGTTCATCACGAAGAGGAACATCACGAGGAACAGAAGGGCAAGAAAGAAGATGGCGATGCGGATGTAGCTGATCGAGACGACATCGTTGAAGACGAGCGAGCCGGACAGCCAGTCGGGCGATGTCAGCGGGCGGGCCTGGGTGCCAAAGACGATCTTTGCGAGCTGCTGGAGAGCGATGGAAACGCCGAAGGTCGCAAGCAGCGTCTCGAGTGGCCGGTGGTAGAGCCAGCGGATCACGAGGCGTTCGAGGGCGACGCCTGCGGCGAAGGTCACCGCGAAGGCAAGCGGCAGCGCTATGACGATGGACAGCGTGTAGTCCGGGACGAACTGCTGGACGACGAAGCCCGTATAGGCGCCCATCATGATGAACTCGCCATGGGCCATGTTGATGACGCCCATCACCCCGAACGTGATCGCCAGTCCGATGGCGGCGAGGAAGTAGATCGAAGCGAGCGAAAGCGCGTCCAGTGCGAGGTCCGCCGCCTGATTGACAGCGACGCGTGTCTCGATATCGTCGAGCGCGTACTGCGCGGCCATGGCGACGGCTGCGGGGGCGCCGACATACCGTTCGTAGAAGACGAAGGAGGCCAGCGCCTCGGCGACCTCCGTTTCGGTGGCCACCGGGTCGACGACGCCGCTTTCGGCAAGCGCCGCATAGGCCATGTCGCGAGCCGCCTCGGTGTCGAGGCTTGCCAACTCGATGCCCGCGACTTCGCCGGCCTCGATGTTGGCGATGAGGGCTGCGCGCTTGTCGTCCCGGCTGATCCTGGGAGGGGACAGGTCGGCGCGGACGAGGAGGTCGTAGGCGTCGGTTTCGGAGAGCCGCTCCGACCCCACGATGAGCCGTCCGGCCACGTCATCGGCCTCGGGAACGGCCTCGGCCGCCTCGATGCGCGTCTGGGCAAGCGGCGTCAGGGCGGCCCGCACGTCGACGCCCAGGTCCCCGGAGAAGCTCTCGATCGCCTCGATCCGCTCGGCATCGGTTTCCCCGAACCGGATCGTGAGCAGCCGTTCCACACGCGCCTTGCGCGCCGCGATCCCGGGGTCGGGCTCGCCATTCAGCGAGGCTCGCAGGGTCGAAAGATGGCCCGCCTCGGGCCGCCGCTCGATGGCGTCGAGCGCTTCGCGGCGCACCACCGGGTCGGGATCGCTCATCTGAAACTGAACGAGAGCGGAGCCGAGCAGCCCGCGAATGCCGCTGTTTGGTCTCAACTGCGTGTAGGCGTCGTCGGACACCTCGCCGATCAGGGCGCCTCCCGCGACATCGAAGACACGGATCGTGTCGCGATCGATCTCTTCGGCGAAGACGAAAAGCCCCGTCGCATCGTTGATCCACATCTCTCTGCCCTGCCAGCGCTCGAGAACCGTCTGCGCGTCCGGCAGGCCGGAGGCGGCGAGCGCGTCGATGGCGGGGCCGATGGTGCGGCGCGAGGAGTCCGCGATGATGTCGCCGTGTTCCTGAAGGAGGCGCTGGACAGGGGCCTCCGCGTTCTGTGCCGATGCGGGCAAGGCGAGCGCGAGAAGTGCCGCCACCGCGATCATGCGTCTCAATAGAGCCGTCACCTGTGCCCCCCGGACCTGGTCGCGGAGGGCGCTGGTCCGCCCCCCGCGCGATTGATCAGTAGTTCGATTCGATCTGGACGCAGGTCTCGGTTTCGGTGTTGAACATCCCGCAGCCCAACTCCGGCCAGTTCGAGACGAGCACCGCCGATTCCGGCAGGAAGTCGGTCCAGGCGTCGCCCGCGACTTCCTCGGTCTGGCTGATGATGTCGAACTGCCCGTCCTCGGTGATCTCGCCGATGAGCACGGGCTTGGTGAGATGGTGGTTCGGCAGCATCATGGCCATTCCGCCAGTGAGGTTCGCAACTTCCTGCCCGTACATCGCGTCGCGCACCGCGTCGACATCGGCCGTGCCCGCGTCCATGACGGCCTGCACCCACATGTTGAAGCCGATGTAGTGGGCCTCCATCGGGTCGTTCGTCACCCTGTCTTCGCCCATGCGCGCCTTCCATGCAGCGACCCATTCGTCGTTGATCCCGGTGTCGGCGGACTGGAAGTAGTTCCAGGCGGCGAGGTGTCCGACGAGGTCCGTGGTGTCGAGACCGGAAAGCTCTTCTTCGCCCACCGAGAAGGCGATGACCGGAATGTCCTCGGCCGAGACGCCCTGGGCGGCGAGCTCCTTGTAGAATCCGACATTGGCATCGCCGTTGATCGTCGAGATCACACCGACCTTCTTGCCGTCGGCACCCAGAGCGACGACGTCGGAGACAATTGTCGACCAGTCGGAATGGCCGAAGGGGGTATAGTTGACGAAGATGTCGTCTTCCGGGATGCCCTGGTCCTTGAGGTACTGCTCGAGGATGCGGTTCGTCGTTCGCGGATACACGTAGTCGGTGCCCAGAAGCGCGAATTTCTCGACGCCGAGTTCCTCAAGGAAGTAATCGGTCGCAGGGATCGCCTGTTGATTGGGTGCAGCGCCGGTGTAGAAGACGTTCTTCGAGCTTTCCTCGCCCTCGTACTGGACCGGATAGAAAAGGAGGCCGTTCAGCTCCTCGAGGACCGGCAGGACCGACTTGCGGCTGGCGCTGGTCCAGTTGCCGAAGATCACGTCGACCTCGTGGACCGTCAGAAGCTCGCGGGCTTTCTCGGCGAAGAGCGGCTGATCGGACGCGGGGTCGACGACCACCGCCTCAAGCTCGCAGCCAAGCACCCCGCCGGCAGCATTTTGCTGCTCGATCAGCATTTCCATGGTGTCCTTGAGCGTCGTCTCGGAGATCGCCATGGTGCCCGAGAGCGAATGCAGGACGCCCACCTTGATCGGGCAATCCTGTGCGGCCGCGGCGGTCGAGACGAGGCCCGCGACGGCCGCAGTCGTCATAAGTCGAATTGTCGACATCCCACTATCCTTCATGTTTGCAGCGCAGGACGGGCTTTCAGAGAGGAGCGTGCCCCAGTCATTTTTCCCCCGCGCAATTTCGTTCCATGGCGCTTCGGCGAGGCGGTAACACCCTGCTCCCGGCGCGGTCTCCGGCCTGTCAGGCCGATGGGCGCAAAGCTGTCCGCAACGGGCGGCAGGCTGAAGCGCATTCGTCGCTTCAGGTGTCTCCCGACCGAGCGTCCTCCTGGAATGACGCAATTTTCGGCATCTTGAGGGGCGATGTTAAAATTCTTGGCGCCTCCCGGATCGGCTCGCGGATTCCTCTGCCTGTACCGGCGCACGGAAATGAGACAGTCGCGGCGCGGGTCATGCCCCCGTTTCGGGTTCCCTCGGCGGCTTCGGCTTCAAGGGCTTTCTGCTGAGCCGGCCAGTCTACCCAAGACCACGGCGCTGATGAGCCCGTTCCCCGACAGATATCCGGTGTCGCCCTTTCCCGACACGCCACATGCCGCACCTCCGGCGGCATGAAGATTGGCGAACACATCGCCATCGGTCTTCAGAACTTTCGCATTCTCGCCGGTCACGAGCCCGCCTTGCGTATGAAACAGCGCCCCTGTGACCTTGACCCCGCAGTAGCGCGGCTCGAGGGGCCGCGACGAGAACGTCCGGCCAAACCTGTCGGTCCGCCCTGTCGGGATTTCCGCCATCGTTTCGGAGAGTCCTTCGGGAGGCAGGCCGAGAGAGCGTGCAAGCTCTTCTATCGTATCTGCGCTTCGGATCGCCCCTTGCGCTTCAGCCTCGCGGAAGTCAGCGAACTGTCGGGCGACGGCGGCGATCCGGGAGTCGAAGATCGTCCAGGCGACGCCACCGGGCTGTTCGAGAACGGCGCGTGCGGCCTCCGAATAGCCCTGGGCCTCGTTCCAGAACCGCGCGCCCCGGGCATTCACCTGGATCCCACCTTCCGTGATCGTGGCCCAGGTGATCAGGATGCCGTGCGGATCGGCCACGTTCCCGTGACCCTGGTAGGCACCGAGATGCGCCATTGCTGCGCCGAGCGCCTCGCCCCAGGCCAGCGCCTCCCCCCGGTTGCCGTCGTGGCCGAACCACAGAGCACCCGCAATACCTGGCAGGTGCTTGCGCACGAGCGCCCGGTTCCCTCCAAACCCGTTGCAGGCAAGGACGAGTTTCTGGCAACCGATCCGCTCGACCGACCCGTCCGGGCGCGTAACGGCAACGCCCTCGATCCGGTCGTCGGTGGCGTAGAGCGTGGTGGCCGTCGCCTCGCACAGGATCGGAATGGCCTGAACCTCGCAAGCATTGCGCAGGCGGTCGACGAGCTCACGCCCCGACCGACTCGGCAGGCCGTGCATGCGGCGACGCGAATGACCCGGATAGTCGAAGTCCGTGACGACCGAGAACGGCAGCCCATGGCGGTCCGCCAGCCACTCGACGGCTCCGGCGGCTCCCGACGCGAGCCGCGCGACAAGCGCCGGATCGTTCTCACCCCCGCCTTTCCGCTGAATGTCCGCGGCAAAGAGTTCAGGCGAATCCTCGATCCCCGCCTCAGCCTGGAAGCGCGTCCCCGCTGCGGGAATGAGGCCGGCCGAGAGAGCCGTCGACCCCGCCGGCACCGCGTCTCTTTCCAGAACCGCGACGTCCTGCCCGACCTCTTTCGCCGACAAGGCCGCCACCATCCCACAGGCGCCGGCTCCGATCACGAGGGTGTCCACCTCGCCGTCGAACGCCTTGGGCGGGAGCGCGACCTTGGCCATCACCCGGTCTCGTAACGCTTGCCCGACGCCAGCATGGCGGGAGTCCCGATGACCTCGTTCAGGCCATCGAAGTCGAACATCCTGTCGGCGAATGGCCGGTTCGAGCCGTGTTCACGAAGGCTTCGGTAGTACTCCTGTGCGCACCGGGCGAGCGCGCGCACGATCCCGCCCGGGAAGATCGCGATGGAGTATCCCGCCTCTTCGAGGTCTTCCGCCGACCGGATCGGCGTGGCCCCGCCCTCGACCATGTTGGCGAGGAGCGGAACGCGGCGCGAGAAGGTCCGCGCGATGTGCGCCATCTCGTCGTGGGAGCGTGGCGCCTCGACGAAGAGCACGTCGGCACCCGCCTCAAGGTAGGTTTCGGCGCGGTCGATAGCGGCAGCGATCCCTTCAACGGCGACTGCGTCGGTCCGCGCGATCACCAGCGTGTCATCGCTCGTCCGGGCATCTATCATCGCGCGGATCTTCCCCGCCATTTCAGCGGTGGGGATGAGCGACTTGTCGGCAAGGTGCCCGCAGCGTTTCGGATAGGTCTGGTCCTCGACCTGGAGGGCCGAGGCACCGGCGCGTTCGTATGCCCGCATGGTGCGCTGCGCATTGAGCGCGTTGCCGAAGCCCGTGTCGGCGTCGATGATGACCGGAAGGTCGACCCTGTCTCGGATCAGACCTACGGCATCGGCCATCTCGGTATGCGACGTGAGCCCGATGTCGGGACGGCCGAGACGGGTGTATGCCACGGCCGCACCCGAGAGGTAGAGAGCCTCGAATCCTGCGTCCGCCGCGAGGGCGGCGGTCAGCCCGTCATAGACGCCCGGTGCGACCAGGATGCGGTCTTCCCGGAGACGCGCGCGCAGGTTCATCGGGCGGCCTCGATCATGGACAGCGCCTCGGCGGAGGTCATCTCGCGGGTCACCGTGCCGAGCGACACCAACGTTGCGTCGTGCACCTCCTGCCGGAAGGCGGCGCAGCCGTCGCTGAGCATGATCGTCTCGATGTTGCGGAGGTGCGCGTCGCGAAGCGTCGAGGCGACGCCGCCGTTGGTGACGATGCCGCCGACGATGAGCATCTCGATCCCGATCGCGCGCATCACGAATTCGAGCCTGGTCTGGTAGAAGGCGGAATAGGCGACCTTCTCGATCGTGTAGTCGGCCGGTGCGAGGTCATCGACGAGGGCGTGGCCCCATGCGCCGGGCGCGAAGTCGCCCTTGCCGAGGAACGGGCGCAGTTCCTTGAGGTGCGGCGCGATCAGGGGTTCTCCGCCCGGGCCGGGGACAAGGGTGAACTGGGCCGAGACATACGTGCCGCCCTTTGCTCGCAGCGCGCGGACGAGCGGTGCGATCCGTGCCGGAAGCGCGGCGATTGGGTCCGCGGACTGACCGGCACGGCCATAGGCGCCCTCCGGGTGCAGAAAGTCGTTCTGCAGGTCGATGGTGAGGAGCGCCGTGCGGCGGGCGTCGAGCGTAGTCATGGCGCCTCCGGTGCGATGAGGAGATTTCCGAAGCGGTCAATCTCGCCCGTGTACCCGGGTTCGATGAGAATGGTGGTGTCAGGCTGGGCGAGGATTGCGGGCCCAGAGATGTGGGCGTCGACCGGGAGAGAGAGACGGTCGTAGACCGGAGTGTCGATCCAGACGTCGCCGAAGTGCACGGAGCGGGTCGCGCGGCGGGCTAGGTCGACGCTGCCGCCGTCGCCCGGAGCGAGGCTCAGGAGGTCGAACTTGGGCCTGCGGCCGGTCACGGCTGTTCTCAGATTGACGATCCGCCGCGTGCCGCCTTCGAGAAGCCGGCCGAAGCTCGCCCCGTAGGCGTCATCGAAGGCGGCGGCGATCTCCTCGTGTGTCGGCGCGGCAACCCTCGGCCCGTCGGTCTTCATCGCGAGCGGAACGGCGACCGTATGGGTCTGCCCGGCATAGGCCATGTCGAGCTCGACCGACATCTCGCGGCCCGCGAAGGTCGAACGTGCGGCATCGAGCAGGCGCTCTCCCTCGTCGCGATGCGTCTGAACGAGCGACGCGAGCGCTTGGGGATCGACCGCGTCTACGGTCGTGTTCACGGTCTGGACGAAGTCGTGCCGCATGTCGGCGATGACACAGCCCATGGCCGAGGTTACGCCGGGATAGCGCGGTACGATAGCGCGGCCGAGGCCAACGTCGCGCATCAGCGCGCAGGCGTGGAGAGCGCCGCCCCCGCCGAAGGGCAGGAAGGCGAAGCGGCTCGGATCGAAGCCGCGTTCGATGGAGACGAGGCGAATCGCCCCGGCCATGCGGGAGTTCGCGACGGCGAGGATCGCTTCGGCGGCGGCGTCCGTTGATAGGCCGAGCGGTTGGCCGATCCGCACGTCGATGGCTCTGCGGGCGGCATCCACATCCAGCCGGGATCGTCCCCCGATGGGACTTTCGGCGTCGATGCGCCCGAGCGCGACGTTCGCGTCGGTGACGGTCGGGCGGTCGTTCCCCCGCCCGTAGGCGACCGGGCCGGGATCCGAGCCCGCGCTTTCGGGACCGATGTTGAGAAGCCCCCCCGCATCGACCGAGGCGATCGACCCGCCGCCTGCGCCGATCGTTGCGATCTCGATCATCGGCTGCCGGATGACGAGGCCGAAGTCGATACTCGTCTGCGGCGAGAGGACCGACTCGCCGCCGGCGATGAGAGCGACGTCGAAGGATGTTCCGCCCATGTCACCCGTGACCACGTTTTCGAACCCTGCCGACGTCGCGATGTGGGCCGCGGCGATCACGCCCGCAGCCGGCCCCGAGAGAGCGGTTCGGACGGGGCGGCGGCAGGCCGTGTCCACGCCCATGACGCCACCGTTCGATTGAACGAGGAGAAATTCGCCATCGAAGCCCCCGTCCCGCAGCGCGGTCTCGAGGCGGTTCAGATACCCCGCGACCTCGGGCTGGAGATAGGCGTTGAGCGCCGTGGTCGAGAACCGCTCGAACTCGCGGATCTCGGGCAGGATCTCGTGCGACGCGGTGACGTGGGGATTTGGCCAGAGTGCGCGGACGGCCCCGGCGGCCGCCGCCTCGTTCGCCGGGTTGGCGTAGGCATTTGCGAACAGAATGGCGATGGCCTCGCACCCCTGCGCCAGTAGCATTCGAGCAGCTTCGCACACCGCATCCAGATCGACGCTGGTACGGACCGTGCCGTCGGCAAGGGTGCGTTCGGGAACCTCCAGCCGGAGATCGCGCGGCACGATGGGCTGGAAGTCGCCCCGGAGCCCCCATGTGCGCGGGCGGTCGCGGCGGCGCATCTCGAGCACGTCGCGGAGACCCGCGGTCGTGATGACTCCGGCCTTCGCCCCCTTGCGTTCGAGGAGTGCATTTGTTCCGGCCGTCGTCCCGTGCACGACGACGGAGAGGTCTGCCAGCTGCGGCACCCGGCCCCTGATCCCCGCGAGAAATCCTCCGGCTTGATCGGGCCGGGTCGTCGGCACCTTGGACACCTCCGCCGTTCCGGCGGCCTCATCGAGCACGAAAACGTCCGTGAAGGTCCCGCCGACGTCGACACCGACCATCTTCATGGCGCAAGTTCCCGCCAGGAGGTCCCATAATCCGCGTCGGCCCTCGCAGCCGACAGGTAGCCCAGGGCTACATCGCGGGCAACGGCCTCCGGTGGCCGCTCGCCCGGAGGGCCGTATCCGCCGCCGCCGGGCGTCTCAAGCCGGACGGCGTGGCCCCGCGAAAGCCGTATGCCCCGCATCTTGGACGCAAGCGGAGGTGAGTGCAGGCCGTCCTCCGCCTCCCACTCGAACCGGTTTTCCGCGGCCGGCGCGCCACCGGCAACCCCTCGCGGCGGGAAGCGGCCGCGCTCGCCGAACAGGAACGCCTCGGCACGGTCCTCGAGCAACTCGATCTCGTAGACGGCGCCCAGCCCGCCGCGGTGCCGCCCCGCGCCGGCGCTGTCGGGCCGGAGCGCCCATTTCCGGAACATGACGGGATACGCCGCCTCGAGGATCTCGAGCGGGGGAATGGTAGCGGTGGAGATCGGCGCGTTGCCGTGATTGAGGCCGTCGGACTCGAAAGAGCCGCCGTGACCGCCGCCATAGAACGAGAACATGACCCAAGGGCTGCCGCTCTGGCGTCGCCCGGAGATGGAGAGCGCATTGATCGTGCCGTAGGCGTTCGCGACGACGCGTTCCGGCGTCGCTTTTGCCATGGCCGAAAAAATCACGTCGATCATCCGAAGGATGGTTTCGGTGTAGCCGCCGGTCGGCTTCGGAAACTCGGCGGCGAGCAGCGAGCCCTCCGGTATCGAAACCTTGAGCGGCCGCATCACGCCGGCGTTGGCCGGCAAGGCCGGGAAGATGTGCTTTATCGCCACGTAGACGGCAGCGACGGCGGTGGGCTGCGCAATGTTCACCGGCCCCGCCGTCTCGGGGGCCGTGCCGGCGAAGTCCAGCGTGAGTGTGTCGCCCGAGACCTCGAGCGCGACCCGGATCGGCAGCGCGACGTCGGTGATGCCGTCATTGTCGAGGAAGTCCTCCGCCTCCCAGCGCCCGTCAGGCAAGGCGGAAAGCTCCGAGCGAATGAGCGTCTCGGCGCGATCCGAAAGGGCGTCGAGCGCAGCGCGTATCATGTCTGCGCCGTACTCATCTATGAGTGCGTCCAGCCGCTTCACGCCGAGGTCGAGCGCACCCAATTGGCCGTTGAGATCGCCGCGCGCAGACTGCGGAAGTCTGGTGTTGCGCAGGACGATGTCGACGATGTCGTCCTGGATCTCTCCGGCCCGGGCGATCCGGACAGGGGGCAGCACGAAGGCTTCCTGAAAGGCGTCGGTGGCGCCGGGGTTGTAGTTCCCGGGAACCGCACCGCCGACATCGTGCCAGTGACCGACGGAGGCGAGCCAGCAGAAGATCTTCCCGTCGCGGAAGTAGGGGCGGACGAGGCGCATGTCGGAGAGATGCGTGCCTCCGATATGTGCGTCGTTGAAAATCCAGATGTCACCGTCGGAAACGCGGCCGTCCGTCCGCGCCTTCTCGATCACCGCGGCCACGCCGTAGGCCATCACGCCGACGAAGATCGGCAGGCCGGACTTGCCCTGAACCAGCGTTGCCCCTGTTTCCGGGTGGTAGATGCCGTGCGAGGCATCGTGTGCCTCGGCAATGATGGGATTGAATGCGGCGCGGAACAACGTCGCGTCCATCTCGTCCGCGATCTGCTCCATCCGGCCGGCGAGAACGGCGAGCGTTATCGGGTCGATCTCCGCCATCACGATCGTGCCTTTGCTTCGGCCATGTCGTTCCAGACGTCCTGTCGCGCGAACCGGCCCTTCTCAACCTCGAAGCGGTCGATGAAGCGGATGCCCTCGAAGGCGCTGCCGTCGAGCCACTCACCGCTCAGCGTGCCATGGGCGTAGACGATCACCGCGGTCTCGTTCGCGGTCACGTCGAACCCGTGGTAGGTCTTCCTGACGAACCTGTAGCGGGGCTTCGACCACTCCACGAGGTCTTCGAGACTGCGCATCGGCCCCTGGCCCGGGAAGTGCATGACGAAATCGTCGGCGAGAAAGCCGCGCGCGCGGTCGAGATCGCGCGCTTCCATCGCGCCGAGGAAATCCCTGACCATCCCCACGGGGTCTGGGTGGGCCGGCGCGGGCGTTCGTGCCGCGCCGCCCCGCATGTAGGCATCCGGCTTCACCTCGTGGATCAAGATGGTGACGCCGTCGGGTACGGCCGGGAGAACCTGTCGAACGGCGCCCGTCAACGCGCGCCCGAGACGCGCTTTCGCATCGCCATCATATCCTTCGATCAGATGCGCCTCGATCACCGGCATGGGGCCTCCATCTCGTCTGCCTGTATGATTTGTAGGACAGGTTTCTGATTTCTGAAAGACACATTTCTGTCTTACAGCCTGCGAAAAGACTTGAAAACGAACCTACCACCTCTAACCTGCCGGTCAACGGAGGGCTGCGTTTGGGCCAACTCGATACAGGACTTCTGCCCGAGGGCGGCAAGGCGCGCCGCGTCTATCTCCTGCTCAAGGGCGAGATCTCTGCCGGTCGCCTGGCGCCCGGTACGGCGCTGCCCGGCGAACAGAAGCTCGCCGAGGCGCACGGGGTCTCGCGCGTCACCGTGCGACGAGCGCTCGAGTCGCTGGCGGCGGACGGCCTGGTCGAGAAACGCGCAGGCGCGGGCTCGGTCGTGACGGGCAAGAGCGAGGAGGCCGCGATCGCGGCGGACATGACCACGCTCATCCCGCAAATCGTCCGGATGGGCCGCGAGACCACGGCGCGCCTGCTCTCGTTCGCCTACGGCCCGCCGCCGCAAAGAGTCGCCGCCGCTCTTCTCCTCTCCGAACTACAGAGCGTCCAGACCGCCGTCCGGGTGCGGCTCGTGGGCGAGACGCCGTTCTCGCACCTGACGACGCATGTGCCCGAGGACATCGCTCGGAATTACTCCGAGGCTGATCTGGCCACGACTCCGCTCTTCAGCCTGCTCGAGCGGGGCGGAGTCGCGGTTCGCTCGGCGTCGCAGGCGGTGTCCGCGACGCTCGCCGCGCCGGATGTTGCCGAGGCGCTCGACGTTCCCGTCGGCTCGGCTCTGCTGGCGCTCACCCGGGTGGTGCGCGACGATGCGGGCCGGGGTGTGGAGTATCTTTCCGCCCTTTACCGCCCGGACCTCTTCCGGCTCGAGATGCAACTCGCACGCGTCGGTGAGGACGGGGCGCGGCATTGGGAGCCGGTCATCGGGCCAGGGGCCGGGGCGGAACAGTGATGGCCGCGCCGCGTACCCTCTTCGACAAGCTCTGGGTCGCGAACGAAGTTGCGCGCCGCGAGGATGGGGCCTCTCTTCTCTGGGTCGACAGGCATCTCGTCCACGAAGGGTCGCACCATGCATTCCGCAAACTCTCGGAACGCGGCCTTCCTGTCGCGCATCCCGAATTGACGTTCGGCGTGGCGGATCACTACGCGCCGACGCGGCGCGAGCGCGCGCTGGACCCGAAGATCGCGGGAATGATGGAAACGCTGCGCGGGAACTGCGAAGCGCACGGAATCCAGCTCTATGGCCTCGGCGATCCACGGCAGGGCATCGTCCATGTCATCGGTCCCGAGCAGGGGCTGACGCTGCCAGGGCTGCTGATCGTTTGCGGAGACAGTCATACCTCGACGCACGGCGCCTTCGGGGCGATGGCCTTCGGGATTGGCGCGACCGAGGTAGCACACGTGCTGGCCACCCAGGCGATCTGGCAGGTGAAGCCGCGGGCGATGCGAATACGCATCGACGGACGCCTCGGACCCGGTGTCGGCGCGAAGGACGTCGCGCTGGGGTGGATCGCGAAAATGGGCGCCGACGGCGCGCGCGGACACGCGATCGAATACGCAGGCGAGGTCGTGCGCGACCTTTCGATGGAAGGGCGGCTCACGCTCTGCAACCTGTCGATCGAGGGCGGCGCCAGGTTCGGAATGGTGTCCCCGGATGCGACGACCTTCGCCTATCTTGAAGGCCGCCGCTTCGCGCCGACCGGCGCCGAGCGGGAACGTGCGATCGAGGCGTGGACAGGGCTGTCGACCGACGATGGCGCCGCGTTCGACCGGGAGGTCGCTCTCGACGCGCGGGAGATCGCGCCGGTCGTGACATGGGGCACGTCGCCCGAGGACGCGCTGCCCATCACCGGCACAGTGCCCGACCCCGACCGCGCCGACGGCGGACGCGGTCCGCGTATCCGCGCGGCCCTAGATTACATGGGGCTCACGCCCGGACGGCCGCTGGTCGGAACCCCCGTCGACCAGGTCTTCATCGGGTCCTGCACCAACGGCCGCATCGAGGATCTGCGCGCGGCGGCCGCGGTCCTTTCGGGACGGAAGGCGCAGGTTCCGGGTCTCGTGGCGCCCGGCTCGATGGCGGTCAAGCGGCAAGCGGAGGAAGAGGGTCTCGACCGGATCTTCGCTGACGCCGGGCTCGAATGGGGCGCGGCGGGATGTTCCATGTGCGTCGGCATGAACGGGGACATCGTTCCGCCCGGCAACCGCTGCGCCTCGACGACCAACCGGAACTTCCGCGGGCGGCAGGGCCGGGGCGCACGAACGCACCTGATGTCGCCGGCCATGGTCGCGGCGGCGGCGGTCGCGGGGGAACTGGCGGATGTGCGCCCGATGCTGGAGGGGCGGCGCGTCGCATGACCGGCTGGACACGATACGAAGGCGTCGCGGTTCTTCTCCCGGAGGAGAACATCGACACCGATCGCCTGATCCCCGCGCGCTTCATGTCTGCGCCGCGGAGCGAGGGCTATGGCAAGTTCCTCCTGCACGACGCGCGCGTCAGCCCGGAGGGGAATCCACAGCCTCATCCGCTGAACGACACCCAGGCGACGATCCTCGTTGCCGGGCGCAACTTCGGCTGCGGTTCCTCGCGGGAGGCGGCGGTCTATGCGCTCGTCGATTTCGGCGTGCGCGCCGTGCTGGCGCCAAGCTTCGGGGACATCTTCGCAGGGAACGCGGTCAACAACGGTCTCCTGCCGGGGGTTGTCGACGAGGACGGCTTCTCCGAACTCTGCGACCACCTCGCCGGCCCCCGGCGAGTCTCGATCGATCTCGAGACGATGGCCGTCCGCTTTGGCGACCGCGACGCACGACTTTCCCTCGACCCCGTCTGGCTCACGAAGATCATGCGCGGGTGGGACGATATCGACCTCACGGCACAGTATCGCTCCGAGCTCGCCGCGTTCGGCGAACGACGGCGCGCAGAAAACCAATGGGCATGGCCTATGACGAGATGACGCCGGAAGCGGCGCAACGAAGGGGGCGGCGCGG
>Ga0102940_1000695_pt1 | contig 22717 bp, 19 predicted proteins | sample SalPonR2_C_D1_MG_FD_78215 | JGI IMG/M metagenome (GOLD analysis project Ga0102940, IMG submission 78215) | Salt pond soil microbial communities from South San Francisco under conditions of wetland restoration - Salt Pond MetaG R2_C_D1_MG | ecosystem: Environmental > Aquatic > Marine > Intertidal... | reverse complement strand
CCCTTTTTCCTTGGCGGTCTCAAGATTGCCGGTGGTCTCGCCCTGATCGGCGCTGTCGTTGCGGAATTTGTCATCGGGCGTGCCGGAACAGGACTTGGACTGGCCTCGACCCTGCTTGAGGCGTCGTACCGGTTCAACTTCGGGCGGCTCTACGGCGCTCTGATCCTGATTTCACTGATGGGAGTGGTGATCTTCGCGGCCATGAGCCTCATCAGCCATCTCGCGCTCCGGAAATGGCACGAGAGCGCGCTGAAGCGGGAGCGATGATGGACTTTCGTACCCTTCCCGAAGGCTCCTTCACGCTTGCGAATGTCACGATTCCCGCCTGTCTCCTCGGCCAACCGGGAGATCTGGTACGCTCCTCCGTTTCGGTCTCCGAGGGGAGGATCTCGGACCGGAGCTTTGCAGAGATCGACATGAAGGGGGCGATGATCTTCCCCTGCTTCGTCGACATGCACACCCATCTCGACAAGGGGCATATCTGGGCGCGCGCGCCGAACCCGGACGGAACCTTCACGGGCGCGCTCAGCACCGTGGCGGCGGACCGCGCCGCGCACTGGGACGCCGGGGACGTGCGGTCGCGGATGGAATTCGGGCTGAAGTCCGCGCACGCCCACGGCACGCGCGCGATCCGCACGCATCTCGACAGCCTGCGCCCGCAGGACGCGGTCAGCTTCCCCGTCTTCCGCGAGTTGCGCGAGGACTGGTCCGGGCGGATCGACCTGCAGGGCTCCTGCCTCGTCGGATGCGACAACATGGATCCCGAGGGCGCTTTCGTGGAGACGGCCGACATCGTGGCGGACTCGGGCGGCGTGCTTGGCATGGTGACCTATCCGATCCCGGATCTGAAGGAACGACTGGCCGGCTTCCTGAAACTCGCCGCGGACCGCGGGCTCTCCGTCGACTTCCATGTCGACGAGACGGGCGACCCCTCCGTCCAGACGCTGAAGCTCATCGCCGAGACGATCCTCGAGACCGACTTCGACGCGCCGGTCGTCGTCGGCCATTGCTGCTCGCTCGCGATTCAGGACGAGGTCGACGCCCTGGGCACGCTGGACCTCGTGGCGAAGGCCGGGCTGCACGTCGTGAGCCTGCCGATGTGCAACCTCTACCTTCAGGACCGGACGGCGCACCGCACGCCCCGGTGGCGCGGCATCACGCTCGTGCACGAGATGAAGGCGCGGGGGATCAACGTGAGCTTCGCCTCGGACAACACCCGCGATCCCTTCTATGCCTACGGCGACCTCGACATGATCGAAGTCATGCGGCAGGCGACGCGGATCGGGCATCTCGACCATTCGACGGACGACTGGTCGCATGCCTTCCTCACGAACCCCGCCCGCGCCTGCGGCTTCGACCTGCCCTCGCTGGGGCCCGGCGCGCCCGCAGATCTCGTGATCTGCAAGGCGCGGGAATGGACGGAGCTCTTCTCGCGCCCGCAATCCGACCGTATCGTGCTGCGCGCCGGCCGCGCCATCGACCGGACGCTGCCCGATTATTCCGAACTAGACGACCTTATGAGGACCGCATGACACCCAATGTCGCCGCCGCGAAGGAAGCTCTTTCCCACCTCGACATGGATCAGAACGAGGCGGCGATCAAATCGAAGAGCCGCGACTTCTTCTGGTACTCTCCCGTTCTCAAACGGCACATGGACCACCTCGTCGCCGACTTCGTGGTGAACCCCCGCAGCGAGGCCGAGGTGATAGAGATCCTCAGGGTCTGCTACGCCCACGACGTGCCGGTGACGACGCGCGGCGCGGGGACGGGCAACTACGGTCAGGCGATGCCGCTAGCCGGCGGCTGCGTCATGCACCTGCGCCACATGGACAAGGTCAAGGAAATCCACCCGGGCCGCGTGATCGCCGAGCCGGGCTGCGTGATCCGCGATCTCGACCGCGAGACGCGGGAGCATTCGGGCCAGGAGGTCCGGATGATGCCCTCGACCTTCGCCACGGCCACGATCGGCGGGTTCATCGCCGGCGGGTCGGGCGGGATCGGGTCGTGCCACTGGGGGGCGCTGCGCGACTTCGGCAACATCATCCGGCTGCGCGTCGTGACGATGGAGGAGGAGCCGCGCGTGCTTGATTTCCGGGGCGACGAACTGCCCCGCGTGTCACATGCCTACGGAACGAACGGGATCATCACCGAGGTCGAGGTGCCGCTTGCGCCAGCCTACGACTGGGTCGAGATGTTCGTGGCCTTCGAGGACTTCATGGACTGCGCGCGCTTTGGTCTGAGCCTCGCGAAGCAGGACGGGATCCTCACCAAGCTGATCACGCCCATCGAGGCGCCGATTCCCTTCGACTATTTTCAGCGCGTGAAGCCTCATGTCGACGCAGCCACGACACTTCTCGCCCTCATGGTCGCGCCGCAGTCGATGGACGCCTTCGAAACCTTCGCGCGTCTCAATGGCGCTCCGGGAGTGATCTATCGGAGCGACGATAACGACTGGCCGAAGGGGCCCGGATCGGTTCCGGAATACACCTGGAACCACACGACGCTCCGGGCGCTCAAGGTGAAGCCCTCGGTCACCTATCTGCAGGTCCGCTACGGCCACGGCGAGGACGCGCTCCGCAAGATCGCCCGCATCAAGGAGATCTTCGGGACGGAGGTTCTCCAGCATCTGGAGGTTCTGCGCGAGGGGGGCGAACCGGCCTACGCGGCCCTGCCCATCGTCGATTTCACGACCGAGGAGCGGCTTGACGAGATCGTGCGCATCCACGAGGCGGAGGGCTGCATGGTCTTCAATCCGCATCGCTACACGCTGGAGGAAGGCGGACGGCAAACGGTCGATGACCGGCAGCTCCGCTTCAAGAAGGAAGCCGATCCCAAGGGTCTCCTGAACCCCGGCAAGATGATCGCCTGGGACAATCCGGAGTGGTCGTTCGAAACGATGTACACCTATCCGAAGATCCGGACCGCGGCGGAATGAGCCGTTTCACCGTCGGGACGCGGAGAGAGGGGGCTGACGGCCCCCCTCTTGCGCGTACCGCACAATTCACCCCCCGTGGATACTTGCGGACAGGTGGAGGCGGGTGGTGACACGCGCCCTCGTCCTGTTCGCCCACCCCTGCGCGGAGAGCTTCTCGGCGTCGCTGCATCGCGGGGTCGTCGACACACTCCGGGGTCGCGGCTGGGACGTGGACGACTGCGACCTGAACGCCGAAGGTTTCTCGCCGGTCCTGACCGAAGCCGAGCGGCGGGGCTACCACGACGTCGGCCCAAATCTGGGCCCCGTGGCCGGTTACGTCGAGCGGCTGCGCGCGGCCGAGGCGCTCGTCATGGTCTTCCCGGTCTGGAACTTCGGCTATCCGGCGATCCTGAAGGGTTTTCTCGACCGTGTATTCCTCCCCGGCGTGTCATTCCGGCTGGAAGAGGGACACGTGAAACCGAATCTGACACATATCAAGCGGCTCGCCGCGGTCACCACCTACGGTGGCACCCGGACGCGCGCCTTTCTGGCCGGCGATCCGCCGCGCAAGTGCGTGACCCGTGCCGTATGGCATGTCTGCCGGCCGATGAAGATGCGCTACCTCGCGCTCTATGACATGAACCGGGCGACCGATGCCGCGCGGTCCGCGTTCATGGGTCGTGTGCGCAAGGAAATGGAGGCATTCTGAGATGCGGGCGCTCGTCGTCTACTGCCACCCGAAGGAGACGAGCTTTACCGCGGCCGTGCGCGACGTGGTGCTTGACCGTCTTGGCGCGGCCGGCGCCGAGGTGCGGCTCAGGGATCTCTACGCGGAAGGGTTCGACCCGCGGCTTACCGCCGGCGATTTCGACTGCTACGAGGACGACAGCCGGAACTGCGACCCTGTCCGATCAGAGGTCGAAGACCTGCGTTGGTGCGACACCCTCGTCTTCGTCTATCCGACCTGGTGGTATGGGCTGCCTGCGGTCCTGAAGGGCTGGCTCGACCGCGTCCTGGTGCCCGGCGTCGCCTTTCTGATGCCGGAGACCGGCGGCACGATCAAACCGGGTCTCACGCACATCACGCGGCTTGGCGTCTTCACGACCTGCGGGGCGAGCTGGTGGCTCACCCGCTTCGTCGGCGCTCCCGGACGGCGGACGATAGCGCGCGGCGTCGGCCTTCTCTGCGCCAGGGGCCACCGGAAGGTCTTCGCGGCGCACTATCTTATGGACAGTTCGACCGCCGCCTCCCGCCGGTCGCATCTCGGAAAGGTCGCGCGCAAGATGGACCGCTTCATCGGCGGCCATCGGAAGACCGAGGAGGCGCTCGCATGATCCCGGTGCTCGACTGGCAGACATACGCGTCGGATCCGCAGGCGTTCACCGCGGATCTGGGGGCCGCCTGCCGGGAGACCGGATTTCTTCTTCTGACCGGCCACGGCATCAGCGAAGCCCTGCAGGCCTCGGTGCTGCGGGAGGCAGACCGGTTCTTCGACCTGTCGTCCAAGGAGAAGGACAGGGTCTCGATCCTCCGGAACCGGCACAATCGCGGCTGGGCGGCGAAAGGATCGGAATCGCTCGACGAGACGAGCGGGCAGACCGACCGGAAGGAAGCCTTCAACATCGGCCTCGATCTCGAGCCGGACGATCCGCGGGTATTGGCGGGCGAGCCGTTCCGCAGCGTGAACGTCTGGCCTGACCTGCCCGGCTTCCGTGCGACGATGCTCAGGTACTTCAACGCCGTCCGGGACCTGGGTGTCGACCTGCACGGTCCGGTCGCGCGCGATCTCGGTCTGCCGGAGGACCACTTCAGCGCCATGTTCGATGCCCCGCTGGCGACGCTCAGGCTCCTGCGCTATCCGCCCGGCACCGGTGCCGACGACGAGATCGGGGCCGGCGCGCATACCGACTACGGGTCGCTCACGCTTCTTCTCATGGACGGCGAGCCGGGGCTGCAGGTGCGCCCGCGCGGCGCCGACTGGATCGATGTCCCGCATGTTCCGGGGGCGTATGTCGTCAACATCGGCGACTGCCTGATGCGCTGGACGAACGACCTCTATGTCTCCACTCCGCATCGCGTCCGGCCGCCGAAGCATCGGCGCCGGTCGGTCGCCTTCTTTCTCGATCCCAATCCCGACGCGATCATAAGTGCGCTTCCCGGAACGGGAACTCCCAAGTATCCGCCGATCGCCGCGGCGGATTATCTTCGCGCGCGCCTCGACGCCACCTACAAGCCGGAACCGCAGCCATGAGCCGCCGCCTCGACTGGGCCGACTACCGCACCACCGAATACGCCGACATCGATCCGATGCGCACGATCGCGATCCTGCCCACCGCCGCGATCGAGCAGCACGGCCCGCACCTGCCGGTCGGGACCGATACGATGATCGCGCAGGGCATGCTGGACAGGGTCCGCGCGATGTGTCCCGCCGATCTCGATATCCGCATCCTGCCCATTCAGGCCGTGGGAAAATCGAACGAACACATCCACGCGCCCGGGACGCTCAGTTTATCGGCAGAGACGGCGCTCGGAGCGTGGACGGAGATCGGTCTTTCGGTGGCGCGGGCTGGCGTCCGGAAGATCGTCGTCGTGAACTCGCACGGTGGCAACCTCGACCTCGTCTCGATCCTCTCGCGGGAACTCAGGGTCCGCGCGGGAATGCTCGCGGTGAAATGCCAGTGGGGGGCGTTCGGCCATCCCGACGGCATGTATCCGGCCCGCGAGCTTGCCTACGGCATTCACGGCGGGGACGTCGAAACCTCGCTCATGCTGGCGTTCCGGCCCGAGTGCGTCGACATGAGCGCAGCGGAAGACAATCGTTCGACGGCCGAGACGAGCGCGATCTCCCCTGTCGGCCCGGTCTCCTACGGCTGGATCTCGAGCGACCTGAACCCCTCCGGGACGGTGGGCGACGCCTCCGCGGCGACCGCAGCCAAGGGCTGCGCAACGGCCGAGCACCAGGCAAAAGGCTTCATCGATCTGCTCCGGAAGGTCGAGGCGTCTCCGATCGACGGCTTCGCGCCGACATTTCCGAAGATCTGATCGGTCTTTCCACGAAATCGCCTCATTTCGCTGGCTTCCTGTCCGATAATCGCCGCGTTCCCGTGATCGATTGTTCGATCATTCGGCGGGTGCGCCGACAACAAGAAGACCAGAGTTCGAGAGGATCCAGCATGTCTGCCGACGCGGTAAACGCAGTCCTGCAAGCGCTCGAAGAGCAGCGGATGGATGTTTCCGTTCGGGCACCGAAACGGTTCTGCTTCGTGGAGGGAACATACGTCGCGTCGCTCAGGGGAGAGATGCCCGTCGAGTTCCTTCGCGAGGGGTACTACATCCGCTCACGCAAGGGCAGCTTCCACACCATCTCGGACATCGACACCTTCCAGGCATTCGACGTCGATCCGGACCACCATTCCTCGCTTGGCCTCTACAACATCCGGCGCGGCTCGATCGAGGAAGGTCTTCCGCGCCGCGATCTCTGGGTCACAGAAGGCCAGCAGTTCGAATTGTCCCGCCGGCTCGAGATCTCCCACGCCGTGCGCATGGCGACCCGGAAGACGGGGGCCGCGATCGAGCGCCTCAGGTTCGTGGTCTTCACCTGCGATGGCCTGCCGATGATCCGCGCGGAGGGCGTCTGGACGACCGCGACGCCTGTCGAGGCGCTCTTCCCAAAGTTCGAGGAAGAGGTCGACGCAGCCGACGGCGCCCCGGAGGCCTGACGCTACTCGGCCACCTTCGGCTCCACCGGCAGTGGCTTTGAGTGCAGAGCTTCGATCGCGTCGTATTGCGACAGGAACACGCGTCCCGTCAGATCCTCGAGGAAATGCGCCCGCTGGAGCCGGTCCATCACCGGGCCCTTGACCTCCGAGAGATGCAGCTTGATGCCAAGCCCCTGGAGACGGTGATTGATCGCCTCCAGCGACTCGAGCGCGCTCATGTCGATCTCGTTCACGGCGGAGCACATGAAGATCACGTGACGGAGCGCCTTGTCGGGAACGACGCGATCATAGACGTAGTCCTCGAGATAGCGCGCATTCGCGAAGTAGAGGCTCTCGTCGATCCTGATCGTGAGAACCGCGGGATCGGTCTCGACGCTGTGGCGGAGGATGTTCCGGAAGTGCTGCGTTCCGGGCACGAGGCCCACCTCGGCGATGTGGGGCCGCGACGTCTTGTAGAGATAGAGAAAGATGGACACCGCGACGCCCGCCGAGACGCCCGCCTCGACACCGAAGCCGAGCGTCAGGGCGATCGTGGCGAAGACCGCGGCGAAGTCCGCTTTCGAGTATTTCCACGTCTTTCCCAGAATCGAGAAGTCGACGAGCGAGAGGACCGCGACGATGATGGTCGCGGCGAGAGTCGCCTTGGGAAGGAAGAAGAGGAGCGGGGTGAGAAGAAGCGCGGCGAACGCGATGCCGATGGCGGTGAAAGCTCCCGCCGCCGGGGTCTCGGCGCCCGCGTCGAAGTTCACGACGGACCGCGCGAAGCCGCCCGTCACCGGATAGCCGCCTGACATAGCGGCCGCGATGTTGGACGCGCCGAGACCGACGAGTTCCTGATCCGGGACGATGCGCTGGCGCTTCTTGGCCGCCAGCGTCTGCGCGACCGATACCGACTCGACGAAGCCGATGATCGAGATCAGGACGGCCGAGCCCGCAAGCGACATCCAGATATCGAGATCGAAGGACGGCACCGTGAGCGGTGGCAGACCCTGCGGAACCTCGCCAACGATGGCGACGCCCCTCTCTCCCAGGCCGAAGCCGAACGCCAGAAGCGTCGTCACCGCCACGGCGGCGACCGGCCCTGCCTTCGCCAGGACGTCGGCGAGGCGTGGCGTCAGGCCCGACTTCAGGAGAAGCGGCTTCAGCCCCTTCCTTACCCAGAACAGGAACGCCGTGGCCCCCACGCCGATCACGAGTGTGATCGGGTTGGTCTCCGGCAGATGCTCCCAGAGCGAGGCGACCAGGTCCACGAGGTTGTGGCCCTCGGCCGTGATCCCGAAGATGTGCTTGAGCTGGCTCGTGGCGATCAGGATGCCAGTGGCCGTGATGAAGCCCGCGATCACCGGGTGACTGAGAAAGTTCGCGAGAAAGCCCAGCTTGAAGACCCCCATGACGACGAGAAACAGACCCGACATGAAGGCGAGAACGATGGCGGCGGCCGCGTATTCGGCCGTGCCCTGGAGGGCCAGATTCCCGACAGCGGCGGCCGTCATCAGCGAGACGACCGCCACGGGCCCGACGGCGAGTGCGCGCGACGTCCCGAAGATCGCGTAGGCAACGAGGGGCAGGATCGACGCGTAGAGCCCCATCTCGGCCGGGAGCCCGGCGAGGAGCGCGTACGCCAAGGACTGCGGAATCAGCATGATCGTCACGATCACGGCCGCCACGAGGTCGCTCGTCAGGGTGTCGCGGTTGTACTGCCCGGCCCAGTCGAGGATCGGGAGATAGCGACGCACTGCCTTCGGAATGCTGTTGCTGTTCATTTGTATGCTCTTCGCTGAAAGCTTGCCGGGCCGCTCCCGAAGGAACGGCCCGAGATTACGTCAGTTGCCTCAGGCGGCCGAAACCTTTTCGGGTTTCACCATCCACTCCTTTCCGCGGAGCATGCCCTTCCAGTAGACCGGCGGCAGAAGCGTCTCCTTCAGGAACCAGGCGGCCCGCGTCGGCTGCGTGCCGTCGATGACCCACTTCGGAAAGCTCGGCAGGAGAGCGCCGCCGTAGCCGAACTCCGCAAGCACGATCTTGCCCTTCTCGACGGTCAGCGGGCAGGAGCCGTAGCCGTTGTATTGCGCGACTGGCGCCTTGCCGTCGATGTCCGCGGCGACATTGGCCGCCACGATGGGCGCCTGCATCCGCGCCGCCGCCGCGGTCTTGGCATTCGGCGCGTTCATCACGTCTCCCAAGGACCATATGTTCTCGTAGGTCTTGTGGCGGAGCGTCGCCTGATCGACGTCGACCCACCCCGCCGCATCCGCGAGAGGCGACACGCGTACGAAGTCGGGTGCCGTCTGCGGCGGGACAACATGGATCATGTCGAATTCGACCTCGACCCGCTCGACCGGCGTGTCGGGCTTGGCCACGTCGAACCATGCCGTCTTCGCCGGCCCGTCAATGGCGACGAGGTTGTTGAAGAAATGGAGATCCGCATCGTAGCGGTCGATGTACTCCTCCAGCGCGGGGACATAGTCCTTGACCCCGAAAAGCACCCCGCTTGCGTTGTGAAAATGGATGTCGATATCCTTCAGGACACCGGTCCGGCGCCAGTGGTCTCCAGAGAGATACAGGGCTTTCTGCGGCGCGCCGGCGCATTTGATCGGCATCGGCGGCTGCGTGAAGAGCGCGCGGCCTTCCTTCATCGTCCGCACCAAGTCCCACGTGTAGGGCGCAAGGTCGTAGCGGTAGTTCGAGGTCACGCCGTTCTTGCCGATCGTGTCCTCGAGCCCCTCGACCTTGTCCCAGTCGAGCTTGAGGCCCGGCGCCACGATCAGGCGCTTGTATTTCACGACGCGGCAGCCATCGAGGATCAGCGCGTCGTTCTCCGGCTCGAAGGCCGCGACGGCCGCCTTGACCCAATGCACACCGCGCGGGATCAGCGACCCCATCGTCTTTGCGGTGTCGGAGGCTTCGAAGATACCGCCGCCCACCATGGTCCAGCCGGGCTGGTAGTAGTGGATGTCGGCCGGGTCGATGATGGCGATCTCGGCGTGCGGCTTGCGGGACCTGAGCGACGAGGCGACCGATATTCCCGCGGCGCCGGCACCCACGATGACCACGTCATAGCTCGCGTCTGCCGTATCGGTCGGTGTCTTGCCGCCATTGGCGATGCGCCGGACGACGCCGCCCATGTCGTATCCCGCCGACTGCGTCGCCGCGAGAATGTCCGCGACCGGCCTGGTCTTCGCCTGGCTCAGCGACCAGAGCGTCGCCGAGCGCATTCCCGAGCGGCAATAGGCGAGGGCGGGCTTCGGGAGTTCGTCCATGGCCCTGCCGAACGCCTCCGCATCCTCGTCGGACACGCGGCCCGCCACGATGGGCAGGTAGCGTGCCTCGAGACCCGCCGCCCTGGCCGCCGCGTCGATCTCCTCGAAACTCGGCTGGTCGGGACCCTCCCCGTCCGGGCGATTGCAGACGATCGACCGGAAGCCCCGGTCGGCAAGTTTCCGGACGTCGTCCACGCAGACCTGCGGGCTGACGCTCAGGGTCGATGAGATGGCCTTGGGGTCCATGACAGGTCTCCTTGGTTGCAGATTGCGCTCAGAGCTTGTTGACCGGCACCTTGAGCATCTCGTTGCCGTCCTTGTCCTTCGGAACCTCGCCCGCGCGCATGTTCACCTGCAGCGACGGGATGATGAGCCGGGGCATGGCCAGCGTCGCGTCGCGGGTCGTCCGCGCCGTCACGAAATCGTCCTTAGTCTTGCCGCCGCCGACGTGGATGTTCTTCTCCTTCTGCTCTCCCACGGTCGATTCCCATGCGTAGTCGTCGCGCCCCGGCGCCTTGTAGTCGTGGCCAACGAAGATCCGGGTCTCGTCGGGGAGCGAGAGGATCTTCTGGACGCTCGCGTACATGTCCTCGGCCGAGCCGCCGGGGAAGTCGCAGCGCGCCGTGCCGAAGTCCGGCATGAAGAGCGTATCGCCCACGAAAGCCGCGTCCCCGATGACATGCGTCATGCACGCGGGGGTGTGCCCGGGCGTGTGCATCACGAACGCCTGCATCGATCCGACCGTATATGTGTCGCCCTCGGTGAAGAGCTTGTCGAACTGGCTGCCGTCGCGCTGGAATTCGGTGCCTTCGTTGAAGACCTTGCCGAAGGTGTCCTGCACGATGGTGATGTTCTCGCCGATGCCGATCTTTCCGCCCAGCTTCTCCTGGAGATACGGCGCGGCGGACAGGTGGTCGGCGTGGACGTGGGTTTCGATGATCCACTCGACCTTCAGGTCATTGTCCTCGACGTACTTGATGATCTCGTCCGCGCTGTCGGTCGTGATCCGACCGGCCGCGTAGTCGATGTCCATCACCGAATCGACGATGGCGCAGGCGTTCGAGTTCGGGTCTTTCACGACGAAGGAGGCCGTGAAGGTGGCCTCGTCGAAGAAGGCTTTCACCTCTGGCTTCACGTCGATCTTGGCTTGGTAGGTCATCTCGGATCCTCCGGCATTTGTCTTGCTGTTCGGAGGACGGTGTATCAGTCGGCGACCCGGCCTTCAGTGACGATGTCACCGAAACATTCGAACAACGGCATTTTTTCAGTCCGGGGCCCGCTCAGTCCTTTTGGGCAAGATCCTCTATCGCGCCGCGATCGAGCATCCGGATCTCGCCACGCGACTGCGCCACCCACTCCCGGCGCTGAAACTCGGCAAGCTGGCGCGAGATCACTTCGCGTGCCGTTCCCAGTTCCGCCGCCATCTGCTGATGCGTCGCGTGAACCACTCCGTTCTCCCCCGCAAGATCGAGAAGCTTCTGGGCAAGCCGGATGTCCATGCGCTTGAACGCGATTTCCTCGATGACGAGGAAGAGGTCGGTGATCCGTTTCGAGTAGGCCCGGAAGACGAAGTCCCGGAACTGGGGCGAATTCGCCATGAGGTCGTCGAAGACCGGGCGCGGAATCGCCACCGCCGAGACGGCCGTCTCGGCGATCCCCTCGGCCGAGTAGTCCTCGTAGGCCAGAAGACAGGCCGTCGTCAGGACGCAGCTTTCCCCGGCATGGACGCGGTAAAGCACGATCTCGCGCCCGTTCTCGGCGAGTTGCTGGACACGTACGGCCCCCTCCAGGAGGAGAAGCAGGTTTTCCGGCGACTTCCCCGGCCCGAAGATCACCGTATCCTTGGGGACGTTGATGACGGTGCTCCGGTTGACGAGCATTTCGCGCACGGACGGATCGAGGCTCGACAGTCCCGCAAAACGTTCGATCCAGTTCATGACGGCATTCCCCCGCTTGATCCGCCCCATGTCGGTGTCCCGATGAGGAATGGCAAGCGGTTCCAAAGCGTTTCCCGGACGCGCGTCGACGGATGACAAACCCGCGAAGATCGGGTTTCATCAATGCCGGCGCAGGACGAGAGGGGGAACACCATGACGAGTATCTACGAAGTCGGGCTCGGGATGAACGCGGCAAATCATGTGCCGCTGACGCCGATCTCCCTCATCCGGCGCACGGCCGCCGTATATCCCGACCGCGTGGCTGTCATTCATGGCGACATCCACAGAACCTGGGCCGAGACCTACGCCCGCAGCCGCCGCCTTGCCTCGGCGCTGGCCAGGCACGGGATCGGGCGCGACGACACCGTCGCGATGATGGCGCCGAACATTCCCGAGCATGTCGAGGCGCATTTCGGGATCCCGATGGCGGGCGCGATCCTCAACGCGCTGAACACCCGCCTCGACGCCGCTGCGATCGCCTTCATCCTCGGCCATGGCGAGGCCAAGGTCCTGCTGACCGACACCGAATTCGCGCCGGTCATCGAGGATGCGCTCGCGATGCTCGGAACCCGGCCGCTCGTGATCGATATCGAGGATCCCGAAGGTCCGGGCGGCAAGCGCCTCGGCCAGATGACCTACGAGGAGTTCATCCGGACCGGCGACCCCGATTTCGCCGCCGTGATGCCCGATGACGAATGGCAGGCCATCGCACTCAACTACACCTCCGGCACGACCGGTGACCCGAAGGGTGTCGTCTACCACCACCGTGGCGCCTACCTGAATGCGCTCGGCAACTCGGTGAGCTGGAGCATGGGCCAGTTCCCGGTCTATCTCTGGACGCTGCCGATGTTCCACTGCAACGGCTGGTGCTTTCCCTGGACGGTCACGGCGCTCGCCGGGACGCATGTCTGCCTCCGCCGGGTGGAGGCGCCGGCGATCTTCGACGCTTTCGCCAGCCATGGTGTCACCCACCTCTGCGGCGCACCCATCGTCATGTCGATGCTGGTGAACACGCCGGCTGACCAGCGCCCCGACTGGCCCCAGAAGATCCGCATGATGACGGCCGGCGCGGCGCCGCCGGCCGCGGTCATCGAAGGCATGGAGGGCATGGGCGTGGATGTGACGCACGTCTACGGTCTGACCGAGACCTATGGACCCTGCATGGTCTCAGCGTGGCATCCCGAGTGGGACGATCTCTCCGTCGAAGCGAAGGCCGCGAGGAAGGCGCGCCAGGGCGTCACCTACGAGGTGCAGGAAGCCGTGATGGTGGCCGACCCGGAAACTATGACCCCGGTGCCGCCGGACGGCGAGACCATGGGAGAGATATTCTTCCGCGGCAACATCACCATGAGAGGCTATCTGAAGAACCCGCACACGACCGAGAAGAGCTTCAAGGGCGGCTGGTTTCACACTGGCGATCTCGCCGTGATGCATTCCGACGGGTATCTTGAGATCCGCGACCGCTCCAAGGACATCATCATCTCGGGCGGCGAGAACATCTCGTCGATCGAGGTCGAAGGCGTGCTCTACCGGCATCCGGCCGTGGCCGCCGCGGCCGTCGTCGCAAAGAGCGATGAGAAATGGGGCGAAACCCCCTGCGCCTTCGTCGAACTACGCCCCGGCGCGTCGGCGACGCAGGACGATATCGTCGCCTTCTGCCGGGAGCGCATGGCACACTACAAGTGCCCGCGCCATGTGGTCTTCGAGGATCTCCCGAAGACCTCGACCGGAAAGATCCAGAAGTTCGCCCTCAGAGAACGCGCCAAGGCGCTCTGACGGTCACGCGGCTGGTCGCGCGTCCTGAGCCGGATCGACCAGAGCCTCTTTGCGAGCAGCGGCCGCGAAGGCCTCATGCTGATCGCGGCCCCACGCGGCGATGTCGTATTTCCGCACGCCCCGACGCAATTCGGCCATCCGCTTCTCACGCTCGTCCTTCTCCAAAGAGATCGCCTGAAGGATCGCGCTGTCCATCGACTTGTGCGAATAGGGATTGGCGATGATCGCAGACCCCATCTCGACCGCGGCGCCAGCGAACTCCGACAGCACGAGCGCCCCGTCCCCGTCTGTCCGCGCCGCCACGTACTCCTTGCAGACGAGATTCATGCCGTCGACGAGCGGCGTGATCCACGCGACATCCGCCGCCCGGTAATAGGCGACGAGTTCGTCGAACGGGATCGCGCGTGAGATCAGCGACACCGGCTGCCATTCCAGCGTTCCGAAGCGTCCGTTGATGCGGCCGGCGACCTGCTCGATCTCGTTCTGGATGTTCTGGTAGATCGTCATGTTCCGGTTCGCGCTGACCGAGACGTGCATCAGCCGCACCTGCCCGCGCAGCCAGACGTTCTCCTCGAGCAACCGCTCGTAGCTTTCCAGTTGCTGGACCCCGCCCTTCGTGTAGTCGGTCCGGCCCACGGAAAGGATCAGTTGCGAGTCGCCCAGCCAATCCCTGATCTCGGCCGTGCGCGCCTCGGCCTCCTGGCTCTGCGCGCGGTCTTCGATATAGTCGACGTCCACCCCTACCGGAGACGCGATCACGCGCACGGTTTGTCCCTGGAACTCCAGCTCGAGCGGCATGCTCCGCTCGGTCAGGGCCGTGCCTTCGTTGATGAAGTCGGGGTTCACCTGTTCCCGGCGCGTGACCGACACATCGGTCAACGACCTGACGACCGACACGAAATTCGCCACGTAGCGCGGGATGTGAAATCCGACGACATCGCAGGCAAGGAGGCTCTCGGCGATCTCCTTGCGCCAGGGCAGCGCGTTGAAGACGTCCGCGGAGGGAAACGGCGTGTGATGGAAGAACGAGATGCGCACGTCGGGCCGCATCTTCCGGAGGTAGCCGGGCACGAGCCAGAGGTTGTAGTCGTGCACCCAGACCACCGCGCCCGGTGCCGCCTCGGCGGCGGCGGCCTCGGCGAAGGCCCAGTTGACGCGGCGGAACGTCGGCCAGTCGACCGGATCGTAATTGTACCGCTCCTTGAAGCCATGGAGGATCGGCCAGAACGCCTCCTTGGACGTGACGTGATAGAAGCTCTGCACGTCCTCCTCGGTCATCGGCAGACGCGACACCGTATACTGGCCATAGCTGTCCTCGATCTCGACCACGCGCTCGAAGCCCGGGTTCGACGGATCCTCGGCGAGCTTCCACGCGATCCACGCGCCATGCTCGGCGCGCCCGAAGAAACTCTTGAGCGTCGGCACGATCCCGTTCGGACTCTTGTTCTCGCGGAAGTGCGTCTTGCCGTCGATCTCCACCTCCTCGTAGGGCTGGCGGTGATAGACGATGACGAGATCCGAAGACATGTCAGGCTCCTTTCGGGGTGGGATGCAGGTTGAAGGCCTCGACGGCCTCGAGGATGCCGCCGGCGCCATGAGCGACGGCGCGATAGATCTGATCGTGCGCTGCGATCCGCTCGACGAGCGCCTCCTCGGAGTTGCCGACGGCCACGGCAGGCAGCCCGGAGACGAGCATCGAGAGATCATTGAGCGTATCGCCCGCGGCGAGCACGCGATGCTCCTCGACCTTCAGCCAGTTGACGAGACGACGGAGGGAGGGCCCCTTGCTCACGCCGCGCGGCAGAACGTCGAAGAAGCGGTTATCCGAGATCAGCACGTCAAAGCCCATCTCGCGCATCCGCGTCTCGGCGGTGGGATCGTAGGCGACGGGGTCGTAGTCGTAGCTCACGCGATAGCGGAACGCGGTCGGCTGAAGCGTCAGCCCGGGATGGCCGTCCAGCGCCTCGCGCACGCGCGCGCCCGCCCCGTTCCACGCGGTGGAGATCTCGGCCTCGAGCGCCGCGATGGGCTCGACCACTCCCTCGCGGAAATGCGCGATGGTCGTGCCGACATCGCCGACGACATAGTCCGGCGCGGGGACGTCTCCCGATGTCAGTTCACCGATGAAACCGGGATCGCGGCCGGTCACGAAGATCAGCCCGATGGTACGGCGGTTCTCCTCGATCCAGCCATAGAGAGCTTGCCGCTCCACCTCCGAACCACCAAGAAAGGTGCCGTCGAGGTCTGTCGCGAGAACGAAGGCACGATCGTTGAGAGCGCGCGTCGGAAGGGGGGCCATCTGGTTCATGCGCGCACTCCCGCCTCCACGCCGATCGGGTGATCGAACAGAAGGGACAAGCCCTTCGGCTCCCCCTCGATCGGACGGGACCAGAGCGCTGCGAAGGTCTCGCGCAGGTCTGCCGCTTCGTGCAGGATGTCGTGGACGGCTTCGCAGATCGGCATGCTTACCCCGACCCGGCGGGCAAGATCGATCACGGAAATCGCGTTGATCTCGCCTTCGACCACGACGGGTTCGCCGGAAAAGCAGTCGCCGCGCGCGATCCCCTGCCCCAGTTGCACCCCGAGCGACATGTTCCGCGAGGTCATGCTCGAGCAGGTGAGCGTGAGATCGCCCGCGCCGGACAGCCCCGTCACCGTCTCCCTGCGGCCGCCGAGCGCCTCGGCGAGCGCCTTCATCTCGTCCATGCCACGCGTGATGAGGGCGGCGCGCGTATTTTCCGCGAACCCGGAGCCGGTCATCATTCCGCAGGCGATGGCGATGACGTTCTTCACCGCCCCGCCGACCTCGACACCGACCAGATCGTCAGAGATGTAGAGCCGGAAGGCCCCGGAGCTGAGCGACACCGCGACACGCGCCGCCGGGCTGTCCTGCGGCGCGAGCCGGTGCGCGTAGTGGAACGGGAACGCGACGGTCGCCGCGGTCGGATGGTTGAGCGCGGTCTCCCGGGCGAAGGTCGGCCCCGAAAGGGCACCCACCGGCTGACCGGACAACTCCTCCTCCGCGACCTGTGTCATCAGAAGGCCGCTCTCGGCCTCGATGCCCTTCGCGCAGAGGACGACGGGCACGTCCTGGCCCAGATGCGAGGCTATTCGGCGGCAGATATCACGAAGCGTGCGCGAGGGCGTCACGATCAACACCGCATCGGCGCCTTCGACCGCGGTTTCGAGACTGGTCGTCGTGGAAATCCCGTCCGGCAGTTCCACGTCTGGCAGGTAGCGCGGATTCATCCGGCCACGCGACACGGCAGACAGAACCGCTTCGTCCCGCCCCCAGAGCGTGACGGATCGGCCCGCAGTCCGGGCGACCGACGCAAGTGCGGTCCCCCACGAGCCCGCGCCGATCACGGCTATCTTCCGGTAAGGTTCCACCCGTGCGGGAACCGTTTGCGCCCCCGGCGCATTCATATTCATGTCTCTCGCCTTTCTTTGCCTCGTTCGGCCCCGATCCGCGAGGACCGGGCGATAAGATGCGGCGCGGTCACGTTCTCTCGGCGCCGTCTTTGGCCATGCGAAGCTTCAATCGGAAGCTCGACGCGTGACCGAGGACTTAAGTCATGTGTCTCTACAATAAAGCACCTTCCAACCTGTTTGTCCAATTCGCAGGCGCAGAAAGAACGCCGCTATGACTGACGCGCCGCGATCGAGTCACTCAGAGGTCATCGATGCACAATTCCTGAGCAGAACTGGAGCGAGCCTGGTGACAGAGCGGTCCCGCAGAACAAGCGCACATCACACCGCAACGGCAACAGCGGCGGAACCTCGACGTTTCATATTACTTAACAATGCCTTGGTGGAGATCTGATGAATATCTCAGGACGCGGGGAACCAGAGTGCGCATCCTGCCGTTCACCTGACGAACACCATCGATGTGCGCCACCGTTTTTGACAAAGTTCGGTAAGCTGTTACATTGAAGGTGAATTCAAAAAGATGCCGCACCGCAGAATCCCATTCTGCCGCTCACGTGCATATCGCAACGGAGGTCAAGAATTTCATGCCCGCTCACAAGGTCAGAACGGTAATATTTCCGGTCGCAGGTCTCGGAACACGCTTCCTGCCCGCCACAAAGGCGACGCCAAAGGAACTGCTGCCGGTCCTCGACACGCCACTGATCCAGTTCGCCATCGACGAGGCGCGCGACGCGGGGGTGGAGCGGATGGTCTTCGTCAATCATCCGTCGAAATCGGCGATCGAGAAGTACGTCCTCGAAGACGAGGAGTTGTGCGAGACGCTGCGTCAGCGCGGCAAGGACAGGCTGGCCGAGGGGCTGGAACGCAACGCTCTCGATGACGACGAGCACGAGGTGCGGTTCGTGATGCAGGACGAACCGCTCGGCCTCGGCCACGCGGTGCTCTGCGCAAAGGACGAGGTTCTTCCCGGTCCCGTGGCGGTGGTTCTCCCGGACGATCTGATTCTCGGACCGAAAGGCTGCCTCGCGGAGATGATCGAAGCCTATAACCCGTCCAAGGCCGGCCATCTGGTCGCGGTCATGGATGTGCCTGCCGACCAGACCAGCGCCTACGGCATCCTCGACATCGATGCGAGGGACGGCAAACTTTCGATGGCCCGCGGGATGGTCGAGAAGCCCAAGCCGGAGGATGCGCCGTCGCGCACGGCGGTGGTCGGTCGCTACGTGCTCGATCCCGCGATCTTCAAGGCTCTCGAAACCCAGGAGCCGGGCGCCGGCAACGAGATCCAGTTGACCGACGCCATGGCGAAGGGGATCGGGACGCTCGGACTCGCCGGGTTCCACTTCTCCGGAACGCGGTTCGACTGCGGCTCGAAGGTCGGCATGCTCACCGCGAAGATGTACCTCGCGCGTCAGAAGCCGGAATATCGCGAGCTTTTTGAGACAGCGCCATCGCAGCTCGCCGCGGAGTAATCCGCAGAAGCCGGCGTGTCCGCGCCGGCATCGTTTTGACCGCAGCCGTCTCGATCCTGTCTCGACTCGGGCTGGTCCCGCCCCAGATACTCGGCAGGGGAAGGATCGGCCCGAACGCGCATGACAGTGAACGCGATGACCATTTCGGCGGGGGAGAGCCTGAAGGTTCTCCTTGCCGCATGGGACGCCCAGGACTCGGGCGCGCTGAAGGTGAGTTACATGCTCCACGGCCGGCCTGGGGTCGGCAAGACTCAGGTCGTCCAGCAGATGGCGGAGACGATCGGCGCGCGGCTCTTCGATCTCAGGCTCACCACGATCGAGCCCCAGGATCTGCGCGGCCTCCCCTACTACGACCACGAGACGAAGAAGACCGTCTGGTACCGACCGGAGGACTTGCCGGACGACGGCCCCGCCGTCCTCTTTCTTGACGAACTCACCGCCGCCTCGCCCTATCTTCAGCCCACGGTCTACGGCCTGCTGCAGGAGCGGCGCGTCGGACGCCATTCCCTGCCCGACACCGTCTTCGTGGTCGCGGCCGGAAACGCCGCCGAGGACGGCGCGATCGCATACGAGATGGGCACCGCCCTGTCCGACCGGCTGGTGCACCTGACCGTGCGCGCCACGGCGTCGGACTGGATCGACAACTTCGCCGTGCCCCGCGCGCTGCATCCCGCCGTGACGGCGTTCATCCGGACCCGGCCGGACCTCCTCGAGACGACCGAAGAGGCGCTCGAGAGGGGGCAGATGATCGCCGCCACGCCGCGATCCTGGGAGCGCGTGAGCCGGATCATGCACGTCGTGCCGGACCGCCGGACCCGCGACATCATGGTTGCCGGCACGGTCGGCGAAGCCATCGCCGCCGACTTCGCGACCGTCGCCGACGACATCGCCGCGACGGTCCAGGTGGACGAGATGCTGCGCGCCTCGCGGAAGGAGCGGGCGGCGCTCTATCCCACGTCGATGCACGGCCTGCACGCCCTCATCCACGGCCTCGCCGGCGCGATCTCGGAGGACAACGCGGCGGAGGCGATCGAGACGCTCGCGGATGTCCGCCGGCTCGCCGAACTGCGCGAGGACGCGGAATTCCGACGCATGCCGCTTGCGGAACTGACGACGCATGGCTTCGAGATGCTGATCCGCAAGGGCCTCGGCCTTGGCCTTCAGGACGCCTTCCTCGCCTCGCCGGCCTACAGGGAGTACGCCGAGGAACGGAAGGCGGCGGGCGTCGCCTGATGGGCTTGCACAGCGCCCGTGCGACACGCGCCCTGCAGCGCCTCGCCGAGACGGATCCGGCCTTCGCGTCCCTGTCGCTCTGGGTCGAACACGTGGACGGCGATGCGAGGACGCTGCCGGCGTGGTCCAGCGGCACGACCATCACCTACGGCCCGGCCTTCGAGGGTCTGACGCTCGATGAACAGGTCGGGACCTGCGGGCATCACATCCTCCACGTGGCGTTCCGGCATGCCGCGCGCGCAAACGCGATGAAATCGAGATACGGTGCGGACCACGACGAGACCCTGTTCAACATCGCATCGGACGCCGTGCTGAACGAAGCGATCTTCCGCGCCGGCTACATCCTGCCCAGACCTTGCGTCCTGTTGTCGGAGCTTCTGGCGGACGCTCTCTCGCGGCCGTCCGCGCAAGATGCGGCTCTTGCGGAGTGGGACGCCGAGAAGCTCTACGTCCGGCTGATGTCGGATACCGGGCGCGGTGGCGGGTCATCCGGAGCAAGACGAGCGCACGACTATGCCGCCGGGCAGGGCTTCGAACGGGATCTCGAGCAGGGAGGCGACCCGTCGGAGGACTCCGACGAGGCCGCCGACTGGCGCCAGCGCATCGCCCGGGCGATGGAAACAGGGCGACTTGCAGGGCGCGGCATCGGCATGATCGGGCACCGGCTCGCCGACCTGCCGGAGGCCCGGACCCCTTGGGAGGTCGTTCTCCGGTCGCTCGTGACGAAGGCCGTCACCGAATTGCCCCGCCGAAGCTGGCAACGTCCCACGGGCCGCTGGCTGGCGCTCGACGCCGCGGGCCAATCCGCGCCGTTCGAGCCCGCGACCGCGCGCAATCGCCACGCACCGCGGATTGCCGTCTGCCTCGACAGTTCCGGCTCGATCGACGGCACGCGACTCTCGCTCTTTGCCGCGCAGGTCGCTGGTATCGCCAGACGCACCGGCGCCGAGACGCATGTCCTCGTCTTCGACGACGGCGTGCGTGCGCGACAGACGATGCGGGCCGGCCATTGGGAGCGAGCGATCACCGGGCTGGAGGTCTCGCGGGGCGGAGGCACCGACTATGCGGAGGTTCTGCGCGAAGCCGACCTGCTCGACCCCGCGGTCATCGTCGTGCTGACCGACCTCGACGCACCGGACCCGGAGAAACCCAGGGCGCCGGTAATCTGGGCGGTGCCGGACGACGATGCGCCGTCGCCACCCTTCGGACGACGGCTCAGCCTGACGCGGTAGCCAGCGCCTCGAGCCGGGCATGCGCGGAGACGGTCGAGGCGTCGAAGGCGACGCTCCTGAGAAACGTGTTCTCGGCGAGATTGACCCGGTGCAGAAGCGCCTCGTCGAACCGGCCGTCGAAGAGTTCGGTCTCGATGAGGTCCACCTCGCGATCGGTCAGATCGAGCACATGGGCGTCCCGCCCCGCCACCTGAACCGAGATGATCGTCAGGGGCGGCACCCGCGCCAGTTCGGACTGCTCCACGGCGAGAAACAACTCCCCAGACGTCATGTTCCGAACGGCGGCAATGCGCGACAGGATCGAGCCCCCCCTGATCCGGAACGTGTCGATCGCCCGCTCTGCGTCGGTCTTTTCGACGAGGTTCTTCCGCGCCTCGCGGGGCACCGCGAGAACACGGACTTCGACCAGCCAGATCAGCAGGAACATCAGCAGCGGCGCCTGGCTGATGGGAAGCGCGAGATGCGGCCAGATCGCCATCGCGACGAGGAAGGGGATCAGCGTGACAAGATACCGGAGCAGCTGAAATTCGATGACGAGCCGCCAGAAACCCGAACGGAGCACCGTGCCGCGCGGCACGACGCCGAAGCCGCGCCCGAGGAATTTCCGCGGCGGGGACGATATTTCTAGAACCGACGCGTTCAGAACGCGGGAGGGGGAAGCGAAAAGGATCATGATCGGTCCGGGTTGCCGGGGTTCAAGTATGCCAAAAGCCCCCAAAGTCGATGCCGTTGCATCCCGTCCGAGCCGGCGTCATATACGGGACCGGAGCATGAGGACCGCCGGATGAAGAACTATCTCGACTTCGAGAAATCTCTCGCCGAGATCGAAGGCAAGGCCGAGGAATTGCGGGCGATGGCCCGCTCCAACGAGAAGATGGATGTCGAGAAGGAGGCCGCCGCGCTCGACAAGAAGGCCGGCGACATGCTTCGCGACCTCTACAAGGGTCTGACGCCATGGCAGAAATGCCAGGTCGCGCGCCATCCGGACCGGCCCCACTGCAAGGACTACATCGAAGATCTCTTCAGCGAGTACACGCCGCTCGCCGGCGACCGGAATTTCGCCGACGATCATGCTGTGATGGGCGGCCTCGCACGGCTCGACGACACGCCGGTCATCGTGATCGGGCACGAGAAGGGCCACGACACGAAGACGCGGATCGAGCGCAATTTCGGCATGGCCCGCCCGGAAGGGTACCGGAAAGCGATCCGGCTCATGGATCTCGCCAGCCGGTTCGGCCTGCCGGTCGTCACTCTCGTCGATACGCCCGGCGCCTATCCCGGCAAGGGCGCCGAGGAGCGCGGCCAGTCCGAGGCGATCGCCCGCTCGACCGAGAAGTGCCTCCAGATCGGTGTGCCCCTCGTCAGCGTCGTGATCGGCGAGGGTGGGTCGGGCGGCGCCGTGGCCTTCGCCACGGCGAACCGTGTCGCGATGCTGGAACACTCGGTCTACTCGGTGATCTCGCCCGAAGGCTGCGCCTCGATCCTGTGGAAGGACGCCGAGAAGATGCGCGAGGCGGCGGAGGCGCTCAGGCTGACGGCACAGGATCTGAAGACGCTGGGCGTGATCGACCGGATCATCCCCGAACCCACCGGAGGCGCGCAGCGCAACCGGGACGCGGCAATCGCGGCCGTGGGCAAGGCCATCGGGGAGATGCTGAAGGAACTCGACGGACGCTCGCCCGGTCAGCTGGTCAAGGACCGGCGTCAGAAGTTCCTCGGCATGGGATCGAAAGGCCTTGCCGCCT
>Ga0102940_1000692_pt1 | contig 22740 bp, 19 predicted proteins | sample SalPonR2_C_D1_MG_FD_78215 | JGI IMG/M metagenome (GOLD analysis project Ga0102940, IMG submission 78215) | Salt pond soil microbial communities from South San Francisco under conditions of wetland restoration - Salt Pond MetaG R2_C_D1_MG | ecosystem: Environmental > Aquatic > Marine > Intertidal... | reverse complement strand
GTCCCGCTGTCATATGAAATCAATGATATGTTGGATCTTACAATGCAGGTGATGGATCCTGACTTTGACTTCATGTTCTATTACCGCAATGACAGCGTGACCTGGAATAGCCCGGAAGGGTATCGCCTGATCAACAATGCTGCGACCTTCCCGCAGGTGCTGGAAATAAGCATTCAGCCGGAAAACGGATCATCTGTTGCGACCGCACCAGGCGCTGCGCCAAACCAAGGACTGACACAAAAAGCATCGGGTGATCCGATACAATCCAATGAAAACGATGCGATATTCTGGAACGGAAAACTGATGACAACCCTGAGCGTCTGGTTGCAGGGGTTGCACAAACGGTTGAAAACATATCTTTATAATATCAAAAACCATGGCAGTAAAGCAGAAATTTTCTGGCTGATCCTGTTTGCTTTTTTTTATGGATTACTGCATGCCGCCGGCCCCGGGCATGGAAAAACCCTTGTGGCTTCCTATCTTATTTCCCACAACCATCCGCTTAAAAAAGCAGTAATCATGTCATTTTTGATTGGAGTGGTTCATGTTTTTTCCGCCTTTGTCCTGACAGCCGGAATGTTGTTGACCTTAAATCTTGTTTTTACCACTGCCATGCAGCAGGCAACGCTGATATTAACCCGGTTGTCCGGCGGGTTGATCATTCTGATAGCAGGATATATGACGGTGTTAAAAATACGCGCGTATGCCTCCACACATCATCAGGCAAGTGTTGCGGCTGCCGCTGATCCTTTCGCATTGTCAGAAACACCTTCATGCACCTGTGCAGCGTGCAGGCCTTCGTCCCATACCACCGACACCATGATGGTGATAACTGCCGGTATCGTGCCCTGTCCTGGAACCGTCACCGTATTTTTATTCGCCATCAGTTTGCAGCTTTATCTGGTGGGATTTCTGGCGGCAACTGCCATGAGTCTGGGAATGGGGGTGGTAATTTTCGGTGTGTCTTATTTCAGTATTACCATGCGGGATCACCTGGTTCAACGGTTCAGGCGATATGTCTATATGCTTGAGTATGCCGCCATTGTCATCATTTTGATATTGGGCATACTGCTTTTGCTGGTGGATATAGCCTGATCTTTGTCCCACCAGGCTCTCAAATGGCAGTTTCGGTTTGGGCTTACGGAATGGCTGAATACATGCAGTTGGTCCCTGGTGTTTGTTTTTGTTTCATAGGGCACGTATCTTTTTTTGAACAAACCTGGCAGGTTGTTCCAACATGGACAGAACGGTATCCTGGCCCTGTTCCAATAAGACAGGAAACGGTTTTCAAGGGCGAAAGCACAGAATCGTTTTGAAAGGTAACATCGATTTTTTCAAGCGGGAGCAAAGAGCACAGTTTCATCTGATTTGCCAGATCCCATCCGTGTACCGAACCCGGACTCAGGAAAGGACTTACGCCCCAGCCAAGCTTCCCGGCCTGTTTCTCGGCAATTTTTTTGATTGTCTGTCCTGCTTTCTCAAGGGCGGTCAACCCTATGAGATCTAGAAAATAGGCGTCAAGCGGATCTCCTTTGGATGATGTGTGCTGTAATTTTTTCTCAAACTCCCGTCCTGTGGTAAAAACCGATATAAGTACAAATCTGGCATGCGTTAAAAATTGAAAAGAATATCCAAAATCAAACGTCACGTGGTTTCCAGAGCGTTGAAAGATACTTCCAGATTTGTCTTTATCGGTCTTTTCAAATGCAAACCATTGGTATACAGCTTTTGGGAAAATAATGCCTTTGGCTTTACGGAGTGTTCTTTTTGCCGTTTCCAAAATTTCAGGGTTATCGCTTGAAAATGTAACATTTTGTTCAAGATCCTGAAAAGTTACCTCTGCATCAAAATGGGCGATCACATGCGGCTGTGAATAAGTGACATCCAAAAGACAGCTGGCCTTTATGAATTTATGTTATAATTGGGGATCATGAGCTGACCTGGCTTTCTGAACCGTTGTAAATGCCATATCAGATACCTGACTATTGTTTCTTCTCCGGGAGGCGAATCACCAATACCGGTATCTTGCTGTCTTTTACAATACGCCTGGCAGTACTGCCTATAAGGGAATCCTGGAAAAGATTATGCCCATGGGTCCCAATAACAATCATATCTGCCTTGATCTCTTTTGCTGTTTTGAGAATTTCAGCATGCGGGGTTCCCTTGGGTACCCGGATATCATCTACCATAAAACTGCAGGAATCGATTTGCCCATCCATTTCTTTGCAGAAATCAGAAACCCGTTGTTTTATTTTTTCAACAGAGGCTTTCGAATATTGTGATTTTAACTGTTCCCACCTCTCTATACCCACCATATCTTTGACCCGGGATTCGGAATTGGGCGCCAGGCTTTCAAGGACTGATATGATGGTGATTTGGGCGTTATGTTTGTAAGCAAGGTCAGCAGCGTAACCAAACGCATATCTTGCATTTTCAGACAGATCAGTGGCGTAAAGAATTCTTTTAATTTCAGGGATCATTTTATTTTCCTTCCGTCCTATTTATTGACCATCGATGCTTCGGGAAGATAAAGCGCCAGGTCCGGCCAGAAATACAAAAGAATGAGCATTAAAAACTGGATAAATATAAAAGGTACACATCCACGATAAATATCAATCAGGGACACCTCCGGTGGTGCAATCCCTTTGAGATAAAAAATGGAATAGGCAAACGGCGGGGTGATATAAGAAATCTGCAGAGTGATGCAGAACATGATGGCAAACCATATCGGTTCCCAGCCCATGGCGGTGACAATGGGTACAAAGATGGGGATGACCACCAGCAGGATACCGATCCAGTCCATAAACATGCCCAATAAAAAAATAATCGCCAGCATAATGAGCAATAGTACGGTAGGCCCAGTATCAAGGTTCATCAGAAAATCATAAATCAAAGTACCGCCGCCAAGCTTGTTAAAGGTCGTCATAAAAAATTTCGCCCCCAGCACAAGCCACATGATAAAGGTACTGATCTTCAGGGCGCTGTAACAGGATTCCAGGAACATCTTTAATGTCAGCTTTTTGTATATAGCTGCAATAACCAGCGCGCCCAGACCGCCCAGAGCCGCTGCCTCAGTGGGGGCGGCAAGACCGAAAAAGATGCTGCCCAAAACAAATATGACAAGCCCTATGGGAGGTACCCCGGAAACCAGTAAAATTCGAATTACATCTTTTCGGCTGTATTGTGCCGATTCTTCCGGGGTAATAGCGGGACCCAATGCGGGATTCAAATAGCATCTGCCGGCAATATAAAGAACATAAAGTACAGCCATGATAATACCCGGCACGATTGCGGCCATAAACAGCATGGAGATGGACACACCTGCCACAGGTCCGTACAGGATCAGCATGATGCTGGGAGGAATGATCACTCCCAATCCGCCTCCCGCGCAGATGACCCCGCTGCCCAGGCTCTTGTCATACCCGTAATTGATCATGGAGGGCAGCGCAATGAGGCCGATGGCGATGACGGATGCACCCGCAATACCGGTACAGGCAGCAAACATGGTGGCAATCGCCATTGTAGCGATAGCCAGTCCGCCACGGACGGGACCCAGTAAAAGATATAACCCCAGATACAGTTTGTCGGCTACCTGGGCTTTTTCAAGCACAACCCCCATGTAAACGAACAAGGGAATGGCCAGCAAAGACCAGCCCGACATTACGCCAAAAGTATTCAGGGTTGCCTGATAGGCGGCTATATCGATACCATAGGCGAGCGCGCCAAAAAAAAGTCCTAACCCGGCCATTAAAAAAGCCACCGGAAATCCAATGATAACCCCGCCAAGGAGCGCAACTACCATAATAACGGCATACATTTCATTAACCGACATCTGAATCCCCCTTTACCGCAATGACAAAATTGGTAATAAAATGTACAATCGATTGCAGCAGCAGCAGGCAGAAAGCCAGGGGCATCACCGCCTTGTACGGATAAATAATCGGCCGCCATGAACTGGAAATGGAGACCTCCCGGACGGCAACTGAATTCAGAAAGTCAGTCATGGTGGAATACAGCATAAAGCTGCACAGGGGGATCATGACAAGGGCCAGAAAAATTACTTCCAACACAGCACGTATACGGGGCGGAAATTTTTGGTACAGCACATCCACCCGAACATGGGATTCGTGCTTCATGGCATACGCACCTGCAAGCATGAAATTGGTTCCAAAAATCATGTAGTTGATATCAAATGCCCAAACCGTGGTTCTTCCTGTAAAAAACCTGGTGAACAGGTCCAGGGAGACCGTACAGATCAGCGCCAGGAAAAGCAGGGAAACCGCCTTTCCAACGTACTCGTTGAGGGCGTTAATGCCATTTAGAACGGGGTCGATTTTCATATACATAAACTCCGGGTGAAATTAGGGCTGAATGAGATTATTAACTATCACCTTTTGGGCTGGGAAGCGTTAACACCAAAGCGCCAACGCCTCCCGAAAAAGCTGGATCCTGATTAGAGAAGATCATCTATATATTTTATATATTTTTCATAGCCCTGATCAACAAAAAATTCATCATAATATTTCATGTACTCGGCCACTGCCGGATCTTCTTCCCCTTTTTTCCGGTAAAACTCTATGGCCGTATTTTTCAGGTATTCGCCCACTTCCAGGGGGATGCTTGCGATTTCGGCACCGTGCTCTTTTTCAGCCGGCGGCATGGTTAAAAAATCAAGAAAAAGACTCTCTGCTAAAGACCATTTCATGGATTCAAAGGCTGCTTCTTTGATCAGTTTCTGCAGGTCTTTTGGCACCTTTTCCCATTCTTTCTCATTGATGAAAAGCATGAGATTGCTGGGTGAAGAACTGAAAGGATCAAAATAGACATATTTGGCTGCATCGGCAAACCCCATGGGGATATCGCCAAAAAAATTGGCAAATTCGGCTGCATCAATCACACCACGCTCCAGGGCAGGCGTAATCTCACCGGCGGGCATCCCCACAACCGAAGAACCCGCGGCTTTAAAAACATCGCCCCGAACACCCACGGAACGGATTTTCAGATTTTTTAGATCTTCGATGGAATTGATGGGTTTTGTGGAATAGAGAAATGTTTCCGTGGTCTGCATCGCGCTGGGGAAAACCTGAACACCGAATTTTTCTTTCATGGTTCTTTCAAGCAGCTTCCAGACAGGTGTTTCATAGTTTTTGCTTTCTCTGACGCCTTTGGTGCCATGGTAAAAAGCCATCTTTTCAACCGGTCCCAGACCGGGTGCAGAACAATACATTCCAGACAGCCAGTCCTTGCTCATGGTGTAACATGTGCAGGCCATACCAACCGGTATAATGCCGCGCTGTACAGCGTTCCATGTTTCATACCCCGGTACGATTTCATTGGCTGCATAGCGTTCAAACTTGATCCTGCCATGGGTCCAGCTCTCAATAAAATCCAGGGTGCGCATCTGCAGATAATGCAGCCCGGAACCCGCGGGCCAGGATGACTGGACCTTCCACGTAATTTCAGGTTTTGCAGCTGCCATGGTGTTTGTGGGTAAGATGAAAGCCATCCCGATAACCAGGACCAAACCGACTAACATTGCTCTTTTGACTGAAGTCATACTTTTTCTCCTTTTGAAAGATGTTAGTAAAAAAACCATACTGACCATACTGTATGAATGAAACGGCTACACCCATCATCTCTTCACGGTTTGTATAAAAACAATGAATGTATATTGTGTTTCTGCCCCTTAACAAAAAAGTTTGCAGAATTCATACCAGCTTCTAAATAAATTTTTGTAAATTTTTTGAAAACAACCACAACAAAAGGGCTGATTAACTTCATTTTGATCTGATATGTCATTTCAGGTGTGTTTCAAGAAGTTGTTTTGCCGACAAACCGGTGCAAAATTGCAGTTATTCAAAAACCATACTGCATTTATGCACCAGAAAGTCTGTTTTTGTAAAAACAAACAATTCATCCTGATTTTCCATCATCAAACCAAAAGATCTCATCTCTTTTATACAATTTTTGCTTAGCCTTTTTTTCGAAGTGAGCCGGTGGTGTCTACGGCGCGCAGATTTTTCAGCTCTTCCTCTGTGGGTTCTGGAACCATTTTCACATCCGGGGAGACCTTCAGGTCCCAGCCTGTATTTTCTCTCACTTCTTCTACAGAGGTGGACGGATAATAGGCTTCCAGGTAAAATTCCTTGGTTTGCGGATCAGGACGTAAAATACCCAGGGTTGAAATAATGGCGGCAGGGCCACCGCCGATAAATCCGCATTTTTCGCGGCTGTCACCGCCCCTTAAAAAACCAACACTGGAAATATAGTCAACCCTATCCATAAACCGGCGTTTTTCATGGGAGGCCATGATCAGGTATCGTTTGCAGCCAACCGAGATATCGCTGGCCCCACCGCTGCCGTTGAGACGTACCTTGGGCGGATTGTAATGACCTGTTTTCCAGGGTGGTTCATCCCATATGCCGGTGGTATTCACATTTCCGTATTTATCAACCTGGGCCGCACCTATTACTGCGTTATCTGCCCGTCCCGACAAAACCAGAAATCCCAAAGCATCAATGGCATTGGTAAAGCTGGTGGCATTGGCTGATAAACGGTTGCATTCAATGCCCCATGGCAGTCCGCCCACCGGGGTGGCGCCGTAAATGCCGCCTTCGGTAAAGGGCTTCAGGTTGGGGGCGTGGTTAAATCGGGCAAAATACCCTGCCAGCATGGAGAGTCCCACACCCAGAATGATGAGTTCCCCATCTTTGATTTCCCTGCCGGTGATGATGGCCATGAACTCCTGCTTGGTATATTCCATCGTCTCTACTCCTTTGCCCTGTCTTGCAGTTCACGAATTTCCGCATCACTTAGGATCCATTTCCGATAAGGATCCATGAGAAACGCCGTTTCTGTTTGAGAAATTTTTTCGATTTTATCCTTGCCGATGAGCGCCATATATTCCTCGTGACTGTCCCAGTTATTGACCCACTGCGCGCAGTATTCGTCGGTATCCTCCTGGGTCTTCATCATTTTGTTCATGTAAAACATATGTTCTTCGTCACTGTCATACAACCCCGGGGATGCCTGGGGCCAGGAAGCATAGGGCCAGTAGACAACTGCGTCAACCACCTCGGAAATGATCCTGACAAGGTTGGGGTACTGGCGAATACAATCTGTATGAACGATTTTGTCAGCCACCAGCACCACTTTTTTGGCAGCCCGGGACATTTCAAACCGGTTCCATTCCGTGCCCATCATGATGGCATTGCCGTATATGTCGGCCATGGTCACATGAATCGCAGCCACATCCGGCTTGAGCGTCCGTAATGCCCCATATTTTTTGCCGGTAAAGGGATCAGTGATTTCAGGCACTTTTCGTTCGCAGGGATACTCATCCGGATAATCGGCCGAACACCACTGCTGATCATTGCAGATACAGACGTTGGTTGGCACAAACGGCCAGTTCATGGCACCGCCGAAAAACCGCAGGGCCATGGCACCGTTGGAATAATCTTCTATGAGCGTTTTGCCACTGGTAACGGCACGGTTGAGCCCGGCGGCAAACCCATAGACTTCCAGCCCGGAGAAGGCTACTTCAACCCGGTCCATCGCGCCGACAGCAGCAAGCAGATTTACCTGCTGTGAACCGCAATGGCAGATCACGTTCAGGTTTTTGCGCTTTTGCTTGACCATTTCTTTTCCAAAAGCAATGGAACACGATCCAACCGGCAGGGCGGCCCCGTTGCAATAGGTCATCCCATCCCATGTATAGTTGGCGACAGCCTCCTGAATTGACAATAATTTATTTTGCACACTTACTCTCCTTTCATTAGATAGATGACTTTGGTTCTTGATTGATGATAGTTGACATTTCGCACGTGATTTTCTTACAATGCATGATCTCCCTCTTTTTTATTACGGCCATGATGCTTTTTGCGGCAGGCATCGATTGCATCCCCCAATATCTGCAGATTTCCATTTGATTCCCCCCTTGTTATCAACTGGCATCGGCTTGGACCGCGATACTGGATTTCACGGTGATAAAAAGAACCTGCGGCAAGTTCCATCAGAAACCAGCCGTGATCCGTATGAAATACCCCTTTCGCCCGCACTATTTTTGCCCCTATTTCAGATGCCGTCTTATGTAATGCCTTGAAAAAAGAATGTAATTCTTTGTAAATAAAAATGGTTTCAATTGGCCAGGTCCACCCGGCTTCTTTATATTCTTCCATGGTTTCAAGACCGGTAGGCATGTGACGCTTTATGCCCGACACTGTCTTGTTTTTTTGCGTTGTTTCAAACGGTGCCAGCACTTCCAGCGGCAGCTTTCCATATCGGGTCGTATGTAAGGCTGTTTTGGCTGGATACATGGCCGCGGCTTTTTCCAGAAATGCTTCAATTGTTTCCTCATCTGCTGTGTCACAGCGGTTGGCCACCAGTATTGAAGCCGCATCCACCTGATCGCGATAGATCGGCATTTTCATCATGGCAGGCTGCAGAAAGCGCACCGGGTCCACCAGTCCAATCACAGGCCGTATGTCCAACTGGTCAGCCAGGTCAGGGGATTGCAGACAATCCATTATCTCTCCGGGTTTGGCAACCCCGCTGGGTTCAATAATAATGCGGTCCGGTTTGAGGTCACGTAAAATATCGGTCATTGTCTGGTGCAGGGCCGCCCCTGCCGTACAGCAAATACAACCGCCACTGATCTCCCGCACAGCAAGCGTGGGGTGCTCAGATCCAATGACGTCCGCATCCAGACCGATTTGCCCCCATTCATTGATGAGCACCACAATCTGTTCTTTTTCCCCGAGACGCTCGAGCAGATGCAAAATAGCCGTGGTTTTGCCAACGCCCAGAAATCCGGCAATAATATGAAACGGCACACGGCATTGGTTTTCGTTTTTGGATGAAGTCATTTCTTGCCCCGTCAATTATCTCCAATCAAATTTGAAGTCACCCATTTGTATCTGGTGATGGGTGGTTACCGGTTTATATATCCTGTTCTGAAAAAGCCATGGACATTACAAAGGTTTCATTGAATTTTGGATGAGCAGCCAGTTCCAGATAATCCATACGGCGGGCAATGGTTTGTGCACGCTTGCGCTGTGACCGGCTGATAAGTGCCGAAAGGGCGCCGGCGCCTGCAGCATTCCCGACGCTTGTAATGTTTTCCAAGGCAACACCGGGGAATATGTTGATACCGCAGGCAGCCACCGGATCCAGATAATTACCAAATGCGCCTGCCAGCAATACCTTTTCCACACGGGTAATATCCAGTTCTGCCAGCAGTAAACTGATTCCGGCGTGGATAGCAGCCTTGGCCAATTGGAGATGAGACAAATCTTGATGGGTCAATACCAAATCCTGCCCGGTGCCTGTGTTTTCTTTTGTGGCCAAAAGATATTCCCATCCATCGGTGCCCTGGCGCAGATGCTTACAGCGCCGGGACGTGTCAAATCCCCCAGAGGAAGTCACCGCCCCGACTTTCACCAATTCACTGACAAGGGAAACCAATCCGGAACCGCAGATACCTGATGCAGGTCCATCGCCGATCACCCGCAGTTCAGGCACCAGCGTTTCAGCCGACACACGCACCTGGTCAACAGCGCCGGGCGCTCCCCGCAGTCCCCATTTGATATGCCCGCCCTCAAAGGCGGGACCAGCGGCGCAGGAACAACACAAAAGCCTCTCTGGTGTTGCCAGCACAATTTCTCCATTGGTACCCAGATCCAGAATCAGGGTTGGTTCCGTCACCTGGTCCGCATCCAGAGCCAGTACCGCTGCCACGGTATCTGCACCGACAAAACCGGCTTTGACCGGGAGTACATGAATCTGTGCCCCGGGGACTGATTCCGGCAGTATCGGCCGGGCTGATATCTCAACACTGTCAGATGTTACAGGTGTATATGGGGCCTGTGCAAGGCCGGAAGGATCCATCTGCAGGAAAATATGGTGCATGGCCGTGTTGCCTACCAATACGGTCTCAAAGATATGCCCGGGATCAACCCCGGCTTCCATGCAGGCATCCCGGGCAAGTGCATCGATGCATTGGTGCACCGATCTTGCTAATTTTTCCAGGCGGTCATGATTTTTCCGGCACAGCGCGATGCGGCTGATGACATCTTCCCCCTGTGACACCTGGGGGTTCATTTCGGCTTTGACCGACAGCACGCGTCCGGTCTCCAAATCCACAAGATAAGCGACAATGGTAGTGGTACCCAAATCAACGGCCAGCCCAAGGCAGTTGGTATCCCACCCCGGATTGATCTCCAGGCAGTGACCGGACATTGTGGTTACCACACACAATTTGTCGTCAGATCTGTTCGCTTTTTCATTCAACCCATTTATCAAATCCGACGGCAGATGCCATTGAAAATCAGAACCTTCCGGGGCTGTCAGGGCCAATTGCGCAATGATCCGGTCATGCATTTGATTGCTTTTCTCCGTATCTGCTAATGGAATGGACAACTTCCATAAGCAAATTTCCGGATCGAAATTCATTTCATGCTCATACCCTGTAATGAGTATCACCTGCTGCTGAAGGCGGCTGTTTTCCGGCACCCATACGTTGGCCCCTTCAAGGGCCCTGGTCTGGCACGCCAGCCGATATCCCTTCTGCGCATCCAGTCCCAGAAAATCGGCCTCTTCTTTCTCGAGCTGAGACACTTTTCCCTGCACCTGAACCTTGCAGCTGCCGCAAAAGCCTTTGCCGCCGCAGGTCGCTTCAATCCCGACACCGTTTTTTTCGGCCAGCACCAGCAGACTATGGTTTTTATCTACCGGGACCCGTCTTCCCATAGGTTGGAATAAAATAATTTCTTCAGGCATAAGTACCTATTGTTTTCAGCATGGCGTAAAAAAAGAATGCAATCTTTCTTATCCCCATCCTGCTTTGGCGTTAGATGTTTAACTGCAAATATGTGTCTTCAGCAAAGAATGTGCCATACAGAATTAAACCCAATAATTTCAAAATATTAAAACCGTAAAAATCCCTTTTGGTCGCTATCGTACGGGCTTTTATCCATTGGAAAAAGGCCAGGTGGTGCAAAAATGCATTGGGTGGTGTTCGACACGCCAAAAATATGTCCTTATATGCCAAAATCAACAACCATGGTAATGTAAAAAGAATTACTTCAGCGTCCAAATGAGGATATATAACAGGCTGATGGCTTGTTTATGATTATTCTGTTTGCTTGTCGGCATAGGTTTTGCAATGTTTGGTTTCCTTAGTTTGTGAACCAACGGGTTTTTAACCCTACATTCGATTGAGAAAAAAAGGAGAACAGCAATGAGTTACGATTCAATTCTTTATGAAGAGCAAGGTGAAATCGGCATAATGACCCTGAATATGCCTGAAAAACGGAATGCCCTTGGCCACCATGCGGAAACAGAGATGACAGAGTGCCTCCAGGATGCTGGAAAACGGCATGATGTGAAAGTCATCATCATTAAAGCCAACGGGCCGGTCTTTTGTGCAGGCCACGACCGCGCGGAGATCCTGAACCAGCCGTTAGCCAATATTCGAAAACTTTTTCAGACATCCTTCAACCTTATGCGCGCCATCCGTGATGTGCCCCAGTGTGTCATTGCAGAGGTTCACGCCATCGCCATGGCCGGTGGATGCCATCTGGCTGCGGGCTGTGATCTCATTACTGCCGGAAAAGAGAATGCCAAGTTCGGCATGACCGGGTTGATCTACTCTTATAATTGCTCGACGCCAACTGTTGCCGTCAGCCGGGCCGTTGGACAAAAAAAGTGCATGGAAATGCTGATGACCGCCGATCTGTTCAGTGCCGAGGAAAGTAAGGAAATGGGTCTGGTCAATAAAGTTTTCGAAGATGATCAATTGCACGAAAAAACCATGGAACTGGCCAAACACATCTGCAAATCAAGCAAATATGCCATATATCAATCTAAACAAGTTTTTTATGCCCAGGTGGAAATGACAGAACCGCAGGCCTATATGTTGGCAAAGGAAATGATGGCACAGCAGGGGACAAGTGTTAATGCCACCGAAGGCTTCACTGCTTTTATCGAAAAAAGGGACCCTGTCTGGACTGATGACACCTTTTAATTCATAATACGCATCTCAAAAAAATAATAACAACGACCCATTCGGGGCGTTTTGGCTTTTGGTAATAATTACAACTGCCGTTGACAACGCGATTCTTTTTTATATGTGGTGTCAATCTGCAAACAGCTGTTGCAGATTGACACCGATACATGGTAGAATATGTATTATGAATAAAGGATCACATGCAAAAATGCCCCCCCAAAAACAGCACGCCAGACCGGTGTTGACAGGTCAGGTTCCTGAAATATCAACCGATAATATTTCCTTATTCCTTGAATTACTGAATACAAGCGATGTCGGTATCATTGCTTTTGATGCAACTGACCATCTGATTTATATAAACGCGTATGCTCAACAACTCATTGGTGTTCAAGCGGAAAATATCCTGGGAAAACCCGCCATTTCTTTTATTGATGACAATGGTTTTTTGCGTTTATTAACCCAGGTGTCTTTTGATTTTAAAAGAAATTATGAGTGGCGAGAACGTTCAATTCTGGTCAGGGCCAGTAGTTTATCCGATAATGGTATGCATAAAGGGAGCCTGCTGCTGCTGCAGAAAAAGACAACTCCCGATATCAACAGTGATAATGAAATCGATTGGATCAAAGAAGAATTTGCATCATTACTGGAAAGCTCTTACGACGGCATCATTGTGGCTGACAGGAAATCAATTCTACAGGTTAATGCCAGTTTCGGTAGAATCACCGGTGTTGCGCCCGGTCCGCTTATGGGTAAAGATCTCAGTGAGTTGAAAACGGAAAAGCATGTCTGTCTGGCCGCTGTTCAGGAAGTAATTCGGTTAACGAGTTATCATAAAAAAAACTTTACCCTGCAACGCCGGCTCACCACTGGAAACGAAATTTTTGTAACCGGAAATCCGGTATTTGATCGGCATGGGCAGGTTATCAGGGTCCTGCTCAATGTGCGGGATGTCACGGAACTAAAAAATCTGGAAGATCAAATTAAAAGAGCCAGTTCCGTTTGCCAGGATGTCAACCAGCTAAGCGACAAAAAAAAGGATTGTTTTCAGGGCATTGTAGCGGAAAGCCCTTCCATGAGAAAACTGATCGATTTGGTCCTGCGTGTTTCCAGGGTCGACTCGACCATATTGCTGGTCGGGGAAAGCGGTGTGGGAAAAGACGTTTTTGCCAGGCTCATTTACCACCTGAGCAATCGAAATCAAAAACCTTTCGTTTCGGTAAATTGCGGCGCCATACCCGATAATCTGCTGGAAAGCGAATTTTTTGGTTATTTAAAAGGGGCCTTCACCGGTGCCGATGCCAAAGGCAAGGCCGGATTATTTGAACAGGCCAATCACGGGGTCCTTTTCCTTGACGAGGTGGGCGAGCTGCCCCTGAATCTCCAGGTAAAGCTGTTGAAAGTTATTCAGGACAGGCGCAGCCGCAGGTTGGGCGACAATAAAGACATTGATCTTGACATACGTATCATAGCCGCCACTAACCAGGATCTTAACCAGATGGTTTCAGACGGACTTTTCCGCGCAGACCTGTTTTACCGATTGTATGTTGTACCCATCAATATTCCGGCCGTAAGGGAACGACGCGAAGACATTTTGCCCCTGTCGCTGATGTTCCTGAACCGGTTCAATACAAAATATAAAGTCAGCAAAACCCTGGACCACGAACTCATGACCGTTATGGAAAATTACGACTGGCCGGGAAATGTCCGCGAGCTGGCAAATGTAGTAGAGCGTATGGTCGTCACTGTGAGCACTGATGTCTTGATGCCCGGTCATTTGCCTGACTCCATCAAAAGAAGGAATACCGGATTATCCGGCCCCAATCTGTCCGATACGATGAACTTGAAAGAAGCCCGGGAAGCAATGGAATATGAAATGATCAAACGTGCCGTCATCCAAACAGGCAGCGCAAGAAAGGCTGGTCAGTTGCTGGGAATCAACCACAGCACGGTTCTCAGAAAGGCCAAGCGCTGCGGACTGGATATTCAATCCGCCATCAGTCAGGATAAGGATAATCCATCCCTGGCAGGACCGGGCCACTGAAAGACAAAAAATCGAAAAGTGGTGCAATTATGCTTTAGAAGGGCAAATTTGCACCGGTCTGTAACACCTTGCTGAAAAAACCAATGCCTGATATACCTAAGCGGGAAACCCGCAACCCAAATACCCTTGCTCACTTTCTTGTTATTTTAACAGGATCTGAGGTGTACGGCACAAAGCACAAAGCATCCCATTTTTTCTGCTTTGCCTAAAGATATTTTCTGTTCATTTCTAGAAAGCATGCGCAAAAAAGCCTTTTTAAGTGTGCACCGTGCTTTGAAGAAAAAAGTCTACCCTTACAGGAAACTGGCAGGGTAAATTCATTAAATGGATAGATTGACGGTCAGAATGCATTCACCGTGAGAAACTGGTATCATACTTGCATTAGAATTTTCATAATTCATATTAACGGCACAATATTTTTTAACCGGAGCCTAAAAATTTAAGGAGTATAGTAATGACACAACCGAAACACATACCACTTGGTGTAGGGTTTTATCCTGATTGGTGGAACAAAAATTATGGACTTTCCTTTGGTAGAGACTTCTACTATGACGCTGATTATCGCGTTGATGTCATAGCCAAATCACAAAAAGCATTGTATGAACGATTTGGGGATGTCGGACTGGGCGATCCAAACCCGAAACCCAGCCCAAAGATCACTTTCGGCATGGTAATGCTGCCGGCCATTTTCGGTTGTGACATTGTCTTCAAAGATGATGCCCTGCCCTGGGCGATGCCTTTGAACCTGTCAAAAGAAGACTGTGACAAACTGGTCAAACCGGATTTGCCCAACGTATCTCCAATGAAAGAAGTGCTGGGCCAGATCGATCACTTAAAGTCCAAGTACGGGAAAGTGGTTGGCGATATCAATACCACCGGGGTACAGAATCTGGCACTCAAACTAAGAGGTGATCAGTTATATATCGATTATTTTGAAGACCCTGATTTTTGTCACAGATTGTTAAAGTTCTGCACAGAGTGCATGATCGATTTATGGAAATTGATCTATCCGATCACCGGAACGGGGGCAGTAGATGTCACCCCGATGTGCGACCCCACAATTTATTGTGTGGCCAATTGCACGGTTGAACAGATATCCGGAGACACCTACGAAGAATTCGGTCTGCCTTACGATGTGATGTTGAGCAATGCCTGCCATCCTTTTGGAATTCATCATTGCGGCAATCTGGATGCCGTGGCGGAACAATATGCCAAGGTGCCCAACCTGGTATTTATCGAAGTTGGCTTTGGCAGCGATTTTGCCTCAGCCCGAAAAATTTTCGGACCTGACGTGGCCTTCAATGCCCGTATCAGCCCGGTACAAATGAAAAATGACACGGCAGAGGGAATCGAGGCCACTGTCAAAGAGACAATTGATCAAGGTGCCCCCCTGTCAAACTTTTCCATTGATACCGTGGGCTTGACGCATGGTGTACCGGATGAAAATGTGCGGATAGCGCGTAAAACTGCCATGACATACGGGATAATAGACAAATAGCCTTTATTTAAGTGGCAAATTCAAAAGACTGAAAAATTTAACTATCAGGGAGACACAGATGCAGACTAAAATATCCAGCGACAAAAAAGAGGTCATCATCGGCCATGACCAACCCGTAGTGATAATCGGGGAGCGCATCAACCCCACCGGGCGTTCAAAACTGGCCAAGGCCCTGGAGCAAGGTGATTTTACATATGTGCAGAATGAAGCTTTAAAACAAGTTGATGCAGGTGGCCAGGTGCTGGGCATCAATGTGGGGGTGTCTGGTACAGATGAGAAGGCACTGATGGTTGATGTGCTTCATGCGGTGCGTGAAGTCACTGACACCCCCGTTTGTCTGGATTCGGCCAAACCTGAGGTGTTGCGGGCCGGCCTTGAAGTTTACAAAGGCAAGGCCCTGGTGAATTCAGTGAACGGTGAAGAGGCCAAGCTCAAAGAAGTGCTGCCCATGGTGGCGCAGTATAAAACAGCTGTGGTCGCCCTGACCATGGATGACGACGGTATCCCGTCAGATGTTGCCACCCGTCTGAAAATTGCCGACAAAATCCTTAACGAAACTGCCAAACAGGGCATCCCCATAGAAGATATCATCATCGATCCATTGGCGATGAGTGTTGCCTCTGATGACCAATCCGGCCTGGCTGCTTTGGATACACTGTCCCAGATTCGTGACAAGTTCGGCGTTAACCAGACCATCGGAGCCAGTAATGTTTCCTTTGGGCTTCCCGCCCGCCGGGCAATCAACTGTGTTTTTTTGGCCATGGCTGTTGTTAACGGGCTGACCTGCCCGATTACGGATCCAACCGTATGGGACATCCGGCAGACCCTGCTGTTGACAGACTTGTTTCATGGCAAAGATGAATTTGCCATGAATTTTATCGGTGCTTACCGTGAAAATTTTCCTGATGACGATTAACACGGATTGTTTTTTAAAACAGACTATTAATCAAAAAATATTAATTTAAAAAAGGACTTTTACAAAATGGAAAACCTGGAAGCAATCAAAGAAGCGGTAAACAAGGGGAAACGAAAAGAAATAGCCGCCCTGGTCCAAACTGCACTGGACGAAGGTGCGGATCCCAATGTCATTATCAACGATTACATGATTGAAGCCATGAAAGAAGTGGGCGCGCGCTTCGAAGCCAAAAAAATATTCGTTCCGGAAATGATGATCTCTGCCCTTACCATGAAAACCGGTGTGGACATCATCAAACCGCTTTTAGAAAAAGACGTCAACAAAAAGAAGAAATTGGGAACAATAGTTATTGGAACCGTATTCGGCGATCTCCATGATATCGGAAAAAACCTGGCTATACTGATGCTTGAAAGTGCCGGTTTTGAAGTCCACAACATTGGTGAAAACGTGCCCGCGGACAAATTTGTTGAAAAAGCCACCGAACTCAATGCAGACATCATTGGTTTGTCAAGCCTGTTAACCACAGGCGATCCCTATGTAAAAGAGACCGTGGCTGCCATCAAGAACAGTCCTTTGAAAGATAAGGTCAAGGTGATGTGCGGCGGTGCCGCGGTCACCGAAAAGTTCTCGGTTGGAGAATGCGGCGCCGATGGACATGCTGTTGATGCGATAGCAGGGGTCAAACTGGCCAAGCAATTTGTCGGGGCCGCCTAATTACGCATTTTTATGCCGTAAATATGAAATTATACCTTTCGGTATCACTTGAAATATAAACACACCCTGGATCATTGTATTGGGCTAAAGATGCAGGGTGTGTCATTCGTCCATGATTCGCACCTGGGAACGCCGTTCCGGGGCCATATCCCGCCATAATCTCTTTACCCTGTTGGTTCATCCAGGACCCGGAGACAGTCCTGGGGCAGCCGGTGGGTGCCTTTGCCCTGGAGGCTTACCTCTATGAGATCATCCGGATCATTTATGGAAGTATCCGGATCCGTCACCACCCCGTGGACACCGATAAAGTCATTCATATAAGGCGCCCATGCCTCATCCGCCGATGCCTGGACCACTGCCACACGATTGCCGCGTTTGAACACCATAACAGCCGCCTTTATGTCGGGTTGACAGGCCGGGTCGGTACCTGTACCTGGTTTCTGGCGGTCAGTTTGCGCTTGCAGTCGTTACACAAAAGCCGCTGATCTGCCTTCTGGGGCAGGTCGGCAGTCTTGTCAGAAATAAAGGCCATATACTGGGTTGACGGCAGCGTGACCCCGCAGGCATCACAGGTCTGTATCTCCTGTTCATTGAGGATGGTGCCGCAGAGTTTGAGCATGCGTTTGCCATCTTTTTCTTCCAGGGTCATGGCATTGTTCTCACAGTTGGCGGCACAGGCCCCGCAGGTAATGCAGTTTTCTGCGGTCAGCTGAAAATCGGTTTTCACCGGGTGGTCAAAATCCAGGTATCCCAGATGCAGGGCATCAATACCCATCTTGTCCCGGCAGATCTCCACGCATTTGCCGCATCTTCTGCACACATCGCACCGCAGGCACCGTTGGGCTTCCTTTCTGACAGCGGCTTCATCATATCCCAGTTCCACCTGCTGAAACGTGGTCCGTCTTCTGTCCACATTGAGCATGGGCATGACCGGCCGGGACAGCTGCATTTTTTCAGCAGCCGTCATTTGGGTCATGGGGATTTTGCGGCGGCGCACCGGAATTTTGGGCATTCTGGGCTGGGGCATGCCGGTGAGGTGCCGGTGGATGGCATCAGCGGCCCGTTTGCCGCCGCCGATGGCCTCTATCACTGTTGCAGGCCCGGAAACTGCGTCTCCTGCGGCAAATACCCCGGGCATACTGGTTTCCATGGAAGCATGGTTCACCTCAATGGTGCCCCTCCGGGTCCAGTTGACAGTATCAAAAGCGGTCATGCCGCTGTCATCCACATACTGGCCGATGGCAGATAAAACAGCATCTGCCTGGATGGTGAATTCCTTGCCCAGGATGGGAACCGGTGCCAGGCGGTCAGAGCCTTTTTTGGCGATCAGCTCCGCTTTGATACAGGCAAGGCCGGTGATCCTGCCCTCACTGCCCATGATCTCCGTCGGGATGGTGAGAAAGTCAAACGCAATGCCCTCTTCTTCTGCCTGCTCCACTTCCTCGATATCAGCCGGCATCTGTTCTCTGGATCTGCGGTAGGCAATGGTGACCTTGTCCGCCCCCAGGCGCAGGCTGGTTCTGGCCGCATCAATTGCCACGTTTCCGCCGCCGATGACCACCACATGCCTGCCCGGGGCCTGGCGGTCCCCTATGGCCACATTTTTTAAAAAGGTGATGGCATCAATCACCTTGGGAAAATCGGTTTCCCCTTTGATGCCCAGGTCCCAGGCCTTGTGGGCACCGATGGCCAGAAAAAAGGCATCCGTTCCCCTTTCTTTCATCTCTTCATAGGTGACATCCGTGCCGAACCGGGTGTTGAAGGAAAATGTTACCCCCAGATCTTCTATCATGGCCACTTCCCGGTCAATCACCTCCCGGGGCAGGCGGTACCGGGGAATGCCCACCATGAGCATGCCGCCGGCAAAGGGCAGGGCTTCGATCACCTCCACCGTGTATCCCATCAGGGCCAGGTAATAGGCGCAGGAAAGCCCGCCGGGTCCAGCCCCCACCACACAGATGCGTTTTCCGTTGGGCGGGGCCGGCTCCGGGTTGGTATACCGCCGGTCCGACAATGCCCGTTCCGCGGCAAATGCCTTGAGAAACTTGATGGAGATGGGGGTGTCGATACGCCCCCTGACACACATCATTTCACAGGGCCTGGTGCAGATCAGGCCGCACACCCAGGGCAGCGGGTTGTCTTCCCGGATCACGGCGATGGCATCGGCATCCTTGCCCTCGGCGATCAGGGCCAGGTAGGTGGGCACATCGATCCCGGCAGGACAGGCCATCTGACAGGGGGACGGGGCAATCACACCACAGTCATGGGAGGGGCAGTTCCGGGTTTCAATGTGGCTGACAAACACTTCCCTGTGGTCTGATAAAACCTGTTTCAAAAAGTCCCGGGTCTTGACAGCTGCGTCACCCGGGGGCTGCCTGTTTTCAAATTCCGCCATCAGGTCGTCAATGGCAGCCATATGGTTGTTGCCGGCCTCTCCCAGGGAAATTTCCTCCACCAGCATCCGGATGGATTCACATATCCGCCGTACCTTGGGGTCTGTCAGGACACCGGATGCAATACGGTCGGACAGGAGTTGCCGGGTGGCTTGCACCGGGCAGGTGTCTTTGGCCATGGGTCACGCTCCTTTAAAAGCTGCTGTTCTCAGGGGATGCCACAGATTCGGCATGGCGCTGCCGCCGGATCTGGGTCATGTCCTCCACTTTCCCGAATTTCAGGCATCCAGTGGTGCAGGTGGTGACACAGGCAGGTGCCAGGCCCTGGTCCAACCGGTCTTTGCAGTAATCACATTTTTCCACCTTCCCGGTGTCCGGATTCCACTGGGGCGCTCCCCAGGGACAGGCCGATACACAGGTTTTACACCCCACGCACAGGTCTTTTTCCACAAACACGATGCCGTCCGAAGCCCGCTGCTGCATGGCGCCGGTGGGGCAGGCAGAAACGCACCAGGGGTTTTCACAGTGAAAACAGGGCATGAAGACAAACGACATCTTGGGCAGGTTGTTGATAAATTTGGGCCCCACCTGGATGATCTGGCAGGGTTTGGGGCCTTCGGGCAGGTCTTTATTGGTCTTGCACTGGATCTCACAGGCATGGCACCCAATGCATTTTTTGCTGTCCTGGAACAGGTAATACTGGCTCATTCATTGCCTCCTTATGAAAATTACACCGGGGTCACGGTAACAAAAGTGTCATGAAATGCCGGGCTTCCCCCGACTTTGTCATACAGGTTTTCCTGGAGCAGGGCATCTGAACATCCCTGGTTGTAAGACCGTTTGGCCAGTTTTGCCTCATGTCCGAATCCATGTACCATGAACACCGCTTCCGGATGGATCAGATCGGTGACAAAGGCTTTGATCCGTCCATTTCCGCAGGCAGAGGCCACCGCCACTGTGGCGCCGTCTGCGATGCCCAGAGCAGCCGCTTTTTCCGTATTGATCCACAGCAGGTTCTCCTTCATCAGTTCATTGAGATACGGCACATTCTGGGTGGAAATATGGGTGTGGAGGCCAGTGCGGCCCACCACCAGGCGGAATTTTTTATCCGGCGGTGCTGCCGGGGATTCATAGGGCGGAAAAGAGGGGAAACCGGCATCTTCAAGCAAAGAGGATCGGAATTCGATCTTTTTGGACGGGGTCTTGAAGGGGATATCGTTTCTGTCCCAGAAGATCGGGGACTTGCCGTAGGAAACAAACCCTTTTGCCGCAAAATCCTCCCGCGTAAATCCGGTACCTTCCAGCTGCCAGTCCACCAGCTCGTCCATGTTTTCATAGGGGAAATAATTCCCTATACCCAGCCGCTCTCCGATGCGCTTGAGGATGATGGCACCGTCCATGGTATCATACCGGGGTTCCACCGCTTTTTCCCGCAGAAACATCATGGGCTTGAGCCCGTTCATCTGCTGGATGCAGTCGGTACGTTCCAGAAAGATGGATTCCGGCAGAATCACATCGGAATACCAGGCAATGTCGGAATAGTTGATATCAATGGTGACGATGAGATCCAGCTTGTCCAGCGCCCTTTTTGTCCCGTTGGTATCTGCAATGGACATGAGGGGATCCAGCCGGTAGTTGATCAATGCTTTTATGGGATAAGGATCTTCATTGAGAATGGCATAAGGAAGCCTCTGTGCCACCCCGTGGGCAGGGTCGGGCAACGGAAAATCCGGGGTCCCGACCTTGTCAAACCGCGGGACTTCTATTTTGGGAAATTCCTGTTCCGTGAGTTTTCTGGCTGGTTTGCCGCCTTCGGCTCCCGGGCCTTTTTTAAAGAAGATCCCGCCTTTGGCTTCCACAGATCCCATGAGTGCGTTGAGCATGAGAATGGACCTTCGCATGTAGATCTCATTCTGGTGGCTGGCGCACCGGTAACCGTAATGGAAAATTACCGCCGGCTTTTCCCGGCTGATCTCCTTGGCCAGGGCCTTGATTTCTCCGGCCGGGATACCGGTTTCTGTTTCTGCCCATTCCGGGGTGTAATCTTTGATAAAATCCTGCAGATCGGTGAGGCCGTGTACCCATTTGTCCACAAATTCCGCATCATAGAGGCGTTCTTTTAAAATGACGTGGATCAGGCCGTAGTTGAGGGCCAGGTCGGTACCCGGCCGGATCATCCAGTACCGGTGGGCCTTGGACGCAGTGACATTCACCCGGGGGTCGATATAGGTGAGTTTTGCCCCTTTTTCCAGGGCATCCATGAGGGTGTTCACCTCTTTGACATTGATGGATTCAAAAATATTTCTGCCGTAAAGCACAATATGTTTTGTATTGGCGTAATTGATACCCATCTGGCCGTCGGTATACCCGAACATGGACCGGCAGGCCGTGTTCATGGATCCCTTGCACAGCGCATCATGGGTGAAATGATTGGGGGAACCCAAAGCCTTTAAAAACGTTTTGCTCACATGGGTGGCGAGCTGGGCCCGTTCGCCAAATGCGATGGCATGGCCGCCATGGGTGTCCTTGATCTCTTTGAGCCGGGTTCCCACATAGTCAAGAGCCTCTTCCCATGAGGTTTTCCGCCAGTTTCCCGATCCCCTGTCCCCCACCCGAATAAGAGGGGACTGGAGCCGCTGGTCATCATAGAGCAGGGATTTCCCGGCAGAGCCCCTGGGACACAAACGGCCGTCTATGCCCGCTACATGGGGATTTCCCTGAATCCAGTTCACATGTCCGTCCTTGACACCGACTTGGATGGGACACCTGACCGAACACATGAAACACAAGCTGAACACATCTTTATCCATAATTTTTTGTCTCCTTGGCACTATCAATTATAATCATGTGGGATATATCTTGCCATAAGCGTGCCAACATGAACTTCCCATGAGAAAAACTAAAAAAAATGAAGGCCGCAACCACGAAGAAGCCATTACTTCGTATTTTTCCTGGTATTTAAAAATCAAAATATTGTAACACCATCCTATATTATAGTTCCGGTCACATGACTTGATACTTGTGGTATTAATAATAAGGTATGCTCGGTATCACTTCATATGACCAGAACTATAGCTATCACTTAATTTGTTTATGATATAATGATGAAAAAATGAATTTATCCTGAGACCGTAACAAAGAATGCTGCAGTTACAAGGAAATATGTTATAATAG
>Ga0102940_1000690_pt1 | contig 22751 bp, 24 predicted proteins | sample SalPonR2_C_D1_MG_FD_78215 | JGI IMG/M metagenome (GOLD analysis project Ga0102940, IMG submission 78215) | Salt pond soil microbial communities from South San Francisco under conditions of wetland restoration - Salt Pond MetaG R2_C_D1_MG | ecosystem: Environmental > Aquatic > Marine > Intertidal... | reverse complement strand
GCCAGGACTCATACCAGACTCACGTTGGCACTCTTGATCAGGGCGTAGACCTTGTCTCCGGGGGTGACCTCCATCTGCTCCAGTGCATTATTGGTCACCAGGACCGAGATCCTGGTTTTGCCTGCCCGCAGGGTGAGAACACACCGGTTGCACTCGGTGTCCATCTCTTCCAGTTCGGCCTCAATTCTGTTCTGGGTGGAGATATATCGGGGCAGTTCCTTGGTGACGATGATGTTTTCAGGCCGGACCGCGACCCTAACCTTTGCTCCCGCCTCGGCCTCATCCAGGGACTCCAGGGCGAACCCGTCCACTTTGACGGTGGTCGCTCCGTCCGAACAATCCAGAACAACCCCGTCCAGCAGGGTCACCCCCACGAAATCGGCGATGAATCTGTTGGCCGGGCGATGGAAAATTTCGTCCAACCCTCCGAACTGATTCAGCTCCCCATCCCGAAAAAAGGCCACCTTATCGGCCAGGGACCAGGCGTCGTCCAGATCATGGGTAATATGGATGACCGTTGTCCCGTACCTGCCGATAACCTCGCGCATCATCCGACGCATGGAGCGACGCGTTCCCGGGTCCAGGGCGGAAAAGGGCTCGTCCATGAGCAGCAGCTTGGGCCGGACCACCAGAGACCGGGCCAGAGCCACCCGCTGCTGTTCGCCTCCCGACAGGGTCGTCGGCTCCCGCTCCAGGAGATGGTTGATGTGCAGGCTTGCTGTCATCTCCCGAATGGCCTGCTCTCTGACGCTTTTGTCCGGTTCCTTCTTGCGCAGTCCGTAGTCGATATTTTCAAACACGTTCATATGCGGCATCAGGGCGTAGTCCTGATAGACGATGCCGATCTCCCGCTTTTCCGGGGCCATCCCGGTAATATCCCTTCCTTCCAGAACGAGCCTGCCCCGGTCCGGTCGGTAGAATCCGATCAGGCACTCCAGCAGAATGGTTTTGCCCGCTCCGGTGGGGCCGATGATACAGGAGTAATCCCCCTGCTCCAGATCCAGGGTGATACCCCGCAGCTGAAAATCCCCCAGGGCGATATGCAGATCGCGAACTTCAAGAAAACTCATACGCCGACTTCCGTTTTTTCCACAATGAAAATGGCAATAAAAGAAACCAGGACCAGGATCACGCCGCTGGTCAGGGCCATGCCCATGTTCCCGTAGGACATGTTCAGGTACAGGGTGATGGGCAGAGTCTCGGTCTTCATGTACGTCCCCCCGGCCAGGATGAGCACGGTTCCAAAGGTCCCGATGCACCGGGCAAAAGAGATGACCGCAGCGGCCAGGATACCGTTACGGGCCAGGGGCAGAGTCACCTTCCGAAAGGTTTCAAAAGACGAATACCCGAGACTCCGGGACACGAACTCCAGACGCTGGGGGACATAATCAAAGGTCGATTTCATGATCCGGATCGCATAGGGCAGGGCTGTAAAGAACTGGGCCTCCACCACACCGGTTTTGGAGAACACGACCTGGAACCCGAGCTTCTCCAAACCCTTGCCCAGAGGCGTGTTTCCGAACACCAGCAGCAGACAGAGGCCGAGGACCAGCTCGGGAAAGGCGATGGGCAGATCCATAATGGTTTTGGCGAGCCCCTTGCCCGGAAAATCGAACCTGGACAGGGTATAACCGATGGGCAGAGCAAAAAGCAGGACCAGGGAAGCGGATATACCTCCGGTCCACAGGGTGAGTTGCAGAGAAAACTGCATCTCCTTGCTGAACAGGTTGGTCCACACATCGCTCCAGGTTGGGACCAGAAACAACGATCCCACGGCCAGAACCAGAATACCGGTCACGATCAGGGAGATCGTGACCAGTATGATCTTGAACGGGTTTATTCGCTGCATGGAGCAAACCCGTGCTTCTTCCAGATAGCCATGCCCTCGGCAGACCCGATGTAATCATTGAAGGCGTGCGCCATTTCAGGACTGGCCGAACTTGAGCCAACTCCAGTGGGAATGGTCTTAATCATATTTTGTGAAGCCAGAATGTCCACGACCTCCAGCTTGCCCTTACCCTCGGCCCAGGTAACCAGATCCCCCCAGATCAAAGCCGCATCCACCTGACCCAGGGCCACATAGATGAGCAACTGATTGACCGTGGGGGCCAGGACCTGCACATTAGGCTTGATACGTTTTGCCAGCCCGTTCTTCTTGAAAATCTTGTTGGCCACCCGTCCGATGGCCGGTCCCTTGGGGTCTCCCATAGCCAGCTTGACTCCCGGCCGGGCCAGATCTTCAAGAGCATGAATCCCGGCCGGATTTCCGGCCGGAACAGCGATGACCGGTATGTGCTTGACCAGACGATGCACACTCCCCTTCTCAATCCAGCCGTTCTTCACGGCATCCTCGGTGTACTTTGCAGCCCCGGGGATGAGCACGTCACAGGTCTGCCCCATCCCGAGCAACCCGAACAGCTCTCCGGAACTTCCGTAATGGATATCCAGTTGAACGTCATGCGTCTTCTCAAAATTGCCCCGGAACTCTTCCATGGGCTTGATCAGTCCCGCTCCGGAATAAATTTTCAGATTCCCGGCCCATCCGGTCCCCATAACACACATTGTCATCAGCAGCGCAAGCAACAATCTCATGGACATCCTCCTTTTTCATACTAATACACTCAAATATAAAGATTTTCCAGCTTCCGGCTTGGATTGACACTGCACCATGCCAGTTGTCAATCCCCAACAGGGAGTCCCCCTCCGAAGCCTCGTCCCCTGGACGTAAAGAAATTACTCTTGTGTAACCAATCAGGACAAAAAACACCTTGTCATGATTGAAAAAAAACACTCCCTGAAAAAGGATTGACCCGCCACATAAATTGAACTAGCAGCAGGTACGTATCAATTGAGTATGCGCTCAACGCCATACGTTCATTCCCATCCGAACCTCTTTTTTACGCACGTCGGAACCCTCGATTATTCTTCTTCCCGGCATTGGTTTCCCGATTCGCCGGACATACAAACTCCACTGCCTTTCGCAGCCCGGTTTCGACCTGTCGGCAACAGAAAGGCGTACGGTATGGGCACACCCACTACGCAGGAGAAAGCACATGCAATTCCCGCAGCTTAAAATCGGCGACCTTGTCGCCAGAATTCCCATCGTCCAGGGCGGAATGGGCGTCGGTATTTCCCTGTCCGGCCTGGCTTCGGCCGTGGCAAAGGAAGGGGGCGTCGGCGTCATCGCAGCAGCCATGATCGGCATGGGCGAGCCGGATATCGGCTCCAACTATCGTGAGGCCAACATCCGGGCCCTGCGCAACGAACTGCGCAAGGCCCGGGGCAAGACTGAAGGCATCCTCGGCGTGAACATCATGGTCGCCCTGAACAACTTCAGCGACATGGTCCGGACCTCCATCAAAGAAGGCGCCGACGTCATCTTTGCCGGAGCCGGACTTCCCCTGGATCTGCCAGGATACCTGGACGGAGCAAAAACCAAACTGGTGCCGATCATCTCTTCGGCCCGGGCCGCCAAGATCATCTGCAAAAAATGGTCGTCCAGATTCGACTACCTGCCCGATGCCTTCGTGGTCGAAGGTCCCAAGGCCGGCGGTCACCTCGGCTACAAGCCGGACCAGATCGACGACCCGGAGTTCGCCCTGGAAAAGACGGTGCCCGAAGTGGTGGCCGCAGTGCGCGAATTCGAAGAAGTGAGCGGTAAACAGATCCCGGTCATCGCCGCCGGAGGCATATACGACGGCAGGGATATCGCCAAATACATTGAACTCGGTGCATCCGGGGTCCAGATGGGGACCCGGTTCGTGGCCACCCACGAATGCGATGCGGATATCGGGTTCAAGGAAGCCTATGTAAACGCCAGGGCCGAAGACATCAAAATCATCAAAAGCCCTGTAGGCCTGCCCGGCCGGGCCGTGGACAGCCCCTTTTTGCAGGACGTATCCGATGGAAAGCGCAAGCCCTTCAAATGTCCATTCCACTGCATTTCCACCTGCGACCACACCAAAAGTCCGTACTGTATCGGCATGGCTCTGGTGAACGCCAAGAAAGGCAAGCTCAAGCACGGATTCGCCTTTGCAGGAGCCAATGCCCACCGGATCAACGCCATCACCTCGGTCAAGGAACTCATCGACTCTCTGAAAAAGGGTTTTGAAGAGTCCTACGCCTAGACATACCCCATCCCGATCCCCAGTCTGCGGGACGCCCTGAATCCTCCGGGGGCGTCCCGTTTTTTTGGCCAAAAAACGGGTTGAAGGAATCGTGGAAAGGAGGTAGCCGAATCTCCCCCATGACACCACGAAAGAGTCTCAACACCATGCCCCGCATCAAAATCATCGTCGCCTATGTCGGCACCCGGTACAACGGGTGGCAGATCCAGACCAACGGGACCTCCATCCAGGAAGAACTGGAACGATGCATCGCCCGGGTCAACTCCGCCCGGGTCAGGGTACACGGTTCCGGTCGAACCGATGCCGGCGTGCACGCCACGGCCCAGACGGCCCATTTCGACGTGTCAGAATCCAAAGCGCCGATCCCCTGGACCAGGGCCCTGAATTCCATGCTGCCCAAGGACATCCGGGTCCTGCACCACAGGGTGACGGACACGAAATTCCATGCCCGGTTCTCAGCCACAGGAAAAAGGTACACATACACGTTCTGGACCGATCCCCGGTTCGTGCTCCCTCAGCGCCTCCCCTTTGTCTGGGCCATCCGCAGCCCCGATCCGGCAGCCATGGACAGGGCCGCATCCTTTCTCATCGGAACCCACGACTTTGCCAGCTTCCAGAATGCGGGCACCCCGGTGGCCGACACGGTGCGCACGATCAGATCCATCACCCGCGGGCCGGGGGCCCACCCCGGCGAGTGGGTCTACACCTTCGAGGCGAACGGATTTCTTAAGCAGATGGTCCGCAATCTGGCCGGGCTGCTGCACGCTGCGGGGCAGGGCAAAATATCTCCGGCCGCGGTCCCGGACATCCTTGCGGCCGCAGACCGCAGGGCCGCACCGTTTACGGCACCTCCCCAGGGGTTGAGCATGGACAGGGTGTTTTACCCTGAAGAGTATGATGATCATGGCCTGGTATTCGGCTCCGTGCCCTGATTGACACATGAGACTGTGCACATCTATTTTGAACAGATCGATTCGGGACGATCCGGAAAATCAATTTCATTCATGCCCGCAAGTCCTGCTCAGCGCGGCACCTGCAAGACGCGCTCCGGCCCGGAAGTCCGAACGTCGCAACAAATGGCAACCGACAACCAGAATCCAGAGGAACCACAGCCATGTCCGCATCCAAGGACCACACCTTATGGGGCCGCCTCAAAGGATTTCTCAAAGCCAACTTCATCGCGGGCATCCTGTTTCTGACCCCGCTGCTGGCCACGTTCTTTTTTCTGAAAGTGTCCATAAAATGGATGGACAACATCCTGCTGGTCATTCCTCCCCGGTTCCGTCCCGAAGAGCTGCTCGGCTTCTCCATTCCCGGTCTGGGAGTGGTCATCCTGTTCCTGCTCATCCTGGGGACCGGTTTTCTGGTCCGCAACTACGTGGGCCGCAAAGTGGTCGGCCTCTGGGACCGGCTCATCTCCACCATCCCCCTGGTGAACAGGTTCTACAGTTCCGTCAAACAGCTGGCCGAAACCGTGGCCCACGGCTCCACCAAGGATTTCAAACGGGTGGTTCTGGTCCAGTTCCCCAAAAACGGGGTCTACTCCCTCGGGTACGTGACCGGGGTCTCGGCCGGCGAGGTCCAGGAAAAGACCCACAAGAAATGCCTCAATATCTACGTGCCGACCACTCCCAACCCCACTTCGGGCTACTACCTGATCGTGCCCGAGGAGGAGGTCATCCCCCTGGAGATGAGCGTGGAGGATTCCTTCAAGCTGCTTATTTCCGGTGGCATCATCAGCCCCGAAGAAAAGATGACTGTCCCTCCCGTCCCTCCGGAAGCCCGGCCGAACTGAGAGATCCCGAATATGCACGCACCAAAAAAAGGGCGGAAGCTGCTGCTTCCGCCCTTTTTTTGAACGCAATTCCGTTCCGGCAAGCGGTGCCGGAACACTCTCTGCCTTCGACGCGAACCCTATGCCTTGCAGGCCGTGCGCAGATCGTCCACCGCGTCGGTCTTCTCCCAGGAGAATTCAACATCTTCCCGACCGAAATGACCGTAGCAGGCCGAATCCTTGTACACCGGCTTGAGCAGATCCAGGTGCCGGACGATGTGGTAGGGGCGCAGGTCAAACACTTCCAGAACCGCCTTGGTGAGTACGTCGTCGGGAATATCCCCTTTGCCGCCGGAAGTGACCAGAACAGAGACCGGCTCGGCCACGCCGATGGCGTAGGCGATCTGAACCTCGCAGGTGGGAGCCAGGCCCGCAGCCACGATGTTCTTGGCGATATACCGGGCCATGTAGGCACCGGAGCGGTCCACCTTGGACGGATCCTTGCCTGAGAAAGCGCCACCGCCGTGATTGCCCATGCCGCCGTAGGTATCCTGAATGATCTTCCGACCGGTCAGACCGCAATCACCCACGGGGCCGCCGATGACGAACCGGCCGGTGGTGTTGATCAGAATACGGGTGGCATCGTCGAGCATCTCTTCGGGCAGCGTCTTCATGATGACCTCTTCCCGGATGGCCGCGGACAGATCTTCATGGGAGACTTCCGGGGTATGCTGGGAGGAAACCACCACGTTGTCGATACGGGCCGGAACGCCTTGCAGATACTCAACGGAGACCTGGGTCTTGCCGTCGGGACGCAGAAAATCGAGGACGCCCTGCTTGCGGACCTCGGTCAATCGCCGGGACAGCTTGTGCGCGTAATAGATAGCCGCAGGCATCAGGGACGGGGTCTCGTCGGTAGCAAAGCCGAACATCATGCCCTGGTCACCGGCGCCCTGCTCTTCGGGACTGGTCCGGTCAACACCCATGGCAATATCCGGAGACTGTTTGTCGATGGACGAGATGACGGCACAGGTGTCGGCGTCAAACCCCATGTCCGAGCTGGTGTATCCGATCCCGCGCACAGTCTCCCGTACAACGTCGGGAAAATCCACATAGGTCGAGGTGGTGATTTCTCCGGCAATAAAGGCCACGCCTGTAGTGACCAGGGTTTCACAGGCTACCCGGGCCCCCGGATCGTCGGCGATGATCTTGTCCAGGATAGCATCGGAAATCTGGTCCGCAACCTTGTCGGGATGTCCCTCGGTTACGGATTCGGACGTAAACAGATAGCGATCTGCAGTAAGAATCATGAGTCCTCCGGAATATGGAATTTTGAAATATTAATACCGATAATGCTCAGGCTTGAACGGTCCTTCTACAGGCACGCCGATGTAACCGGCCTGCTCTTTGCTCAGCTCGTCGAGCTGCACACCGAGACGGGCCAGGTGGAGGCGGGCCACTTCCTCGTCCAGAGTCTTGGGCAGGATCATAACCTGAGGCTCGTAGTCGTTTTTGGCCAGATCGAGCTGAGCCAGGACCTGGTTGGTGAAGCTGTTGGACATGACAAAGCTGGGGTGCCCCGTGGCGCAGCCGAGGTTGACCAGACGGCCTTCGGCCAGGACGATCAGGGACTTGCCGGAAGGCAGGGTCCACTTGTCCACCTGGGGCTTGACCTGGTCCCGGACGCATGCAGGGTTGTCTTCCAGGTAGCTCATCTCGATCTCGCTGTCGAAATGACCGATATTGCAGATGATGGCCTCGTTTTTCATCATCTCCATGTGCTTGCCGGAGATGACATGGTAATTGCCGGTGGCAGTGACAAACACGTCGCCCCGGGCGGCGGCGTCATCCATGCGCACCACTTCAAATCCTTCCATGGCCGCCTGCAGGGCGCAGATGGGGTCGATCTCGGTGATCAGTACCCGGGCTCCGAAACCGCGCATGGACTGGGCGCATCCCTTGCCCACGTCACCGTAGCCCACCACAACTACGACCTTGCCGGCGATCATGATGTCCGTGGCCCGCTTGATGCCGTCGGCCAGAGACTCGCGGCAGCCGTACAGGTTGTCGAACTTGGACTTGGTCACGGAGTCGTTGACATTGAAGGCCGGGAACAGGAGTTCGCCGGTCTTGGCCATGTGATACAGCCGGTGCACGCCGGTGGTGGTTTCTTCGGAAACACCACGCATCTTTGCTGCGATACGGGTCCATTTCCCCGAATCAGCGGCCACGCTCGCCTTGAGGCGATCCAGAACACACTGGAATTCGCGGTTGTCGGCTGCCTCTTCCAGGATGGAGGGGTCCTTTTCCGCCTTCACGCCGTGATGAATGAGCAGGGTGGCGTCGCCTCCATCATCCACAATCAGGTCCGGTCCGGACCCGTCGGGCCAGGTCAGGGCCTGCTCCGTGCACCACCAGTACTCTTCCAGAGTCTCCCCTTTCCAGGCGAACACCCTGGCCATCCCGGACCGGGCAATGGCCGCGGCAGCGTGGTCCTGAGTGGAAAAAATATTGCAGGAAGCCCAGCGCACGTCGGCACCCAACTCATACAGGGTCTTGATGAGCATGGCTGTCTGGATGGTCATATGCAGGCTGCCCATGACCTTGAATCCCTTGAGAGGTTTTTCCTGACCATACTTCTCGATCAGGGCCATAAGCCCGGGCATTTCATTTTCCGAAAGCGCCATTTCCTTGTCGCCCCAGTCCGCCAGGGACATATCTGCGACCTTGTAGTCAAGCTTTGAATCAATCGGCTGTACCATTGATGGATACTCCATTTTTTTTGTAGTTTTAAGTGTTACGTTTTAAGTGTTAAGTGCTGAAGTTACGTAGCTCAACTTGACTGGTGTCCTTTAGCGCAACGCCTGCATTCTCCAGCAGTCATTCCCGCCCCCGATCGTGCTCGAGGCAGGCTCTTCGCAGGAATGACTGCCTCTTATAAGGCAGATACCTGCGAACTGCGTAACTTCAGTTAAGTATTCAGAAATGATCCGATTTTCCTCTTGCTTAACCCCAATGGCATTAAGTAACGTAATTCAGACCGTGCCAGACACCCCCCTACCCCCCTCAAGGGGGGACCTTCGAGGTGCAACTCCAGTCTGAAATTCAACCTCTCAGAAGTTGCTTAACGCCATTGTGCTTAACCCTTAAAACTTACCCCTTAAAACTTTTTTCCGCTTTCATCAGCACCACAGAAAGCCCCTTGTTTACGGGAAAAATTCTGGTTTCAACGGGATCAAGACCGGCCCGGGTGAACCACTCGGAGAGTTCTTCGGGGTCGAAGCCGAGCCAGCGGTCGCCGTAGGTGGAACGCATGGTCTCGTTTTTGTGGCGACAGAAATCCACAAGCACAGCCTGCCCACCCGGTTTCAGAATACGAGACACCTCGCCCCAGACCTCTCTGGGGTGGGCCAGATGGTGCAGAACCATGGACATGACTGCGGCATCAGCCTCACAGTCTTTGAGGGGAAGATGCCCCAGGTCTCCGATGCGCAGGCTGACCGCATCGTCGTCCTGAAAACGTTTTTCCGCCACCTCGAGCATCTTGGAGGAGCTATCCACTCCAATCACGGCCGCGGCCTTTTCCTTGAGGGCAGCCAGCAGGACCCCCGGACCGCATCCGAGATCGACAGCCACCCCGACCGCCGGTATCCGGGCCGTAATTTCCGCCACCACATCAACCTTACCGAGGACATCCCGGCTCAGTTCCGCCCACTCCTGGGCTATGGAGTCGAAGAACCTGCGGGTGGAGGAGATCCGCTCCTGCATCACACTCCGCGCCCTGACAAGATCGTCCTGCAGAAAATCTTCGGCCGCCATCAGTCGGGACAGACAATCAATGAACGCGCGGACATCGCTTCGAGTGCTGGAGCGGTAAAAAACCCACAGACCGTCCCGGCGAAATTCGAGCAGCCCCGAGTCGGCCAGGATCTTGAGGTGCCGGGAGATACGGGATTGTCCCATCTCCATAACTGAAACGATCTCCCCCACATTGAGCTCAAAATGATGCAGAATATGAAACAGCCGAACCCGGGTTTCATCGGCAAGGGCCTTGCTGTACTGAACAATTTTCATGGAGCTCCAAACCGTTGGGGGTTGCGTACACCGGCGTATATTCATTATATCAATATATCCTGATATAACCATTCGCCTGATAGGCCATTCCCCCTGCCCCGTCAAGCAGCAAATCCCCTTGCCAGCCATCCCCGGAGACCGTACTTGCTTTCCTATGAAACGGATTCAGGACACCCTTTCCAATTACTTGAGCCGCAACAGCGGACCGGTTGAGCTGCGTCTGGTCAGACTCTGGAAGACATGGCCTGAAGTGATCGGCCCGGATATGGCCGAGCTGCTGAGCCCTCTGGGACATCGCAAACACACGCTGGTCCTGGGAGCCGAAGACTCCATGATCATCCAGGAATTCTCCTTTTTTGCTCCGGAAATCCTTGAGAAGGTCAACACGGCCCTGGGGCAGGCCTACTTCGACAAGGTTCATATCGAACTCTTGAGCGGCAAGGCGCAGCTGGACCGCATCAGACAGCGCAAACTGACCCGAACAATCACCAAGCGCCGACCAGAAAATCTGGGTCGACTTCTGGACCGCCTCCCGGCCGACACTCCGGCAGGAAGAGCATACCGAAAATACCTTCGCCATTTTGACGAAAACGAGTAATATCATTTTTATTTTACTGACAGAAGTTACGCACAGGTACTCAAACATCCCCTTCGCGATTCTTCGCGGTAAGATTTTTTCACCGCGAAGAACGCAAAGAAACGCGAAGGGGGAAAGGGAGTGTGTTCTCGGACTGCGCGGCCAAGACAAAATGACATTGTATCCACGGCCCGGGGGAGTTTCGTAGGGGCGCCACCGCGTGCGCCCGTTTTCAAGACGGCAGTGTTGAGGGGATGGGGGGGGTGGCTCCTGCGGATTTTGCCCGTCTTGCGGGCTCGGGCGCACGCGGTGACGCCCCTACGTTATGATCTTGGCTCGGCGGTTATTCCGAATGACTGGTCGTGCGTAACTTCAGTTATTCCATGAAGTTACACACCTCGTAGACCCCGGCCATGGCAGAGTCTGTCATTCCCGCGAACGCGGGAATCTCAGCGCCGATGGCAACGCCCGGCATTGCCGCCAATTCCCAGATTCCCGTTTTCACGGGAATGACAGCCGTGAATGGGGGGGTTGCACGAACGAACATCTGCCCAAAGACAGACACCAGCCCAGCCAAGCCGGCTTGCGTAACTTCAGTTACGAAAATGAATAATCTCCCGAACGGGGAAGAATCTGTTTTTCGAAAAATCCTCTCTTCTGAAGAGAAATACAGAAAAGCAAAAAACATTTGACAGCCACAACTCTTTTCCCTAGTAAGTTTTTCCGCGTTGGGCGATCGTTCAACGGCAGGACAGCGGACTCTGACTCCGTCAATCTAGGTTCAAATCCTAGTCGCCCAGCCACAACTCGTCCCCATCGTCTAGTTCGGTCCAGGACACCGGCCTTTCACGCCGATAACAGGGGTTCAAATCCCCTTGGGGACGCCAGACGCACTCAAAAGGCCCACTGCTCACGCAGTGGGCCTTTTTCGTTTTTTCGAGACCTTCGATATCGCGACTCTGAATCGGACAATTAAGAATTCCCCTCACTTCTCGGTAACGAAAAATTCCCCCTTGACCAGTCTTTCTCAAGATTATAAATAAAAATTAAGAAATAATTCATTAGAATTTTTTTTATGAAAAGCATATTCGGATTTACATTTCAATTACAAAACACCTCTCGAAAATTCTTATAAACGTTATGACTATACGCAGGCTTCACCCTTCCCACCCCTCTCATTTTCAAGCGGCCGACAATCCGGGCGCTGAATTGCGACGTGGCAAGGAGTGCGAAGAGACCCTGCCTTCACCTTCCGCCCTTTCCCTCCCGGAGAGTGGCCCCGTACATCCATATAGATCCTCCCTTTCTCTTCCCATCTCGAAGATGCTCGCTCACTCAAGGACCTTCAGCCACAGTGAGCACATTACATATAAGCATTCCTTCAAACTCGCATCCCTTTCCCATATTCTTTTTGTCAAAGATCCCCCCCCTTCGGCCTGAAAGACTTTTCCTTTCCAGGTACTCATCTTAAATAATCAAGCGAGGTATCGAGCAGGCACAGTATCCATTCTCTTTTTTCAATTCATTTGAACGGACGCACCCGGCATGTCGTATTGCTCTCTCCTGCTGGAGAACTGCGGTCATGTTTTTTTGCAGCCTATCGGCATCACCTATGACTGCGTTGGATCGTCGTGCCGATTTTTTGCCTCCGTCATTTGAGAAGAGATATAGGCACCACCCGACACCCGGTCATCAGCATCTCGGTGCTGACACGATGTATGGAGTTCATAATGGCTTTATCGGAAAAAAATCTTTACGCTATTCGGTGTGCATACCCAAAGCCGAAAAAATCTCAGATCCGGATCGACCGTATCATGAGCCACCTCCTCAGGTTCATGGCCGTGTTCGCCACCTGGCTGGTTCTTTCCGGCATGTACGATGCTTTCCACATGACCATCGGCGTATTCTGCAGCGCCTTTGTCACCTGGCTTTCGGCCGACCTCTTTCAAGGGAACATGAGCCTCAAAGTCTTTCCCAGCATCCTGCGCCTGATCATCTACATCCCCTGGCTGGTCTGGGAAGTGGCCAAGGCCAACTATGCCATGCTGCGCATCGTATTCCATCCCAAGCTGATGGATCTCATCAACCCTCGAATCGTCACGTTCAAAACCAAACTGCGCTCCCCAATGGGGCTCACCCTTCTGGCCAACTCCATCACCCTGACTCCAGGAACGATCACCGTATCCATCGACGAACGGGGATACGTGGCCGTACACGCCATTGACGACGAAATGGCCTCCGGTGTTCCCGGACTGATGGAAGAAAAAATCACTCGCATCTTCGAGGCGGACTAATGGAATCCCTCATTCTTTACACCGGCGTTTTTCTGACCTGCATCATGCTCCTGTCACTGTACAGAGCCGTTGTCGGCCCCACCGGTCTTGACCGCATCATGGGCATGAACGCCATCGGCAGCAAAACCGTGGTGCTCATCGTTGTCATCGGGCTGGTTTTCGGACGGCTGGATATGTTCGTGGACATTGCCCTGTCGTACGCCATGCTCAACTTCATCGCCGTACTTGCGGCCTCCCGCTACCTGCACAAAAAGGGATACCATACCGTCCCAACACCCAAGGGGGGAAGCTCACATGATCATTAATGCAATCGTCATCATTCTCTGCCTGCTCGGGTTGCTGCTCTTCACCGGCGGAACAGCGGGCCTCCTCAGGCTGCCCGATGTCTATACCCGTCTGCATATGGCCGGGAAACTGGATACCCTGGGAACTCTGAGCCTGCTTCTCGGACTGGGGCTGTATTTCTGGAACTCGGAGTCGCACAATATCCTGGTTCTTCTGAAGCTGCTCCTGCTTTGGGGATTTGTGTCCTTCACCAGCCCCACGGCCACCCATGCCATGGTCGATGCAGGCATGCGGGCCGGACTCAACCCATGGATGAAACCCGACAGAAAAAGGAGAGCGTCATGATCTGGGAAATCAATCTTCCCGCCCTGATTCTGCTCATTATCTGCGCTGTGGCGGCCATCAATATCAAGGACCTCATCGGTGCCTCGGTCGTGTTCGGGGCGTACAGCTTCATGATGTGCGTCCTGTGGCTGACCATGGGCGCCGTGGACGTGGCCTTCACCGAAGCCGCCATCGGGGCCGGTATCAGCACGGTTCTGATGTTCGCGGCCATCTTTCGAACCACCAGGAGGACAAAAGATTGAAAAAGGCAGCACTCTGGGCCGTCAGTCTGGTCGGCATCCTGATGATCATCTCCACGGTGGATTTTCCAGCCTGGGGTGATTTCACTTCGCCGGCCAGTACGAGCATGGGCCAACGATTTATTGAGAAAAGTTACGAGGAAACCCATACACCCAACATCGTCACCGCGGTTCTGGCCGACTATCGCGGATTTGACACCATGTTCGAGACCGTGGTGGTGTTTATAGCCGGCCTGGCCTGTTTCTTCATCGTCCGCATCCGAAAGGATGAATGCATCCCGGACACCTACTACTACCGACACAAGACCACGGGCATCGTGGTACACAAAAAGCAGCTCTGCGCCCTGCCCCTCAGGGGAAGCGCGTTCGAACAGGTGGATGCGGACTGGGCCCCTCAGGATGTGGTCATCACCACCATCTGCCGGCTGCTGATCCCCTTTATCCAGATCTTCGGCCTGTATGTACTGGCTCACGGCCACTACAGCCCCGGGGGCGGATTCCAGGCCGGGGTGCTCATTGCCGCCACCTTTATTCTGCTGGCCATCTCCCATGACCTGCGCACCCTGGTCACCCGGCTCAAGGAGAGCACCACCCATCTGGTTTCGGCCACGGGCGTACTCCTCTATTTCGGGATCGGGGTCTCCATGCTGCTCACGGGGCACCACTTCCTGGACTACAACGGACTGGCCGGCCTTCTGGGGATGTCCCTTTCCAGCGGTCATTCTCTGGGCATCCTTCTGGTGGAAGTCGGTGTGGCCCTCACGGTTGCCGCCTCTCTGATTACCATATTCAAGCTGCTCTCCTCCAAGGGCACCGTCACGGAGGGCCTGTAGCCATGCTGGATATTTTCGCGCAGTTCACTGCCAAGTATAACTACTGGGCATACATTGTCATTATGATGGTCGGTTTATTCGCCATGATCGCCAAACGGAATCTGATCAAAAAAATGATCGGACTCAGTATTTTCCAGACATCGATCATGCTTTTCTATGTAGCCATCGGGGCCAAGAAGGGAGCCACCATCCCTATTTTGCTCAGCGGAACCGACCCGCATCACATTGATGCCACTATGTATGTCAACCCGTTGCCCCACGTTCTCATGCTGACCGCTATCGTGGTCGGAGTTGCGACCCTGGGCGTGGCCCTGGCACTCATCCTGCGTATCTACGAAAAACACGGTACGCTGGAAGAAGATGAGATAATCTCCCAAATAAGAAGCTCATAATCATGCATGCTCCAGTACTGACCATCATCCCGTTGCTTTTGGGTTCCTTTCTCGCGGTCATGGCCGGCTGGACGAGAAAGTCGCTGGTATACCCGATCGGTGTACTTGCGCTGATATTATCCTCAACCTTTTCCGTTCAGCTGGTCATGCAGGTTCTTTCCGAAGGCACCATGACCTACGACCTGGGCGGCTGGTCTCCACCGTGGGGCATCGTCTTTATCGTCGACACCTTCAGCGCCTTCATGATCGCTTTACTGATCATCGGAGCCCTGGCCACGTTCGTGACCTGCCGGGACGAAATCATGGCTCATTTCGAAGAGAAATCCGCAGCCTTCGTCTCCCTGATCCTGCTGACCCTGGCCGGGCACGTGGGTATCGTCTCCACCGGAGACCTGTTCAATCTGTATGTGCTCATTGAAGTAGCCGCCCTGACCGGGTACGCCCTGCTCGGCCTCGGAAACAGCCGGGCCGTTCTGTCCAGTCTGAACTACCTGTGCATCGGTTCCGTGGGCGCATCCCTGTACCTGCTCGGAGTCGGCTACCTGTACATGTTGACCGGCTCCCTGAATATGACCGACCTGACCTCTGTCCTGCAGACCTTTCCGCCCAATGCCTCACTGCGGGCGGCCATCGTCGTGCTCTTTCTCGGACTGTGGGTGAAAATGGCCCTGTTTCCCTTTCACGGCTGGCTCCCCGGGGCGTATTCCAACTCCTCGGCGACCACGGCCACCCTGCTGGCCCCCATGACCACCAAGGTCATGGCCTATGTGGTCATCCGGCTGCTGACCACGGTATTCCCCGGCGGCCTGGCCATTCCCGAAGCCCTGCCGGAAATAGCCGTGGTGCTGGCCACGCTGGCCATTTTTGCCGGTTCGGCCATGGCGTTCCGCCAGACCAACATACGGCGCATGCTGGCCTATATCGTAGTCGCCGAGGTCGGATACATGGTCGGCGGAGCCTTTATCGGCAATCGTATGGCCATGACCGGAGCCATGCTGCACATCCTGGCGGACGCGGCCATGACCCTGACCCTGTTCCTGGCAGTATGCAACATCGCCCGGAAAAGGGGCTCTCTGGAGCTGTCCAACCTGCAGGGACTGTTCAAGTCCATGCCCTTTACCATGGCCGCCTTTGTTCTCGGGGCCATGTCCATGATCGGCGTGCCCCCTCTGTTCGGTTTCTTCAGCAAGTGGTATCTGCTCACCGGCGCACTCCAGGCCGAGCAGTATCCGTTCATGGTCGCCCTGATCGTTTCCAGCCTGGTGAATGTCGTCCTGTTCTTCCGCTTTTTCGAGGTCGCCTTCTTTGAAAAACCGGAAAACAATCCGGGACTCCTGGAAGTCCGCTGGATCCGGGTAGCCCCCGTGGCCCTGGTGGCTCTCCTGCTCATCGCAGCTGGTCTTTCCACCGGTCTGATCGTGGACAAAATCATCGCCGGGGTCATTCCCGCAAGTCTCATTTAGCCGAGGACCGATATGCAATCGATTCAATTCATACAACCACTCCTCCTCGCCATGCTTCCTCCCCTGCTGGCAGTGCCCGGGATCATCTCCGCCCGGACACCCAATCTGCGGGAAACATGGACCTTTGCCGCGGCCCTGCTGCTGCTGGCTGCAGTGGTCGGCATGACCCCGGGAGTCATGGCCGGAGCCTCCTACACCTGGGTTCTGGCCGAAGTCATTCCCGGAGCCCCCATCGCCTTCCGGGCCGATGCTCTGGGCATGCTCTTCGCTCTGGTCTCCTCCTCCCTGTGGGTGGTGACCTCGGCCTATACCATCGGGTATATGCGCTCCCTCAAGGAACACGCTCAAACCAGGTTCTTCGCGTTTTTCGCGGTTTCCATCTTCTGCACAGTAGGAGTGGCCTTTTCCGCGAACCTGCTGACCATGTACCTGTTCTATGAGCTGCTCTCCTTCTCCACCTACCCGCTGGTCGCGCACCATCAGGATGCAGAGAGCCGCAGGGCGGGACGCAAGTACCTGACCTTCATCGTGGGCACCTCCATCGGCCTGGTTCTGCCGGCCATGATCATCATCCACAACATCACCGGCAATCTGGACTTTACCCAGGCCGGGGTCGGCCTGGCCGGAGTGGACTCCACGACCATCACCATCCTTTTGACCATGATGCTCTTCGGGTTCGCCAAAGCGGCCCTGATCCCGATCCACGCCTGGCTGCCTGCAGCCATGGTCGCACCCACGCCGGTCAGCTCCCTGCTGCATGCCGTGGCCGTGGTCAAGGTCGGGGCCTTCTCCATCATGCGGGTTATCACCGGCACGTTCGGAGTGGAAAACCTGCAGGGGCTGCACCTGAACGACTGGGTGACCACCATCGCCGCTTTCACCATGATCGCAGCCTCGCTGGTGGCCCTGTCCCAGGACGGGCTGAAACGACGACTGGCCTTTTCCACCATCGGGCAGCTGGCCTACATCGCCCTGGGTGCAGGCCTGATGAACGCGGCCGGGTTGACCGGCGGCATGCTGCACATCGCCATGCACGCCTTCGGCAAGATCACCCTGTTCTTCTGCGCCGGAGCCATATTTGTGGCCACGGGCGAAAAATACATCAGTAAAATGAACGGCATCGGGCGACGCATGCCGCTGACCATGACCGCCTTCTTCCTCGGGTCCCTGTCCATTATCGGCATCCCCGTGGCCGGCGGATTTTACAGCAAATGGTTCCTGCTCAACGGCTGCCTGGATGCCGGAAGCTGGTGGCTGGCCGGGGCACTGCTCTTAAGCTCTCTGCTTAACGCGGCCTACTTCCTGCCCATCGTGTACCGGGCCTGGTTCTGCCCGCCCGACGAGGCGACCTTTACCGGTCCGATCAAGGAAGCTCCCCTGGCCTGCGTGGTTCCTCCGCTGATCACTGCGGCAGTGTCCGTGGCCCTGCTCTTTCATCCCGATCCCTTCCTGACCCTGGCCAAGATGGCCGCCGGAAGCTAGGAGGCACAGTATGTCCCATACAAACAAAAACAAGCAGATGCTCTGGGTGCTGCTGGCGGCCGTCTGTGCGGCCAGCCTCGGCCTTGAGTTTGTGGCCGCACCCGAAGTGCATTTCTCCTTCGGCCACTTCTTCGGATTCAACGCCGTGCTCGCCGCCCTGGCCTGCGCGGTCCTGATCCTCATCGCCAGAGGCCTCGGAATCATTCTGAAGAAACCCACGGATCACTACGATGACTAACATACACCCGACCTTTGCCTACCTCGCCGCAGCGGCCCTGATGCCGCTGTTCGTCGGCTCCTGGCGCAACCGGATGCTCATCGCTGTGGCAGGCCTGGCCCTGCTCACCGTGTACATGCTTCCCGAGGGCGCCTCCGTGGGGGCCTCCTTTCTCGGCTACGATCTGACCCTTCTTCGGGTGGACAAGCTGAGCAAGGTGTTCGGTTACGTGTTCACCCTGAACTCGGTCATAGCCTTCGTGTACGGCTACCATCTCAAAGACGCCAGACAGCAGCTGGCCACCCTGTTCTATATCGGGGCGTCCATGGGAGCCGTATTCGCAGGAGACCTGATCACCCTGTATATCTTCTGGGAAGTCATGGCCGTGGCCTCCACCTTCCTGATCCTGGCCAGACAGACGCCACAGGCCTATGCGGCAGGGTTCAGGTACATTCTGATCCACCTGTTCGGCGGACTGGTCCTGCTCCTCGGAATCATCCTGTTCATCAAAGGCACCGGGACCACCGCATTCACGGCCATCAGTCCGGACGCCCCGGGCAGCTGGCTCATGCTCATCGGGGTGCTCATCAATGCCTCGGCGTTTCCCCTGGGCAGCTGGCTTCCGGATTCCTATCCCGAAGCCACAGTCACCGGCGGGGTCATCCTGTCCGCCTATACCACCAAGACCGCGGTCTACGTCCTGCTGCGCGGATTTCCCGGCTGGGAAATCCTCATCGCGGTCGGCTGTTTCATGGCTGTCTACGGTGTGGTCTACGCCCTCATGGAAAACGACATCCGCCGCATCCTGGCCTACTCCATCACCAACCAGGTCGGCTTCATGCTCATCGGAGCGGGGATCGGCACGGCCGTGTCCGTAAACGGAGCCGCGGCCCACGCCTTCTGCCACATCATCTACAAGTCCCTGTTGTGGATGTCCGCCGGAGCCGTGCTGGCCATGACCGGCAAGAGCAAATGCACCGACCTTGAAGGCATACGCCGGTTCATGCCGTGGACATTCGCCCTCGGACTCATCGGGGCGCTGTCCATCCTCGGCTTTCCGGGCACCAACGGGTTCGCCAGCAAGACCCTGATCCTTCAGGCAGTGGCCCATGAACACATGTCCTGGGTACTGATCATCCTGGAGGCCGCCGTCATCGGGGAAGTGGCCGCGATGGGAATATTCCTCCTGTCCGGAATCAAATTCCCCACGCCTCTCGGAAAAGTCGGAAAATCGGTCATCACCGACCCGCCCAGACACATGCTCCTGGCCATGGGCGCCATGGCCGTGCTGTGCATCGGCCTGGGGTCGATGCCGGAAATCCTGTACTCGATCCTGCCCTTCGACACAGAAGGATTCACGCCCTACAAGCTGGGTAAGGTCGTGGGACAGTTCCAGCTGCTGGCCTTCTCGGCCCTGGTCTTCTTTATTATGCTGCCGCTGCTGAAGCGGACCGACACCATAAGTCTGGAAGTGGACTGGTTCTACCGCCGCGGCGGCCGTCTCTTCTACCGGATCATGGACCGGTGCCTGAACCCCCTGAACGCCGCTGTAGATACCGGAGTCGCCCGGTCCGTGGGCCGTTTTGCCGGATTCTGCCGTGACCTGCCGGTACGCATCATGTCCATGATCGTCTCTATAGCCTCTCCGGCCGGTGAACAAAGCATCGTCCGCAGGCAGTATGTGACCGACGCCCTGAAGACCGGAACGTTTCCCGTAGGCGGGACAATCCTGGCAGTGACCGTGGGCCTGGGCGTCATGCTCGCCCTTGTCCTGTAACAACCGTTTGGAGATATACGCACAATGCAAAGCAAACGTTTCAGTATTTTTGACAATGTCTCGGAAGAGCTGGTCGAGAAGATCAAGCAGGCCACGACCACCCGAACCTACTCCAAAGGCGAAGTGATCTACGACCGGGACGAACCTGCTGAAAATCTGTTCTTCATGATCAGCGGTCAGGCCAACGTGATGATCAAGACCGAGGACGAGCTGTCCGTGACCATGGGCAAATACAAACCCGGTTACTACTTCGGCTGGTCCGCACTGCAGCCGGCCCAACGCTATCAGCACCGGGCCCTGTGCATAATGGACTGCGAGGTGGGATTCATTTCCGGCGAAACCCTGCGCTCCATCATGGAAAGGGAACCGGCCCTGAGTTTTCCGCTTATGCGCAACATTCTGGCCATGCACAAGGACCGCCTTGACCTGCGGACCGATCAGTTGATCAAGGCCATCACCTCACACCCGGACCTGGACAGAATCTGAGCCCGGCAACATCCATCATGGTGCGGCTTCTCGGTAATGCCCCGCCCGGTCCCTCGGACCGGTGCGTTAACGACCTGTCGAAAAGGGGTCACCAAGGAGAACTATGCGGGTACTTCTTGTCGAGGACGAACACCTCATCCTGGAGTCACTTGAACAGATACTCCGAAAAGAAGGGTACGAAACCGTTACCGCGAACACCGGAGAAGAAGGTTTTTTTCTGGCCAACACCCAGACCTTCGATCTGGTCCTTCTGGACATCGAACTGCCCGGTCGCAACGGCCTGGAAATTCTACAGGCCCTGCGTCTCCGGGGACTGAACACCCCGGTCATCCTCTGCTCTGTCCGGGACAGGGTGGAGGACAAGGTCAACGGGCTGGACGCCGGAGCAGATGATTTCATGGTCAAACCCGTGGACGGACAGGAACTGCTGGCCCGTATTCGGGCCATTCTGCGCCGAGGCCGGACCGACCAGGTTCTGCGCCGCAAATGCGGCGACCTGGTCATGGATCTGGCCAGCCGCACTGTAAGCCGGGGCGGCAGGCGGATCTCTCTGACCGGCCGGGAATTCGAACTCCTGGAATACCTGCTGCGCAACGCAGGCCAGACCGTGACCCGGGAAATGCTCGCTCGCGATGTCTGGCAGGAATCGGAGCGGGTCACGTCCCTGGACAATGTCATCGACGTGCACATCGCCCATATCCGTAAGAAGATCGATCAAGGGCACACGATCAAACTGCTGCACACCCTGCGGGGCGTGGGGTTTCAGCTCAAGTTGCCGAAACCGGAATCATAAGGATTAAGGAAGTATAGGGGTAAAGGATTAACAGGATTATTTGTCCGGCACACCCGGGTAATCCCAATCCCGCGCCTTTGGCTCATAATCCCCGTAATCCGATACTCCCCATAATTCATCCAAACCTAAAAAACAGGGACTCTGCCACCGGCAGGGTCCCTTTTCCATTACCAAGGACCGCACACATGAACACTCGCTCCCTTCGCGCCAACATCCTGCTTCTGCTCACGGCCCTGATCTGGGGCTCCGCCTTCGTTGCCCAGCGGGTGGGCATGGATCACATGGGGCCGCTGCTTTTCAACGGAGCCAGATTCATCCTCGGCTCCCTGGCCCTGCTTCCGCTGATCATGCGCATGCGGGCCGGGTTGCCGGCGGGCACGGAACTGCTTCCGAGGTCGACGGTCATCAGGCACGGCATGATTCTCGGATGCGCCCTGTTCTTCGGCTCCTGGCTGCAGCAGTTCGGGCTGTGCTACACCACCGCGGGAAACGCCGGGTTCATCACCGGGTTGTATGTGGTCTTCGTCCCCCTTATCGGACTGTTCCTGAAACAGCGCTACGGTATGGGCACATGGATCGGATCGGCCATGGCCGTATCCGGCATGTATCTGTTAAGCGTCACCAAAGGGTTTGCCATCTCCAAAGGCGACTTTCTGGTCCTTATCAGCGCCGTGTTCTGGGCCTCCCACGTCCTGCTTATCGGCCGCTTCTCCGAAGGCATCCGGGCAGTGGATGCGGTACGCATCTCTTCGGTCCAGTTCGGCACCTGCGCCGCGATCAGCCTTGTGGCCGCAGTTGTGTTTGAACCGATCTCCCTGTCCGGTCTCACCGGCGGCATCCTGCCCATACTCTACGGCGGTCTCATGTCCGTAGGCATCGCCTACACCCTCCAGGTAGTGGCCCAGCGCGACGCATCCCCGGCCCCGGCCGCCATCATCCTGAGCCTGGAAGCGGTCTTCGCCGCTTTGGCCGGATGGCTGTTTCTGGAGGAAATCATGACTGTGCGGGCCATTGCGGGATGTGGGCTGATGCTGGGGGGGATGATACTGGCGCAGGTGAAACCGTAAATATGTTGCCGGTTTGAAGCCGACGTGATATTTTTTTTAATGACCGCATCGAAGTGGAAAGCATGGGCATCCTCCTGGCCGGCCTGACGGTCGAAGATATGAAACAGGGCACCTCCCGGATTCGAAACCCGATCATCGCCCGGGTTTTCAGGGAGCTTGATCTGGTTGAACAATGGGGCACCGGGGTGCGGCGTATATTTGATGAAGCGAGGGAGATGGGGTTGCCTGAGCCGAAGATTGAGGAAGTGGGTATGCGGGTGCGGTTTACCGTTTATCTGGCGGAAGAGCACCGGATACAGAATCAACCATCCGAGGAAACTAATAAAAGTTTAAGTCTAAAGCCGAAAGCGCAGATCACAACACAAGACACCGAACAAGTTACCGCACAAGTCACCGCACAAGTTGCCGAACAAGTTGCCGAACAAGTCACCGAACAAGTCACCGAACAAGTCACCGAACAAGTTGCCAGACTCATCATAGCACTTGGAGACCGGACAATATCCGGACAGGAATTAATGGAGGCTGT
>Ga0102940_1000689_pt1 | contig 22772 bp, 19 predicted proteins | sample SalPonR2_C_D1_MG_FD_78215 | JGI IMG/M metagenome (GOLD analysis project Ga0102940, IMG submission 78215) | Salt pond soil microbial communities from South San Francisco under conditions of wetland restoration - Salt Pond MetaG R2_C_D1_MG | ecosystem: Environmental > Aquatic > Marine > Intertidal... | reverse complement strand
TTTTTGGGCTAGTTCGAGGCGCAAAAATCGCGGATAGCCTAGCTATCCAAGGCTTTTTGCAACGAAGAAATCGCCCCAAAAAGACGCAGATTATTGCTTGATTTAATTGGGCAACCTACTTAGTCCTGATTGCTTAGACAACTTCAATCTATAAAAACAAAAGCCATGCTAAAAAAATTACTTCCCTTGTTCTTGTTTGCTATTCTCTTTAGTACTTGTGATGTTCAGGAAAAACCACCCGCTGGCTACGATCCGGAAGCCAAGTTGGAGGAATTGGGGATCGTTTTACCCGATCCGCCGCAACCCGTTGCTAATTACGTAAATGGTGTGCAAGCCGATAATCTCATTTTTTTGGCTGGAAAGGGGCCCCGGTACGCCGATGGTACAGAAATTACCGGTAAGCTGGGCCAGGACGTTAGTATTGAAAAAGGTTACGAAGGCGCCCGTCTGACTGCTATTAATCAGCTGGCGGTATTGAAGGAGATGCTGGGTGATCTTAACCGGGTAAAAAGAATTGTAAAGGTACTGGGAATGGTGAATTCCGACCCTGATTTTACCGATCAACCCAAAGTCATCAATGGGTTCTCCGATTTGATGGTGGAAGTATTTGGTGATCGGGGAAAACACGCCCGGGCAGCGGTAGGTATGGCCACTTTGCCCAGAGGACAGGCCGTGGAGATTGAGTTAATCGTTGAGATTTATGATTAATCTTAAATAAGAAAACCTCCCTGGACACTCTAGGTGTTACAAGGAGGTTTTTTATCAGGTAATTATTAAGGCAATTCGCCTAGAGGTGAATTACTTCGCCGTAGGCAGCTGCCGCGGCCTCCATCACCGCCTCACTCATGGTAGGGTGGGGATGAACGGTCTTGATGATCTCATGACCAGTAGTCTCGAGCTTCCGTGCGGCAACGATTTCCGCAATCATCTCGGTAACGTTCTGGCCGACCATGTGGGCACCCAGTAGCTCGCCGTATTTCGCATCAAAGATAATTTTTACAAAACCACTCTTGTCACCGGCGGCGCTGGCTTTACCGGAAGCAGAGAATGGGAATTTACCCACTTTCAAATCGTAACCCGCTTCTTTAGCCGCAGCTTCTGTCATACCAACGGAAGCCACTTCAGGCACGCAGTAAGTACAAGAAGGAATATTCGTATAATCCAGTGCCTGTACGTGTTCACCGGCAATCTTTTCTACGCAAAGGATACCTTCCGCACTGGCTGTATGTGCCAGCGCTGGCCCAGGGGTAACGTCGCCAATGGCGTAAATACCCGGAACGTTGGTGCGGTAGAACTCATCAACTTTGATCAGCCCGCGATCCATGCGGACACCCAGGGTTTCCAATCCGATGTCTTCGGTGTTTGGCGTAACGCCGGCAGCCGACAAGACAATATCGCACTTGATTTCATCGGTCTTTTCGGTTTTGCGATTTTTTACCTTTACGGTGCAACCCCGGCCCTTGGTCTCGACCGACTCTACCGCCGTATTACCCAGTACGGTAATGCCTTTTTTCTTGTATATCTTGTTCATCTCTTTAGAGACGTCCGCATCTTCGCGGGGTAGGAGGCCAGGCTCCATAAACTCTACAATGGTCACTTCTGTACCAATGGAAGAATACATATAAGCGAACTCCGCACCGATAGCACCGGCACCTACCACCACCAATTTCTTAGGTTGTTTGTCCAGGGTCATGGCCTTGCGGTATTCGATGATCTTCTTGCCATCGATAGGGATATTAGGTAACTCCTTGGCACGGGCACCGGTCGCCACAATAATGTGTTCGGCGCTGTACTCCTTGGATTTACCGTCTTTATCGGTCACTTTTACTTTTTTGCCCCGGATCAATTCACCATTGCCTTCCAGAACCGTGATCTTATTTTTTTTGAAGAGGAAGTTAATCCCTTTACTCATGCCGTCGGCCACGTTTCGGCTACGCTTGATCATAGCGTCAAAATCTACCTTGGCACCCTCGACCTTAATGCCGTAATCTTCCGCATGGTTGATATATTCAAAAACCTGAGCACTCTTCAGCAGAGCCTTGGTAGGAATACAACCCCAGTTCAGGCAGATACCACCCAGGGATTCCCGCTCGACTACGGCCACTTTCATTCCTAATTGAGATGCACGAATAGCAGCTACGTACCCACCGGGGCCACTGCCAACAACGATCAGATCAAAATTCATAGTTCTTTTGGTTTTATTAGGACACCACTGAGGCGTCACTTCATGCTATACCTAAGTACAAGCCATTACGGCCTTTTGTTTCGGCTGCAAATATAACAAGCTAAAGATTTATTCCATAACTTAGTACGCTCAAGGATCATAAATAAAGAAGTAATGACCGATATTTTACGTGTTACCATTGTGCAAGCCGACCTGATTTGGGAAAATGTGACTGCCAATTTGCAACATATGGATCATTTGTTGGAAGGCCTTAGCGGCAAAACCGATCTGGTTGTCCTTCCCGAGATGTTTACCACGGGGTTTACGATGAGTCCCAAAGACCTGGCGGAGCCTTTGCACGGGCCAACTTTTGAGTGGATGACCGCTTTCGCGAAAAAAACCGAAGCGGCAGTCACGGGGAGTATTGTTTGCCGGGAGGCAGATTCTTACTACAATCGCTTATTATTTGTCCGGCCGGATGGTTCTTTTGCCCATTATGATAAAAGACATCTGTTCACCCTGGCTGGAGAAGAGAAAGTGTACGAACCCGGCCAGGAAAATATCACGATTGAATGGAAAGGATGGAAGATACGGCCCCAGGTCTGCTACGATTTACGCTTTCCCGTCTGGAGTCGGAATACGAATGATTACGACCTGTTGTTTTACGTTGCTAATTGGCCCCGCCCGCGCCGACAGGCTTGGATTAGTCTACTGGCTGCCAGAGCCATCGAGAACCAGGTCTACTGCATTGGCGTCAACCGTTGCGGGGTAGATCCCAATGGACACGAATACCCGGGCGATAGCTCCGTCTACGATTACGCTGGGGACTTATATACCCAAATATCCGAACAGGAGGGCTTGATGACCGTAAGCCTCGATAAGTCTCAGCAGGATCACTTTCGTAAAAAACTGAATTTTTTAGCCGATCGGGACCATTTTGAAGTGATGGATTAGGTCTCATCATTTTCCCAGCATCGCCATCGCCAATGCATAAGCGATCCGGGCCCCTACATTTCCGTCCCATTCGTGGGGGGGACCGGCCACCTCGCAGAGATCAAAACCGATGATGGTTCTACTCGACTCAATGACCGTTTCGATGAGGAACAGGGCTTCGTTGTAGCTCAGACCACCGGGCACCGGGGTGCCGGTATGGGGACACAGCGAGGGCTGTAGACCGTCGATGTCAAAACTGATGTAAACCTTTTCTGGAAGGGTAGCCACGATGGCCTCACATTGCTCCTGCCAGTTACTACCACGGAAAATAGATCGCCGCAGGGCATAATCGTAAAAGACTTCAATACGCTCGTCTTCTTCACTGCGGGCAACCTCCTCGTCACAGTAATCCCGGATACCTACCTGGGTAAGCTGCTGGACTGCTTCTATTTGCAAGGTGTTATAAAAGATGGAAGCGTGGGAGTAGGTGAAGCCCTCGTAGGCTTTTCGCAAATCTAGGTGTGCGTCAATCTGCAGTATGCCAAAGTCACCGTGCTTTTTGGCCAGCGCCCGCAGAAAACCGAGAGGGCAACTGTGCTCACCACCAATTAGCCCTATTGCCTTTTCTTTTTGCAAAAGCTTATAGGTCTCCTGCTCAACCCAGCGGTGAAGGTTTTCACAGGTGTAGTTGATTTCTTCCAGAATCTTGTTCATTTTCCGGTCGTCGGCTACCTGGCCACCTTGTTCCAGAAATTGAATGTAGGCCTCCGCCCGGGGACGAAGCTCCTGGCTGCGCTTTACCCAGTAGGTATTCAGGGGTTTAAAAAAAATCCCTTTCTTCCAGGCATCGGCGCTGAAGGGATGCGCCAAATCCAATTGGGTAGAAGCCTGTAGAATATTGGCAGGTCCACCCGCCGTGCCGTCTGTATAAGATACGGTCACATCCCAGGGAACCGGAAAGAAAACCAGTGCGGCTTCTTCCTCGGTAAAAGGTAAACCAATAAAGTTTCCATTATCCAGTCCGGGTCCGTTAGGATCAAAATTGTCAAGTGGCATTCCTATTCTCCTTTGTAGTTGGTTTGGGCCAGGTAGACCAGTACAAAGCCAACGATGATCATTAAAATGCGGAATAGGAAACCAAATAGGGGACCGGGTTGGTCAATCCAGAGTAGAAAAGCGAATTTGACGCCGACGATACTCAGCACCAGGGCCAGAAAGCCTAGCATAATGAGTATGAACCCGATAAAAGTAAGAAGCGCTTTATTTTTTAGCATGCCTGATTTTTGAATTCAAAATTAAACGAATATCCGGTATTTTACTGGAATAATGAGTCAATCTTGATTTTGTTCAAACTAATGTAGACCTTCAGTCGTATAATAGTAATCCATGCTGCTTTCGCAAAAAAATGTAAGGAATGGTCAAAATTATCGAATGCCCGAGGGACGCTATGCAAGGGCTAAAGCCTTTCATCCCTACGCAAACCAAAGCCGCTTATCTCAATAAACTACTACGCGTCGGTTTTGATACTATTGATTTTGGCAGTTTTGTATCGCCCAAGGCGATTCCGCAAATGCGGGATACCGCCGAGGTGCTGTCCCAGCTAGATCTTTCCGGCACAACTACCCGCCTGCTGGCCATCGTTGCGAATCGGCGGGGTGCAAATGATGCTGCGCAGTTTGACGAAATTGACTATTTGGGATATCCTTTTTCCATTTCGGAGACCTTCCAGTTGAGGAATACCAATGCCACGATTGAGGAAAGTCTGGAGCGCGTGGCGCAAATCCAGGAAATAGCTACTTCCAATAATAAGAAACTGGTGATCTACATCTCAATGGGTTTTGGAAACCCCTACGGAGACCCCTGGAATGTAGAGATCGTACAGCAATGGGTAAATCGCCTGCAGGCCATGGATATTTCGATCTTCCAGCTATCGGATACCATTGGCGTAGCCAATCCGAATAATATCGCTTATTTGTTTAGTCACCTCATGGAGGCTTATCCTCAATTGGAGATGGGCGCCCACTTTCATACCGTGCCCCGAAAATGGCGGGAAAAAGTAGTGGCGGCCTATGAGAATGGTTGTCGGCGATTTGACGGAGCCATTCGGGGCTACGGAGGCTGCCCGATGGCCAAGGATGATCTGACGGGTAATATGCCCACCGAAAATATGCTGGCTTACTTCAATGAGCAAGGGGTGTCTACGGGGATTGATTCCAATCTCTTCCTGGAAGCAATGGTTTCGGCGGCAGATGTGTTTCCGGATTGATTAGCCCTCCAAACCGTTAATGTGGATCTGATCCGGTAAAAAGGGGCTGGCATCGCCGCCGCCTTTAATGATCTCCCGGACAATCGTAGAGCTAATGTGGGAAAATCCAGGTTGACTGATTAAAAAAATCGTCTCCAGTCCTTCTCCAATAATATTATTCAGTTGGGAGATGGTCTTTTCGTAGTCGAAGTCCGAGGCGTTCCGCAGGCCGCGTAGTAGATATTGAGCTCCAATCTTTTGGCAATAGTCGGCCGTCAGGTTTTCAAAATGACCAACGGCTACTTTTTCTTCATCGGCAAATACATCCTGCAGCCAGGCTAGGCGTTTTTCTAAGGGAAAAAGAGAACTTTTGGAGGTATTAATACCCACGGCCACGATAATTTTATCGAAAAGGGGTAAAGCGCGTTTGACCAGATCGACGTGGCCAGTGGTAATAGGATCAAAGCTACCGGGAAAAACGGCAATTTTAAGCATGTTATTCGCTTTGGTGATTAAGAGACCAAAGATATTATTTTGAATGTAATAATTGAAAAGAATCTAAAAAGCGATCAATCGCCGCGTTTAAGGCCAACTCTTTCACCGTTACGGCTTGGATGGAATAATAACGATTATTGGCCAGAACCGCCTTGGTTTTGATCACGCCGGTATCTTCCTTGTAGTTGATGCGCCAGATATAACCTGGATATCCTTCCACCTTGATGGGATTATTATAAATGACTTCACCAGCAATACTAAAGGCAGCCTGATCCATCGTCACTTCGAAGAATTCGCTGATCAGTTCGGTTGAATCGGAGTGTACAGCGGTAGAGGGGTAATCGACGTAGCTGACCATATAAATGAAGTTATCGGCGCCCTCCTCCAGTTCTTCCTGATAAAAATAGGTATGATATACGAGCGTGCCAATCCTGGTCGATACGGTATCGGCTTTGTGTTTCATTGGGCCAGGCGTACGCACCTTGAATAAACCATTAACGGAGGTGAAATTCTCCCAGTGATCATCAGATTGGGCCTGTAAGGAAAGATTTAAGCCAAATAGCAGAGTCAGCAGGAGTGAAAAAACAGTTATTCGCATATTTTTTTTTAAAAGACGACCAAATCCAGTAGAAAGTTGTATAAATTAGGATTTTTATCGAAATAGTAGCAAGAAGTATATATGCCTTACTCTTACGAATATCCTCGTCCAGCCGTAACTGTAGATTGTATTATTTTTGGATTGGACGAAAGTCACCAGTTAAAAGTCTTGTTGATTCAAAGAGCAAATGATCCTTTTCAGGATTACTGGGCACTACCCGGGGGCTTCGTTAATGCAGAAGAGACCCTTAAAGAGGCGGCTCTACGGGAGTTGGAAGAAGAAACGGGCGTCAAAGACGTCTTTGTTGAGCAATTATTCACTTTTGGAGATCCGGATCGTGATCCGCGCGGGCGGGTAATCAGCGTAGCCTACTACGCCCTGGTTAATCTGGAGGAGCATCAACTAGCAGCTTCTGCGGATGCCTCCCGTGCCGAGTGGTTTGAGATCAATAATTTACCCAAACTGGCTTTTGATCACCACCGGATATTTGAAACGGCACTAGATCGACTTCGCGCAAAAGTCCGCTACCAGCCCATTGGCTTCGAATTACTTCCCGAGAAATTTACGCTGACCCAACTGCAACAACTATACGAAACTATTCTCGGTATGGAGGGAGCGCTGAACAAGCGCAATTTTCGCAAGCGTATTCTGGATATGGGGATTTTACAAGAAGTGGGTATCCAGGAAGGAGTGGCGCATCGCCCCGCCAAACTGTATTCTTTCGATAAAGAAAAATATCGGGAACTGGAAGCGCGCCGCTACAAAGATCTGGTCCGCAGAGGCATTGATTTTGAAATATAAGCCCCCTTATGGGCAACATAGCCATCACTTTTCCGGATCGATCGAAGAGACTAAACATCAGCCAAAACTAGTACAAAATGAAAATGCTCCACACCTCCGACTGGCACCTGGGCCAAAAGTTCCTGGCCAAAGATCGGCTGGCAGAACACCGGATGGCCCTGGATTGGCTCTACGAGCTCATCCTTCGGGAAGAAGTGGATGTCCTGGTGGTTGCGGGGGATATTTTTGATATTGGTGCTCCGCCTAACTACGCGCGTAAATTATATTATCAGTTTTTGACCAGACTGCTGAATACTACCTGCCGCCACATTATCATTGTGGGGGGGAATCACGATTCTCCGAGTATGTTGGAGGCACCTAAGGATCTTTTAGAGCAATTAAATATGCACGTCGTTGGTGCCGTTCCGGAAGATTTTGAAAAACAAATTATTGAATTAAAAGATCCAAAGGGGAATTTGGAGGCCGTTGTGGCAGCGGTGCCTTTCCTGCGGGACCGCGACCTGCGTAGCAGCGCAACTGCCGAATCGGGATTGGAGCGCATTGCGGCTATGAAGCAAAGTATTTGGGAGCATTACCAGCAAGTCGGGGAACGGGTGGCCCAGGATCGTTATTGCGAAGTGCCCAAAATTGTAACGGGCCATTTATACGCTTCCGGAGCAGATGCCTCTGCCAAACAGGATAATATCTACATCGGTGATAAAGAGAACATAAAGGCCAATCAATTCCCTGAATGTTTTGACTACGTGGCGTTGGGGCATATACACCGACCGCAAACCATTGGAGGTCTGGATCACGTGCGCTATTCCGGATCCATTATTCCGCTTAGTTTTAGTGAGACTAAAGACGACAAAAGTGTTTACCTACTGGATTTTTCGGCAGGTAAATTAGCCGGTATCCGCACTGAAGCCCTTCCCGTCTTCCGACGGTTAAAAACGATTCAGGGCGATTATAAAAAAGTGAAGCAGCAAATCCTGGCTTTTGCCGAAAGGCATAAAAACGAATTAGCCCCCTGGGTGGAAGTACTGGTAGAAAGCGATCAAATCATTCCCAATTTAAGTGTGGAGCTTAATCAATTGGTCGAAGGACAATCCATTGAATTGCTGAAAGTCAGGTTGTTGAAAAAAACAACAAATGAGAAGCTAAACGAGGATCAACAGCAGGAACTGGAAGATGTAGAGGCCATTGACGTTTTTCGTAAAAAGTGTGCTGCTATGGGTACCTTACCTAATCACATGGAAGAATTAGAAGCGAGTTTTCGCTCTTTAATGAATTGGATGGAAGAAAGGGAAGCTAATGAAAATTAATAAAGTACATATCACTAACATCAACTCCCTCAAGGGCCCGGTAGATATTGACTTTACGGCAGCTCCGCTGGCCTATACCGGGCTTTTTGCCATTACTGGTGATACGGGGGCGGGCAAAACGACTATTCTGGATGCGATTACCCTGGCTCTTTACGGTAACGTACCGCGCAGTAAAAGTACGAAAGAGCTTATGAGCTATGGGGCCGTGGAGGCAGTAGCGGAAGTAGAATTTGAAGTGAATGGTACAAATTTTCGTGCTAAATGGACGGATTGGCGAGCAAGGGGTAAAAGGGGAGGGAAATTGCAGGGCCCCAAACGAGAATTATCCCGCTGGAATACCGAAAAGGGGAGTTTTGAAACCATTGCGGAAAAAATAAGGGAGGTCGATCAGGCCGTAGCCGATCACACCGGGCTCGATTACCAGCAATTTCGCAGGTCAGTCTTGCTGGCCCAGGGGGATTTTGCCGCATTCCTGGAGGCTAATGAAAGAGAAAGGGGAGAGTTGCTGGAGCAGATTACCGGCACGGAGTTGTATACCAATTTGTCTGTCGCTGCCTTTCAAAGGGCAAAAATAGAACGCGAGGAACTGGCACGCCTGGACCTGCAAATCAAAAGCTTATCTCTGTTACTTCCGGAGGAGTTAGAACAATTAGAAACCCAGCAGGAGCAATGGGAAGAAGAGGCAAGAGCACTGGAAAAAGAGCTAAAGCAGTTGCAGGAGCAATTGAATGATTACTTAAGCTACCAGCAGTTGCAACAAAAAATTAAAGAAGGAGAATCTGAATTGGCATCCTTGCGGCAAAAAGAACGGGAACAAGAAGTTTTGTTTGAGCAGTTGGCGACCCACGAAAAAATAAAACATCTACGGAAACCCTACGAACAATTAATAGCACTCCGGGAAGAAGGGGAGGCACTGAATAAAATTATTGGGCAGCACAAGCAAAGCTTAAGCGAAGTCAAAACAAAGCGGGAAAACAAAGAAAAGGCCTTAAAGAACTCGACATTAATTATCCAGCATTTAGAAAAAGAGATCAAAGAAAAGCGCCCTGCCTGGGAGGCTGCCCGTAAACTGGATACAGAATTAGAAGCACTGGCGGGACCCCTCGAAGATCAGACTAAGTACCTGAGCGAACTTCAACAGGAAGTTGCCTCGCTTTCGCAAAAAATGGAGCAATCAGGTGCGAGTCAAACGCAGTTGCAGCAAGACAAGACAAGCCTCGAAAAATGGTTGTCTGATCGGGAAAACTGGCGAAACCTGGGACGAAACTGGTCACTACTACTGGAAAAATATCGTTTGCACGAAAGTGGAAGACAGCAGCAAAAAAAACTAAGAAACAAGCTGGAAGACCTAAATAAATCCTTTAAAAACCGGCAAAAAGAAGAAATAAAACACCAACAGGAACTAGCAAGACTAGAACAGCAAAAGCAGAATAAAGAATCTCTGTTTATCCAAAAAACACCGGATGGTTTTCAGAAAGACCGACGGGTGTTTTTGCAAGAGCTTTTTTCCAATATTCAGTCTTTTGAACGCGAGCAAAGCGATCTGAAAAAAGCAGCTAAAGACATTCAGGAGTACGAAGACCTACTGCAACGAATGGCAGAACTGCAAGATGATTTCAACGCCCTGCAAGGTAAGGCAAGTCACTACAATAATCTGATTTTAAACGAAATAGACCGTTTGTCGGAAGTAGAAGAAGAACATCGCTACCTGTGGAAGGTCTATCAGCAGCAACAATTACTCGTCAATTACGAAAAAGACCGGGCCAACCTGGAAGAGGGAGAAGCCTGTCCTCTGTGTGGTTCCGAAACCCACCCCTATACCCAGCACCTTCCCGAGACTTTTATTGACGAAGCAAAGGCGGCTTTCGAAAAGCAGGATGCTTTTTTACGCCAGTGTAAAGAAGAATATCAAAAACAACTCGCCAGGCAGTCCCGGCTGACGGAGACCATTGGCAGCCGACAGGAACAAATACAATCACTAGACAAGCAGTTAGATAAGTACGAAGCACGGCTGGCCGATTTTTTTCCACAGTTTGATTTTGAAAACGCTCAGGTATATTTGAATACCACTCTTCTGGAAGCGCGTTTACGAGAACGACAAAAAAACATGCAGATAACCCGGCAACTACAGCAGGAGCTGGAAAGACTCCACGAAGAACTCAGCCAGTTGGAGCAGACCCTAAACCAAAAAGAAAAGGATTTGCGTGAACTGCAATTTTCTATACAGGTGGATCAAAAGGAAATAGAACAATTGGAAAAGCAATGGTCTGATCTGCAGACGGAGGAAAAAAAGACCAGGGATTATTTGGTAGCTCAACTACATACCCTGGGGTTAAAAGTAACGGGGGATCGTAATCTGGAAACTCTTATTCAGGAAGCACAAAAAGCCCTGGCTCATTATGAAAAAGAGGCGGCGCGTTTTGAAGAAATCAAGCAGGACCTGACACAGCTAGATCAGGTGATGAAGCAAACTCAGGAAAATTTGCTTCAGGCCCGGAAGCGTCTGGAAATACAAAAAACCAAAGTAAAACAAGGCCAAAAAAGATGGGAAGAAAAGCAGACGGAGCGCCGGCGCCTGCTGGGCGATCGCGATCCTGCATTAGAAAGTCGGGAGTACGAAGAAAAACGGGAAACCGAACAAGCAAAAAAAGAATCCTTATCTAAGGTTTTTCATCAATTAGAGCAAGAACTGGTCAGTAATCAGAAATTATTAAGTGAGACCCAAAAGCAGTGGGAGGAAGTAACTTCGCGAACAACAACAGTACAGCAAAAACTAGAGCAGGAGATTCCATCCACTCCCATCGATACTATCGAAGCCCTGGGAGATAAATTACTGTCGACGAGCAGGGAGGCTAAAATCCGGGAGCAAAAATCGCGAGTCGATCAGGAAAAAGCCCGACTGGATGGTTTGTTGGAAGATCGCCGTAAGGGGCTGGCTGCTCTTGCAGATAAATTAAAAAACAGTCCGGCAGAAGAAGATCTACAAAAGCAAGCCCAGACGCGGCAGACCAAGAACAAGGAAGTACTCAGTGCGATTGGGGGACTTCGTGAACGAATACAGGCCAATGAAAAACGCAAAGCCGAACAGCAAAGTCTTTTGCAAAAACGAAAGAAAAAGGAAAAAGCCTATCTGCGCTGGGAAGCGCTCAACGAGATTATCGGTTCGGCAGATGGCAAGAAATTCCGCACCTTTGCCCAAGGACTTACTTTAGAGCGGCTGGTTCATATTGCCAACCGACATTTGGCGACTCTAAATGGCCGTTATCAACTGCTAAAACCAGCAGGGGAGGACTTGGCTCTGCGCATTATTGATACCTATCAGGCAGATCATCAGCGCTCCCCTGAAACCCTTTCCGGTGGAGAAAAATTTTTGGTTAGCCTGGCGCTGGCGCTGGGTTTATCCGATCTCGCCGGTCGCCGGGCACAAATACGCTCCCTTTTTATTGATGAAGGTTTCGGTACGCTGGATGATAACAGCCTCGATCTGGCGATCAGTACCCTCGAAAACCTGCAGGCGGGGGGGAAAACGATAGGCGTTATCTCGCACGTCAAAGCCCTCAAAGAGCGTATCGGTACGCGGATCGAGGTACATAAACAAAGCGATGGCTTTAGTAAGGTGTTTATTCATGCTTAGAAAACACAGGTACTGGTCGGATTTCTACCTGGCCCTATCGAAACGCCTGGATTTTTAATCCCGGATTTCTTTATATTGTGTCCGATAAATCCGTTATCTTTAGTTAATTAGGATATACCCAATAAATATACACGACGAAACTAGCGAAAGAAATATGCAGAAAAAGAAACTAAAAGACCTATTTGGAAAAGACCATGGCCTGGATGAAAAAAGTATCCGGTTTCTGACGAATGCCCTGGAAAAAAATAATCTTCCCGGCTTTGATTATATCGAATTCAAACAATCCCTCTTAGCCCTGGAAGCCATGGACATGGAGGAGGAAGTCGCCGTTAAGTCGGCCTTCGCGACCGCTTCGACCCTTGGGCTAACCAAAGATAAACTGCTCAAGACAGCAGAGCATTACAAAAAAGTGCTGATGAACGAAAAGGTGCAATTCGATGCGGCGCTACAAAAGCGGGTGCAACAAAGAATCGGCGCTAAAGAGGCAGAATTGGAAAAGCTGAAAAAACAAATCCAGGATTATAAATCAAAGATTGCTCAACTGGAGGACAAAATAGCTAAGAATCAGGAAACCATTGAAAGCCAGGATGACGTTATCCAAAAGGAAAAGGACAAAATCGAATCCACAAAAGATGGCTTTGAATTGACCCTGCAAAGTATTGTCAATGCCATTGACAAAGATGTAGAGACCATTAACCTGTACATCAATCAATAATACATATCGAGTACGGATTTGCCGCTCAACAACTGATAAATAAACAAAAATTATATGTCTGACTCTGTAAATTTTAAAGCGGAAGCAAAACCCAAATCATTCTGGAAGCGCCCCGAAGGCATAACGGGCCTCATATTCCTATTAGCTATTCTGGCCGGTGGAGGGTATTTGTTAGTGACTTATTTGCCTTTTTTACTGCTACTGGCACAAAATACTCTGTATTTAGTCGGTATGCTAATGGTCCTGGGCGCTGTATTGTATATGGTCCTGGACCCCCGGATGCGAAACCTGGTTTGGTATATGTATAAAAATGTGATGCGTAGGCTTACCGGATGGTTTGTTACGATTGACCCGATTGGCGTCCTGAAAAATTACGTGGAGGATTTGGAAGATAATCTGGCTAAGATGCGGAAGCAGATCGGTGCGATTCGCGGGCAAATGCGTAAAATCAAAAACCTGATCGACGATAATGCCAAAGAAATTGAGCAGAATATGAAGATTGCTCAGGCTGCGAGAGATAAAGGTAAGGAAAAACAAATGCTGTTGTCTTCCAGAAAGGCCGCGCGATTGAAAGAAACCAACCAAAAGTATGCTTCTTTGCATAAGCGAATGGAGGTCCTCTATCGCATCCTAACTAAAATGCATACCAATTCAGAAATCCTATTGGAAGATACCAAGGATCAGGTGAAACTTAAAGAGCAGGAGCGCAAAGCCATCAGGACCTCACACGGGGCGATGAAATCGGCAATGAGTGTCATTAGTGGCGATCCCGATAAGCGAGCTATGTTTGATATGGCGATGGAAGCAGTAGCCGACGACGTGGCTAGTAAAGTGGGAGAAATGGAACGCTTCATGGAGATGTCTTCCAGTTTTATGGAAAGCGTTGATTTGAAGAATGGTATTTTTGAGGAGGAAGGACTACAAATGCTGGAAGAGTGGGAGAAGAAGAGTACTTTAATGTTGCTTGAGGGGAGCTCCATGAATACCTCGGATACACTCGATCTGGATAGCCCGGTAGCTCGTCCGGAAGAGCAGAATCGCTCCTCTGACAGTAGCGAATACGATAATTTGTTTGGCTGATAGCTCATCACTTATATAAGCTAAAAGAGGCGGAAGGCAATCATTGCCTTCCGCCTCTTTTAGCTTATAGTCTTTTTCAACCTGTGCAATGAAAAATTTCGCTCCTGAAGTGTCAACTTGTATGTGATAAAAAAATATAAGAAAAACACTTTTGCTTTTTTCTTAATATTTAGTAATTTAGCTAAAATTATTCCCGTCAATAACAAATCATAAGCACTTTCGAGGCTTATTCTGTCTACCAGTATTTATTTGAATTATACCTTGTTCAAAGACAATCGACGTCTTTTGTTAAGAGAATGCGTATACAACCTTATTACATACTATAGAAAACAATTAAATCCAATGAACAGCTTTAAAGCCATCTTAAGTGGCCTATTCCTCCTGCTTTGCTTGGGAGTGATGGCCCAGGAACCGACTACGAACAATGGTAAGAACTTTGTCAGCGCCAAATTACTCTTTCTGGACTACCAGGGATTAAACGGTGGGGAATCAAATTTTACCAATGGTCTTGAAATTGCCTACCGGCGTAATATTAATGACTATCTAGCACTGGGTATCCCCCTTAAAGCGGGCTTTATCAGTGTGGTAGATGATATGAATAACCGCAATTTTTTTAGCCTGGACGCCATTGTTCGCGGACAACTTTATCAGACCTCCGCCCGGGTAGTTCCCTATATTTTTACCGGTATTGGTTATGTCTCGGAAACGGACGGTGTGGGCCATTCCCAAATACCGGTAGGAGGGGGTATCGACCTACGAGTAGGGGCGTCTTCCTATTTAAATGTACAGGCGGAATACCGGGTCAGTGGTGAAGCGCAGCGGGATAACTTACAAATTGGACTGGGCTACGTTTATCGTCTGGGTAAAGCGCCATCAGATAGAGATGGCGATGGGGTCCCCGATGAGGCCGATGTCTGCCCTGATATTGCCGGTAAACGAAATCTGGCCGGTTGTCCGGATAGTGATGGTGATGGGGTAGCGGATCAACAGGATGCCTGTCCCAACGAAGCGGGACTCGCCACGGCGCAGGGCTGCCCGGATAGAGATGGTGATGGCGTACCTGATAAAGACGACGAATGCCCTGAGGTCGCCGGAACGGTGAATGGTTGTCCGGACCGCGACGGTGATGGGGTAGTGGATAAAAATGATCGCTGCCCGGATAAAAAGGGCAGCCCGGAAGATGGTTGTCCGGAGGAACAAGACCGGGATAATGACGGTGTACCGGATGCAGAAGACGCCTGTCCGGATGTGGCCGGTGACCTGGATGGTTGTCCCGATAGCGATGGAGACGGACTGGCTGATAAATACGATAATTGTCCAGAGGTGTCCGGAACATTAAATGGCTGCCCCGATCGGGATGGCGACGGCATTGCTGATAAAGACGATGACTGTCCGGACGAAGCCGGTAATAATAATGGTTGTCCGGAGGAAGAACCAGAGCCTGCCTTAAAAGACAGCGATGGGGATGGCTTTGCCGATGAAGTTGATTTTTGCCCGGAAGAGGCCGGATCTATTAATGGTTGTCCGGATAGTGATGGCGACAAGGTACCCGATCCACTGGATAAATGCCCGGAGGTAGCGGGTCCGATGGGTAACGACGGTTGTCCGGAGATAAGGGAGGAAGACCGAAAAGTACTTGATTTCGCTATGCAGGCGGTCCGTTTTGAATCTGGAAAGGCTATTTTGTTAGAGGAATCTTTTCAGGTCTTAGACCAAATTGCGGCGATTATGAAACGCTACCCGGAATATCATCTCGAGATCAGTGGTCACACAGATGATGTAGGTGCTTATAATCTTAATCAAATCCTTTCTGAAGACAGAGCAAAAGCCTGTTACCTACACTTACTTTCTCAGGGCATCGAGCCGGGTCGGATGAGTTACGTGGGGCACGGTCAGACTAAGCCGATTGCGGATAACGGCAGTAGCTCTGGACGTATGTTAAATCGACGAACCGAGTTTAGACTTTATCTGCCTTAGTAGAGATGTAAAGCGGCTCAGTACCCGGTATTGAGCCGCTTTAATGATTATTCCTTCTTGTATTTTTCGTAGCCGACTTCCTCCAGTTTTTCGTACTTTTTGGCGACGCCAATGGCCAATTGCTCTTTATAAACCGCCACTCGATTCCGCACCTCAGCTCGAGAGGCACCAATGATCTGGGCCGCTAATATCCCCGCATTTTTTGCACCATTTAGTGCTACGGTTGCCACGGGCACTCCACCCGGCATTTGGAGGATAGACAGCACAGAGTCCCAGCCGTCAATGGAATTAGAGGATTTGATGGGTACACCAATAACGGGAAGTGGGGATAAGGAGGCCACCATTCCAGGTAAATGCGCGGCACCACCCGCACCGGCTACAATAACCTGCACCCCACGTAAATGGGCATTTTGAGAAAATTTAAACAAGCGCTCCGGCGTGCGGTGTGCCGAAACGATGGTGACTTCGAAAGGAATATTCAGTTCTTTGAGAATATCCGCCGTTTGCCGCATAATGGGCAGATCCGAGTCGGATCCCATAATGATACTTACCATGTTAATTGTTGAATTATAAATTGTTGAATTATTGATTTGGCCCTTTAAAGTTCTTAAAAAATTCCATAGCGGATGGGTTTTTCATAGCGTCTTTATTGGCTGCTTTACTTAAGGGAATGCCCATTAGTATTTTTTTGACCGGTGCTTCCATCTTTTTACCACTGATGGTGTAGGGGATCTCAGGTACCTGAACCACTTCGTCGGGTACGTGGCGGGGGGAATAATCATCGCGTAATTGCTGCTTTATTTTTTGCCGTAAGGCTTCCCCTACTTCCTGGCCTTCCGCCAGTACGACAAACAAAGGCATATAGTGCCGCCCTCCGGACAACTCCAGGTTGACGATCAGGCTATCTGTGATTTCTGGAATCTTATTTAGGGAGCTATAAATTTCAGCCGTACCAATCCGAATACCCTGGCGATTGAGGGTGGCATCCGAACGACCGTAAATGATCAAGCTTCCCCGGGGAGTGATTTTTACCCAGTCGCCGTGGCGCCAGATGCCTTCGTACATGGCAAAATAGCTACTCAAATAACGGATTTGATCTTGGTCGTTCCAGAAATAGATGGGCATGGAAGGCATTGGTTTGGTAATAACCATTTCTCCTACCTCACTCTCCAGGGCCTGCCCGGACTCATCGTAAGCAAAAAGTGCGCAACCCAGTGCCCGCGACTGAATTTCTCCCTCGTAAACTGGCAATAGGGGATTCCCACCTACAAAAGCCGTGCATACGTCCGTACCCCCACTCATGGAGCAGAGCCACAGCTTCTTTTTGATGGCCTCGTAGACGTAGTCAAATGCTTCCGGGGGTAACGGGGCACCGGTAGAACTAATCGAACGTAAAGACCGTAAATCAAAATCTTTACGGGGGCTAATGTCGCGTTTCATACAGGCTACCAGATAAGGAGCGCTGGTCCCGAAATGGTGGATTCCTGCCTTTTCCGTCAATTCCCAAAGTACATTCATGCTGGGATATCCCGGACTACCATCGTACAAGACAATACTGGCTCCGCGCAGAAGTGCCGCCTGCACAAAATTCCACATCATCCATCCGGTCGTGGAAAACCAGAAATAACGCTCACCGGGATGTACATCGTTGTGAAAGGCGTGGTACTTCAGGTGCTCCAACAGAACACCGCCGTGGCCATGGGTTATGGCTTTAGGTTTACCGGTGGTTCCGGAAGAGTAGAGCACCCAGATGGGATGCTCAAAGGGTACTGGCGTGAAACTTAATTCCTGGTTCGGATTATCAAGTGCCTGTCGCCAGGACACCGTTTCGACCTCAGTTTCTATGGTAGCTTGCTTATTCAGATAAGGGATGAAGACGATTTTCTCCAGTGAAGGCAGCTGGTTGGCCAGTTCTTCGACGACGCTGGTTTTATCAAAAGCTTTTCCGCCATAGGAGTAGCCATCTACGGTAATTAACACCCTGGGTTCAATTTGCTGGAAGCGATCGACCACGGAGCTGGCACCAAAATCGGGTGAACAACTGGACCAGACGGCCCCCAGGCTATTGGCAGCCAGAAATGCAATCGTCGCTTCGGGAATATTGGGTAAAAAAGCGACGACCCGGTCACCACTTTCGATTCCTACTTTTTGTAACCAATGCCGTAGGCACGCCGTATCTTGTTCGAGCTCTTGCCAACTAATTTCCCGCAGTGGTTCCCGTTCCGATTGAAAAAGGATGGCGGGGTGCTCCGGGGTGGACTGACGGAAAATATGTTCCGCGTAATTGAGTGTACTCCCTTTGAACCAGCTTACTTCCGGCATCTGCTGATATTCCAGTACCGAATGGTAGGGCTGGTGAGCTTGGATATCAAAGTATTCCCAGATACTCTCCCAAAAATCTGCCAATTCATCAATGGACCATTGCCAGAGGGTATTGTAATCATCGAAATGTAAGTCTTTCTCTTTTGCCAGCCATTGTAGATACTGGTTTAGATTGGTATTTTCTTTAAATGGTCTATCGGGCGTCCAGAGGACTTTTGCAATATCGTTCATATTTTATCTTGGTTAGGTAAGAGTATAATACAGCGAAATAAGCTATTTTACAAACCTAAACCGAATCCTGTTGCTATGTCTTTTTCACTGAAAGATCAGATTTATCATCCGGCTTATGTTCATGCCCTGGCCGGGGCCTTACAGCAAGTCGATCCGCGTATTTCAGCCACCGCTTTCGCGGAAAAAGCCCTGAATGAATCCTGGGAAGGACTGGCTTTAAAAGAAAGAATGCGGCATCTGACTCAATGTCTGCATCATTTTTTGCCGCAGGGCTACGCCAAAGCCATCGACCTCCTGAAGGAAGTCATTGAGGACTTAGCGGAGCATAATTTCGCTAACCTGATCTTTCCCGACTATGTAGAGCAGTATGGATTGGAAGATTTGGACCTAAGTCTGGATGCGCTGGAGTTTTTTACACTATACGGGAGCAGTGAATTTGGGGTACGGCCATTTATCAAGCAGTACGAGCAGGTAACCATGCAGCGCATGCGGCAGTGGGCGGAGCACGAAAACCACCACTTACGTAGATTAGCCAGTGAAGGCTGCCGACCACGTCTGCCCTGGGGTATGGCCCTGTCTAAATTTATGGAGGACCCCACACCCATTCTGCCTATCCTCGAACGGCTTAAGGCCGATCCGGAAGACTACGTATACCGCTCGGTGGCCAATAATCTGAATGATATCTCTAAAGATCATCCCCACCTGGTATTAGACATTGCCGAGCGCTGGCATGGCGTACATCCGCATACGGATTGGGCCGTGAAACACGGCCTGCGCACCCTACTGAAGCGAGGAAATCCGCGCGCTATGCAACTCTTTGGTTTTGGTAATCCGCACAAAATGAAAGTCGAAACTCTCGAACTAAACCTGCCGCTCAGTATCGGGGAAGAATTACATTTTTCCTTTTCTTTACACCTTCCGGAAAAAGCGAAAGTACGCCTGGAATACGCCGTGGATTATTTAAAAAAGCGCGGTACTTATTCGCGCAAGGTCTTTAAAATTTCGGAAAAGGAAATAGGCGCCGGAACGCATACGATACATAAAAAGCAATGGTTTAAGGATTTTTCGACACGTAAGCACTATCCCGGTGAGCACTTCCTGAGCATCATTGTGAATGGGGTAGAGTTAATCAGAACCTCATTTGAATTACAAGCATAAGTACGCCAGCCCCATCAGGTTCAGCAGGTCGGTTCGGCGGAGGATTCCCTCCGCCGAAACACGGTCTTTGTATTTACCTTTCCAATTTCGGCAAATAATTCATCGGATCTTTTGGATGGCCTTCTTCCCGCACTTCGAAGTGCAGATGGGGCCCGGTACTAGCGCCACTGGAGCCTACCGTGCCGATCATTGTACCTTTATTTAGACGGTCGCCCACTTTTACACTAATGCTTTGTAACTGTGCATAAAGTGTACTCAATCCTTCCGCATGTTGGATAATGATTTTTTTACCATAGCCACTGGTTTTTTCTTCTACTTCGATTACTTCACCCTGGACCGCTGCGATCACGGGGGTCCCCAAGGCTGCAACCAGATCAATCCCCCGATGGTGCCGATTTACCTTAAAAACGGGATGAATTCTGGGGCCGAAGCCGGAGGACATTTTAGTGATGTCCTTTGGAGCAATGGGGTAGATTAATTCGTAGGGACTATTTCGGAGCGAATCGATGATAGCTTTGGAGTACCTAAGGCTGATTTGATCGGTACTATTTTTTTGATCAGCACTTTTCTTTAGATTGATACAAAGCGGAAAATAAAAGCCCTTTGTGGTGGGAAGTAGGACATACTCATCGCGTACTTCAGATAAATGTGTGGCTCCCTTTTGTTTTTGCTTTAAGAACACCTCCAAATCGTTGAGACGCTGATCAATAATTGCTTGCAGCTCGGAAGCAGGTCTTTCTTCATAAGTAGATTTCCCAGCGTCCTTAGCTGGTCTAAAGAGAAAATCATTCCTGACAAGAAAAGGGCGGTATGAATGGTTTATGTACTGTCCCTCGTAGCTTATTTTGGGTAAGCTCTTTCTAAGCATTTGGATCTGTGCCGGATTCACCAATACCTGGTTCCCTGAAAAGGAGAGATCCCCCCACTGTACGGCCAGTTCACTTCCTGAGATTGGGTTCTGGCCTTGTATTTTAATGACCAAATCGTAGCTATCCAGCTTTTTTGTTCCGTTCATTGCAGATACACTTACAATGAGTTCATCACCTGGGTTTATATTATGCAATAGAGGTCTTTCGGGAAGTTTCAACTTGCCCTTCGAATTAGCGTATGTATCCCATAGTTGATATTTAACCGGAGTATTTTCGTAGATGATCAGCAGGTTTACACTAACTTCACCCTGGTATTTTTTTCCTTGCTCTATGAGAAAGAAATCCTCTTGTACTAATTTCTTAAAATTGGTTAGACTTATATTAAGCTTGGCTTCTTTACTGATTGGGTCAATAGAGAGCTTCTTCTTGTTGCCTAGTAAAAAGTATCGATCTTGTTTTTTGGCGAATGACTGATTGGCGGGTAGGCCAATGGAGAACTCAACTACATGGTCATTAGTTAGTTGCGCCTTGAATTTAAGCACGTCTCCCGTGGAGAAGTTGTTCCAGAGTACATGCTTTTTGCCGAAGTGATCCTGAGTAAAGTACACTTTAGTGCCGGATTCATCTTGATTTTGTAGGTGTTGTACCGACAATTGCCTTAAATTTTGGTTGTTCTGGCCTATTTTAATACTTGGTGGCATCTGACGGAGTTTCTCTATATCCTTTTTTTGAACTTTCTCTAGATCACAATAGTACATACCTTGCATACTACTTTTGTAGCAGTCACAAGTCAGATCACCCCAAAGTACGGTAGCATCGGCCCTGGAAGCGATGGGTTCGACTTTTTCTACGCGATCAATGGCAAAAACGGTGACCAATACCAGAAATAATGGCAGAATAACCCAGTAGCGTAAACGGGCCCAGGGATTGTGTGTTTTTGTTTTCATAGCTATTATTCGTTTTTTAATGAATGCAGCAAAGGATAATGCCAGAATGGGTACTGGTGGCTGGGTAGCCTGATCTACCAGCAGTCGTGCGTACTCCAGCAGGCCGTATTGCTGCGCTACGGCCCGATCGGCAATAAATTCGTGGGTTTCTTTAAGTTGTTTCTGGTAGAGATATATGATCGGGTTAAACCAGTTAAAGATGATCAGTAGCTCCATCCAGAGTAGATCGAAACTGTGGCGTTGTTTTACGTGGATAAGCTCGTGGGCGAGTACCATTTCGGGTAGTTCCTGTCCTTTTTGTTTAAAGATATAGCGGCCGAAAGAAAAAATCTGAGAATAGGCAGGATGCTCCAATAAAGTGAAGTCAGTGTGCTTTTGATCCAGACCCATTTCGATCAATTCTTGTAGTTTTTTTAGTCGAAGGACGAAAAGAAATAAAGCCACTAGAACACCGGCAAAGTATAGCTGCCACCAATAAAGTAAAGGCACTCGGAGAGAGCGGTCTAAGGAAGCGTAGGGTGATTCTGTCCTTACTGCTGGGGCGTCGAGGTTAGTCGGAATAAAATAGGATTCAGTCTCGATCTGGGGGGCAAGAGAAGTTGTTGGAGCTTCCAGCCAGACTACATAGTCAAGCTGCAGGCTGGCAATAGCAATACAAAGCAGAGGCCAAAAGAACAGGAAAAGACGGTTCCACTGATAGTGGGGCTGCTTGCGTAATAAGCACCAGTACAGGCCAAATCCAAAGGCCAGGCTGAGGTTTAGTTCGACCAAAAATTGAAGTAGGGAGTGAAACATGGCTGGGTATTAAGGGGTTGATTCGTTGTCTTCTTCCAATTCTTTCAGCAGTCGCTGCAATTCGTCAGCCTCTACTTCTTCTGCTTTCGCAAAAAAGGAAAGCAAGCGGGAAGGGGAGCCATCAAAGTAATTGTTGACCATTCGCTTGAAGGAAGACTTAACGTAGTCCTCTTGCTTAATGACCGGAAAATAGCGGTGGGTCTTGCCAAAAGCTTCGTGATCAACCCAACCCTCAGCTTCCAGTTTGCGTACTACCGATGAAACGGTAGTAGTAGGTGGCCTGGGATCCTCTAATTCCGCGCGAATCTCTTTGACGAAGGCCTGCTCCAGCCGCCAGAGGATTTGCATGATTTGTTCTTCTCTTTGGTTGAGTTTGCGCATAGTGGTGAATGTCTGTTGTGGTACAAACATAAAACGAATGATTCGTTATTACAACTAATATTTAGTTTGTTAACTAATTTTTAGTTTTATTTAACTTTTTGACGGTTTAGCGCGAGCAGTCCA
>Ga0102940_1000685_pt1 | contig 22831 bp, 19 predicted proteins | sample SalPonR2_C_D1_MG_FD_78215 | JGI IMG/M metagenome (GOLD analysis project Ga0102940, IMG submission 78215) | Salt pond soil microbial communities from South San Francisco under conditions of wetland restoration - Salt Pond MetaG R2_C_D1_MG | ecosystem: Environmental > Aquatic > Marine > Intertidal... | reverse complement strand
CTCCATGTCGGCCAGCGAGTCGACCGCCACACCGCACCGACCCACCTCACCCAACGACATCGGATCATCCGAATCCAGACCCAGCAACGTCGGCATGTCGAACGCCGTCGACAACCCGTCACCCCCGGACCTGATGATCTCCTTGAACCGCCAGTTCGTGTCATCGGCCGTGCCGAACCCGGCGAACATCCGCATCGTCCACAACTTCGACCGATACATCGACGCATGCGGACCCCGCGTGTACGGATACTGCCCCGGGAACTCACCGTCGTCGGGCGCATACACCGCCTCCAACGGAATCCCCGACATCGTCGTGAAATCGGCGTCACGCAGGGACGCGGCCTCGTAGGCCTCCTGCCAGATCTGTCGGCGGTCGGGTTCGGTCATTGCAACGATCTTCCCACGGGTCGGCGGATGTCCGTATGGTACGGAACGATGCGTCGCCACCACGGACCGGACCAGGCCGCAGGCGCCACCCCGGACGGGGGCGGCGTGCCCGAGAGGTCCGGTGGCGAGCCGGTGCGGTCCGGCGACCCGACGACACCGGCGACACCCGCAGACGACCGGCCCGACCAGCAGTCGGTGCGGCGGGGTGTGCAGCTCGCCGTGGCGGCCTACCTGCTGTGGGGCTTCCTCACCGTCTACTGGAAGCAGCTCAGCGCCTTCGACGCCGTGGAACTCATCGCGTGGCGCATGGTCGGCGCCGCCGTGGTGATGGCGGCGATCGTCACCCTCCGCCGTTCCTGGCCGGCGATCGCCGAGGCGCTCCGCAACCGGGCCACGGCGACGCGTCTCGTGATCGCCTCCCTGCTCCTCACCGGGAACTGGGGCAGCTACGTGTGGGCCGTCACCAACGACCGCGTGATCGAGACGGCGCTCGGCTACTTCATCTCCCCGTTGGCCACCATGGCGATCGGCGTGTTCGTCCTCCACGAGCAGCCCAGCAGGGCGCAGCGGATCGCGTTCGTCTGTGCGGCGATCGCCGTCGTGATCCTCACGATGTCGTACGGCCGGCCACCGTGGATCGCACTGGCGATCGCCGGCACCTGGAGCCTGTACGGCCTGACGAAACGACAGGTGCCGCTGGGCCCGGTCGACAGCCTGGCGGGCGAGACGTTCGTGCTGTTCGCGCCGGCCGTGATGGGCCTCGTGCTGCTGTCGGGCCGGGCGGGCAGTGTGGTCGACATCGCCGACACCGGCGATTGGGTGTTCGTGCTGAGCACCGGGCTGGTCACGGCGATACCGCTGATGCTGTTCGCCGGTGCCGCCCAGTCGATCCCCTTCACCCTGCTGGGGCCGCTCAACCTGATGGTGCCGGTGATCAACTTCGGCCTCGGCTGGTTGCTCTACGGCGAGCCGATGCCGGCCGACCGCGTGGTGGGGTTCGCGTTCGTGTGGGTGGCGCTCGTGGTGGTGATGGCGGACCGGGTCTCGGCAGCCCGCCGGAACGCGGCCCGGGCGGCCGCCGCAGCGGCAGCGGTCGGCTGAGGTACCGTCGTCGCCATGGGGATCCCGGCCCGCACCGTCCCGGCCCGCACGGTCCCGACCCGCACCGTCCGAAGCCGCACCGTGGGCGCATCCGTCGCCACGGTGCTGGCCGCAGCCGCGCTCGCCGGCTGCTTCACCACCGCTGCCGACTTCCGGTCCGATGCCGAGGCGTTCATCCTCGACAACGAGGACCTCGCAGAGGCCCTCGACACGACCTTCACCGAGGCCACGTGCGCCGAGCCGCAGAGCCAGGCCGTCGGCTCGACGTTCGACTGCGACGCCGTCGATGCCGACGGCCGCCCGTGGGAGTTCCAGATCGTGATCACCGCCACCAACGAGTACGAGGTGAACGTGTCACGCCGTCCCTCCGATTTCTGACCGGAACCCCACTCGGCGACGAACCGCCTGACGCAGCGACGACAGACCGACGTCGCTCCACGGGATGGCAGCGATCGCTGCCGGCGAACGCACGCGACGTGCCAACATGACCGGGCGTCGCAACCGCGGCGCCGAACCGGAGGGACACCATGAGAACACGACGGATGGCCACGCTTGCGACCGGAGTACTGCTGCTCGCGGCATGCGGTGGCGACGACGGCGCCGGCGGCGCGCAGGGCCAGGCCGCCGATGCCGCGATGGCGGCTGCCGCGCAGGAGGGCTTCGAGCTGGACGAAGGATGCGTGAACGACATCGCCGCACAGCTCAGCGACGAGGACGCGCAGGCGATCGTCGACGCCGGCCCGAACGGCGACGCCGACATCAGTGCCGAGGGTGAGGCGCTCAGCCTGGAACTGCTCGGATGCGTCGACGCCAGCGCCCTGGTCGACCAGTTCATCGAGGGCATGGCGGAGAGCGGCCAGGACTTCGACGAGGCCTGTGTCCGCGAACGGCTCGAGGACTTCGACATCGGCTCGCTGGTCGCCGAGGGCGGCGAAGCGCCGCCGACCGATCTCGTCCAGGCGATGATCGAGTGCATCGACGTCGGCGGCTGATCACGATCGGGGTCTGACCCCGATCGTGATCGTGGACGCGACACGGCCGGTGGCCGCCCTCCGGGGAGGGAAGCCACCGGCCGTTGCCGTGTTCGGGTTGTTCAGGCGTTCACGCCGTCAGCGATGATCAGCCGCCCTGGTAGGAGCCGCCTTCACCTTCCAGGCTGATCACGTCACCGATCTCGTTGAAGGTCAGCTCACCGTCGGTCACGACGACCTCGGCGATCTGCGCCGTCTCGGTGAGATAGGCGTCGTTGACACCGTCGGTCTGGATGACACCGTCACCGACGAGCTGGTCGTTGGTGGTGTCGATGTTCCAGACGGCCGAAATCAGGTTGACCCGGTTGAGGCCGCCCGGCATGGCGGCCGCATCACGCAGCACGTCTTCGACGATCTGCGCGAACAGCACACCGGTGGAGTACGACCCATCGGCACACGTCGTTCCGTCGCCGTACTCGTCCAGCACCTCGACGGTCAGCTGGATGGCCGGGTCATCGGCGTAGGCGGGGTCGCCGCACACCTTGTTGGAGTTCGTGACCCGGACACCGGAACCCTCTTCGGCGAGCAGACCCGCCGCATCCTGCACCGGCGAGAAGAAGCTCGCCAGGTTGTTGCAGGTGTACGACATGTAGTAGCGGGGACGCCACTCGGTCGCCGCGACGCTGGCCACCGACTGCGGGCAGAATGCACCCGTCGTACCGGCGACGAACACGTCGGCCCCACTCGAGGCCAGGGTGGTCATCTCGTTGGTGATGTCAGGTGCGGCCTGGTCGTGCACCTGCACTTCGGCCAATTCGATCTGACCGGCATCGGCACACGCCTCGAGCGCCGACTGGTAGGTCGCGCCGAAGTCGTTGTTCATGATCAGCGCCGCCACCGACGCACCCTCGCCGAACTCGTCGACGATCGCGGTGCACCAGATCTCGGTCTCGGTGACGTAGTTGAGGATGTTGCCGATCGTCCACGGGAAGTTCGCCGGGTCGCCCCAGAGCGGGAAGCCCGTCGAGTTGAACAGCTGCGGAACACACGCCTCGTCGGTGATCGAACGTGCCGCGAGGTTGTTGCTCGTGCCGATGATGTGGGCAAAGGCGAAGATGTCCTCGGTGTCGATCATCTCCTCGACGTTGGCGACCGTACGGCCGGCCTCGTAGGCGTCGTCGCGAGCGATCAGCACGAGATCCTTGCCGTCGATCGGGTCGTTGTCGTTGAGATAGTCGAAGTACATCTGCATGCCCTCGCCGATCGGACCGAACGCGGCCGCCGGGCCGGACTGCGGCAGCGACTGGCCGATGCGGATCTCGTCGCCGTCGACACCCCGGAACGGATCCCAGTCACTCGGGCAGTCGTCGAGGTTCAGCGTGGTGCCCGCAGCGACCTCGACCTCGCCCTCGAGGGCGAGTTCCTCGCCGTCGGGCGTCTCCTCGCCGTCGGTCTCCTCCGGGGCGGTGGTCTCCTCGGTCTCCCCGTCGGGTGCCTCGGTGCCCTCGGGCGCCTCGGTCTCCTCGGGAGCCTCGGTCTCGGCGGGTGTGCTGTCGCCGTCGTCGTCACTGCCGCAGGCAGCAAAGATCAGTCCGGCGGCCATGAGCGCTGCAACGGAGCGCTTCCATGGTGAAGCTTTCATGTTCCCCCTTCAATGTGTGGTGTGGTGCTGAGTGTTCAGCTCGTGGATCGGACCCGGTGGCCGTTCCCGGCGGGTGGTCCGAAGATCTGGTGTTCAGCGTGCGGCGAGATCGGTGTCCGCCGTGGCCGGTTCGTCATCAACAGTAACGTCCGCGTCGCCACCGTCGCCGATCGGACCGGCCGGCTGGAATCCCTTCGGCGGTGCGGGGAGCACGCGGACCACCTTCGCCTTGAGGCGACGGGCACCGGACACGATGCCGCCCGGCAGGAAGAACGTGAGCACGATGAGCAGGATGCCCATGATGAACGTTCCGGTCGGGCCCTGCAGCCAGCGGTCGGGCACCCCGGGGAACTGCTCGGTGGACGACGCCCACTCGGGGATGAACGTGATGGCGAGCCCGCCCACGACGGCTCCCGACAGCGTGCCGACGCCGCCGACCACGAGGCCGACGATGAACAAGATGGCGAGGACCTGGGTGAAGTCGCCGGGCGAGGCGATGCCGAGTTCGGCGACGTAGATGATGCCGCCGACGCCGCCGAGTGCCGACGCGATGCCGAACGACATCGTCTTCTGCCACGACAGGTTCACCCCGGACACGGCGGCGCTGGTCTCGTTGTCGCGGATCGCCCTGATCGCCCGGCCCGGACGGCTGCGGACGAGGTTCGACACCATCCAGAGGCAGATCGCCGCGAGGATGCTGAACAGCAGGTACTTCCAGATCCGCTCGAGTTCCCGACTGCTGAGGTCTCCTTCGCCGAAGTACTGCCCGAGCAGCGGGATGTTCTGCAGGACGCTGTTGATCCCGTTGAGCGGCAGCCAGCTGGGCGGGAGCAGATCGGAACCGACCGACTTGCCGGACGCGCCGCCGGTGTACTCGTCGAGGACGTCGAGCTGGACCACGGCGGGGAAGACCGCTGCAAGGCCGAGTGTGACGAGGGCCAGGTAGAGGCCCTTGATGCGCAGGGCGGGCACGCCGAAGATCACCCCCAGCACGAAGCACACGGGCACCACCACGATCAGCGTCGCCAGCCACGGCCAGTTCTGGTCGGCCACCAGCCACGCCGCGAGATAGGCGCCGGTGCCGAAGAAGAAGCTCTGGCCGAGCGCCAACTGGCCCGTGTAGCCGACGATCACCTGCAGGCCGAGCACGGCGACGGCGAAGGCGATCGCCTTGTTGATCCGCGGGAGGCCGAGGTTGTAGCGGTTGTCGAGGATGGTCACCTGGGCCGTGTCGGCGTAGGCGAAGCCGACGAGCAGGAGTGCCAGCAGGAAGACTCCCCAGGTGACCCACCGGTAGGAGCGGTACTGGGTGGTGCCCTCGATGAAGTTGAAGCGTGCCATGGTGTCGTTCCCCCTAGACCCTCTCCACCGCAGGTGTGCCGAACAGTCCCGACGGCTTGAACACCAGCACGAGCACGAGCACCACGACCGCGGTCGCCAGACTCATCTCGTTGGGGATGAACGGCACGTACTGGACCACGATGCTCTGCACCATGCCGATCGCGATGCCGCCGATGATCGCACCCCACAGGCTGTCGAGACCACCGAGCGCCGCAGCAGCGGCGGAGAAGATCAGCACACGGGCCATCACGGTGGGTTCGAGCTGGCGGATCGGGTCGGCGACGTAGATCGACGCCGCCAGCGTGCCGACCGCTGCGGCGATCGCCCAACCGAACTGCAGGGTGGGGCCGACCCGGATGCCCGACAGCTCGCTCGACTCGAGGTTCGACGAGACGGCGCGGAAGGCGAGACCGATCTTGGTCGTGTTGAGCAACACGGTGAGCAGACCGGCCACCGCCAGCACCGTCGCCACCACACAGACCGTGTACCAGGTGAGTGTGGCGACACCGAACGACAGGGCGCTCCCCGACGGGAACAGCTCGGGGAACTGGCGTGGGTCGAACCGCCACACGATGCCCGCGAGCGAACCGAACACGAGGAACAGACCGAGCGTGATGATCACCAACGGCAGGTGATCGGCCGGGTCGAAGGGTCTGATCAGGGTCCGTTCGATGCCGGCACCGATCGCCGCGGACAGGATCATGCCGATGAGCACCGCGATCCACATCGGAATGCCCTGCTCGGTGGCGAGCACCAGCACGATGAACGCGCCGAACATGGCCATCTCGCCCTGGGCGAAGTTGATGAGGGTGGTCGCCTTGTAGATCATCACCAGCGCCAGTGCGATCAGGGCGTAGGTCGACCCGTTGGCGAGCCCGTCGAAGAGACGGGCGACGAAGAGTTCCATGTCTCGGTCAGACTCCCAGGTAGGCCTTGCGGATGGCGTCGTCGTGCATCAGCGAGGAGGCCTCGCCCTGCACCGTGATCTGGCCGGACTCGAGCACGTAGCCACGGTCGGCGATGCTCAGTGCCAGCTGCGCGTTCTGCTCGACCACGAGCATCGTGGTGCCGGTGTCCTTGTTGATGTGCGAGAAGCGGTCGAACAGGTCGGCGACGATGATCGGCGCCAGGCCGAGCGACGGCTCGTCGAGCAGCAGCAGCTCGGGCCGTGACATCAGCGCCCGGGACACGGCGAGCATCTGTTGCTCACCGCCGGAGAGGCTGCCGGCGCGCTGATGGCGCCGCTCGTGGAGGACCGGGTACACCTCGAACCACTTCTCCATGTCGGCCTGCACCTCTTTGTCCTTGCGGACGTAGGCGCCGACGAGGAGGTTGTCCTCCACCGAGAGCTCGGGCAGCGTTCCTCGCCCCTGGGGCACGTGGGCCACGCCGCGGCGGACGATGTCGGCCTTCTTGGCGCCCAGGATCTGGTCGCCCTTCAGCTCGATGCTGCCCGACGTCTCGATCATCCCGGAGAGGGCACGGAGCGTGGTGGTCTTTCCGGCGCCGTTGGCCCCGAGGATCACCACCACCTCTCCCAGGTCGACGTGGAAGTCGAGACCGTGGAGCACCTGGATCGGGCCGTAGCCGCCGCGCAGGCCCTTCACGTCCAACAGTTTGTCACTCATGCGGGTGCCCCCAGGTAGGCCTCGATGACGGCGGGGTTCTCCTGCACGTCGGCGGGAACCCCCTCGGCGATCTTGCGTCCGAAGTCGAGGACCACCACGTTCTCGGAGATGCTCATCACGAGCCCCATGTGGTGTTCCACGAGCAGGATGGTGAGGTCGTAGCGATCGCGGACGGTGGTGATCACCTCGGAGAGTTCTCCGACCTCGGAGTGGGTGAGCCCGGTGGCGGGCTCGTCGAGCATCAACAGCTTCGGCTTGCCGATGAGGCAGCGGGCCAGCTCGATGCGCTTCAACGTGCCGTAGGGCAGCCCGGCGCACTGGTGGAACGCGACGTCGGCGAGCCCGAGGTCGGCGAGAATCCCGAACGCCCGCTCCTTCAGCTCGCGCTCTTCCTTGCGGCGTCCGATGTCGAACATGGCGGTGACGAAGTTCTGCTTGCTGAGCGTGTGCGCACCGACCATCACGTTGTCGATCACCGACATGCGCGGCCACAGGGCGAGGTTCTGGAACGTGCGGAACGCCCCGATCTTGGAGATCTCGTGGGGGTGCATCTCGAGCAGGTCCTCACCGTCGAACCAGATGGCGCCGCCGGCCGGGTCGTAGATCCGGCTGATCACGTTGAACATCGTGGTCTTGCCGGCGCCGTTGGGGCCGATGAGACCGCAGATCTGCCCCTGCTCGATGTCGAACGTGAGGTCGCTCAGGGCCACGATGCCTCCGAATCGCACGGAGATGTCCCTGACTTCCAGCAATGCCATTCATGTCCCCCTTCGACGTTCCCCCACGGGCGTGGTCGTCGGCAACGTAGCACGGTGACCCGCGTCACTCGAAGCCAAACCTACTCGCCGACCGCAGCCCTCCCCGAGGCCCTGCGTGCGGCCCTCGTGCGGTCGTCGGAGCGGTCGTCGGAGCGGGCAGCTCACGGGTCCGCGCGACGTGAGAGGACGGTGTGCATCCGGTCGCCCGACGTCGGCTCGCGGCAGCGTGGGCGTAGCATCCGCTGCATGCGTTCGGCACGCGCCACGACGACGACGGCGGTGATCTCGGCCCTCACCGTCATCCTCGCAGCTTGCGGTGGCGAGGTGCTGGTGACCACCGAACGCGCCGATCCGATCAGCGTGGCCGTCCCACCCGTCGTCGCGGCGCCGGAGCCCGACGACCCGTCCGAACCCGCCGACCCGGGCGCCGCCGACCCCGACTCCGCCGACCCCGGTACGGGTCCGCCGGGCGCCGGTGACCCGGACGAGCCCGGGCCCGGCACCAGCGGGCAGGCCGGCCGGGCGCCGCTCGACCCGTCGGCGATCGATCTCGGCCCCAACAAGCCCGGTCAGCCCTACGACGACTTCCTGCTGGCCGTGGTGACCGATCTCGAGCTGTGGTGGAGCGAGCAGTACCCGGCCATCTACGGCGACACGTTCGTGCCGCTCGAGGGTGGGGTGTACGCCGCCTACGCCGACCGCCCCGACGACATCCCCGGGTGCGGCACGCCGCGCACCACCTACGAGGAGGTGCAGGAGTTCGTGGCGTTCTACTGCGGCGTCGGCGACTTCATCGTCTACGACGACGGCGGGGACGGCCTGCTCGCCGATCTCGCACGCGAGTACGGAGCCGGCACGATCGGCACGGTGTTGGCGCACGAGTACGGCCACGCGATCCAACTCCGCAACGGCGGTCTCGACCGGGCGCTGCCCACGGTGGTCACCGAGCAGCAGGCCGACTGCTTCGCCGGTGCGTGGACGGGCCGGGCCGCCCGAGGGGAGGCTGCCACCGTGCGCTACGGCGACGGCGACGTCCGCGCCGGGCTGATCGCGATGACCGAGGTCAGCGACCCGGTGGGGCTCGACCAGTTCGTGGCCGGTGGGCACGGGTCGGCCTTCGACCGGGTCGGTGCGTTCCAGGTCGGCTTCAACGACGGGCCCGCCCGCTGCGCCGAACTCCTCGACGATCCCCTTCCCCTGATGCCCAACCAGTTCACCCCGCTGGATGCGGCGACGGGCGGCGACGCCCGGTTCGGGTACGGGGACGACGACCTGCTCGGGTTCATCCGCGACGACCTCAACCGCTACTGGGACCAGGAGCTGTCGATCCCCGGCCTCGATCCGCTCCGGCTGAGGGTGGCTCGTTCGGCGGACGGGGTGGAGTGCGACGACCTCCGCGGCGACTTCGGCGCCGGCGCCGCGCTGTGCGCCGACACCGGCGAGGTGTGGTTCAACGAGCCGGTCGGACGACAGTTGTACGACGAGTTCGGTGACTTCACGGTGGGCTACCTGCTCGGTTCCGCCTGGAGCGAGGCCGTCCAGGACGCCGTCGGCACCGGCGCTAGCGGTGAGGAGCGGGCACTGCTCAACGACTGTCTCACCGGCGCCTGGGTGAACACCGTCGTGCCGATCGACTTCCAGCTCCCTCAGCCACGTCTCGACACGCGCACGGTGCGAGTGTCGCCGGGCGATCTCGACGAGGCGATCCAGACCCTGCTGATCGTGGCCGACATCGGCTCCGACGACGACGTCCTCGGCGACGCCTTCGAGAAGATCGACGCGTTCCGCACCGGCGTCCTCGGCGGCCTCGCCGTCTGCGACCTCGACCTGTAAGGAGCATCACCCGTTCGTCAGGGGTCAGACCCCTGGCGAACCTCCACCCGAACGCTGGCGGGCCCGGTCAGGCGTGACGGTCGAGCCAGTCGGCGACGAGGGCGGCGAGCTCCACCGGCCGGTCACCCTGCACGCTGTGGCCGGCACCGTCCACCACGTGCAGCTCGAGATCGGGCTGCCGGCGCTGCGCCTCGGCGACGTCGTCGTCGTCGACCACGGGTGACAGCGAACCGCGCACGAGCATCAACGGGCAGTCGACGGCGCCGAAGTCGTCCCACAGCGGTGACATCGCCGTGGCCGTGCTGTCGCCCGACGCTGCCGGCGCGCCGACCGACGTGTCCGAGGTGCCCGGCGTGTCGGCCGTGCCCGACGTGCCCGGCGTGTCGGCCGTGTCGGCGGGGCGGGTGCGGGCGTGGCTGCTGCGGTCGTAGCGCCACTGCCAGGCGCCGTCGGGACGCTGGTAGGCGTTGTGCAGGATGCCCCGGCGGAGCGACGACTCCGAACGCGTGGGGTTGAACTCGATCGTGCGCGCCAGCAACTCCTCGAAGCTGGCGAACTCCTGCGGGCCGTCGACGAAGTCGAGCACCGCCTTGGCCTTGGTGGCGTTCACGCCCGGCGTGATGTCGACCATCACGAGGGTCCGCACGAGCTCCTCGTGGCGCACCGCGAGCTCCATCGAGGTGAGGCCACCCAGCGACATGCCGACCACGGCGGTCGCGACCGGGGCGTGCTGGGCGATCACGTCGGCGAGGTCGTCGGCGAGGTTCTGCGGGCTGTAGGCGCCGTCGGCACGCCAGTCGGAATGGCCGTGGCCGGGCAGGTCGACGGCCAGTGCCGGCCGGCCGAGAGCCAGCACCACCGTGTCCCACGTGTGCGCGTTCTGCGACCCGCCGTGCACGAACACCACGTCGGGCTCCCCGGTGCCCCACCGCAGGGCGCTGACCGTGCGGCGGTCGTCGCCGGCGCCGCCGACCTGGGACGTGACGCGCCGCACCGGTGGCAGCTCGGGCACGTCGAGGCCGTACTCGGCGATGTTCTCGTGGAAGAGGCCGAACTCGTCGTAGTCGATGCGGTCGGTGTCGGGCATGGGGCCGAGCGTACGCGCGGACCGTCGCAGAGCTCCGCTCAGGAGGCCGGTTCGGCACGGCCGATGACCGTCAGGAACCGACCGTCAGGAATCGTCGGCGGACGATGCGTCGGCAGCCACGGCGTCAGCCGACGGTGTGCCGGCGGACGGTGCGTCGGCCGACTCGTCGTCGACCTCGGCCGTGTCGGCCTGCGCCACCGTGGTCGTGGTGGCCGACGTCGCAGTGGGCGCTGCCGTCGTGGCGGTGGTGGTGGTGGCCTGTGCCACGGTGGTCTCGGGTGCGACGGTCGTGGTGCTCTCGGGCACCGTGGTCGTGGTGGTGCTCGTGGTGCTGGTCGTGCTGGTCGTGGTGGTGGAGTAGTCGGGGTCGAGCCTGTTGAACGGCGGGAGCTGCTCGCCGTACTCCTCCGGCTCCTTCACCCCGTCGAACACGTAGACCTGGTCGCCCATGTCGATCAGCTGCTGCATGTCGGGCGACATGCTGAGCGGGATGCGGATGCAACCGTGTGATGCGGGCTGCAACGGCACGTTCAGGGCACCGTGGATGGCGATGCCGTAGTTGAAGTACACGGGGTCCCACATGCCACCGAGCGACCCCTGCCGGATGCCCTCGACCTCACGATGGACATCGAAGATGCCACCCGGTGTGAGCGAGACGCCGCATTCGCCCCGCACGAGCGGCTCGTCGCTGGGGTTGTTCCATTCACCGGGGCTGATGGTGACCTCTTCGCACCATTCCTCGCCATCGCCGCTGGAGATGTGGGTCACCATCACCGGGACGTCGTCGTGGAAGATCGCCAGCACCTGCTCGGGCAGGTACACCTCGACGTGATCGGGGCTGGCGTTGGGGCGGCGGGGAGCGATGACGAAGGGCTCCTGCATGTCGTCCCACATCTCGGGGGTGACCTGGCCGGTCGGCTGGTTGAAGGGCACGCCGAGCACCAGCTTCTCGTAGGCCCACACCGAGCGGCGGGTCTCGTCGCCGAAGATCCCGTCGATCGGACCCGGCCAGAACCCGAGATCGGTGAGGCGCTGCTGCACCCCGGCGACGTCGTCGCCCACCATGCCCTTGGCGAGCACCCGCGTGAGCTGCGTCTTCTCCACGGGCGCCGAGGTCTCGACCGTCTGCGTCGGCTCCACCGTGGCCACGGTGCTCACGTCGAGGGCGACCGTGTCGGCAGCACCGGTCACGTCGTCGGGATCGTCGGAGGCGCCCCCGTCGCCACCGCCACCCAACGCCACACCGGCCACCACGACCACGGCCAGCAGGCCGGCTGCGGCGGCAGCGGGAAGCCACTTGCGGGCATCGGGAGGCAGGGACGGGCGGTCGTTCACGAGGTGGAGGGCCGGCTCGACAGGGGGTGCGGAGACGTACGGAGCACAGCGCCCGACAGACTACCAACGGGACCGGGGCAGGTGACCGCGAGCCCAGGTCACGCCGGAAGGTTTTCGCAAGCGTTCAGAACTCGGTCGGGACCCGCCCGGATCAGTCGCGTGTCACCAGGGGTTCGATGTTCTCCAGGTCGCTGCGGAGTTCCCACATCTCCTTCACGATGGTGGTGATCACACCGAGCGAGCTGAGCGTCGACTCACCACGCGTACGCGGGAAGTAGTCGACGCCGAACTGCAGCATCTCGTAGCCGAGACGCGTGGAGCGGATGACCAGCTCGGCGTCGATGAACGAGCCCTCGCTGCGCAGCTCCACGTGGTCGAACACCTGCGCCCGGCACAGTTTGAACGCGAAGTTGATGTCGCGGGCCTTCACGTCGAACAGCGTGCGGATGAGCAGGTTGTAGACGAACGTGTACACGGTGCGCAGGTAGCCCTCGCCCGTGCGGTCGAACCGGTAGGCGCTGACGATGTCGGCGTCGTAGTCACGCATCAGCCGCATCGCCCGGGGCAACTCGGCCATGTCGAAGGGGAGGTCGGCGTCGGTGTACAGGATCACGTCACCGGTGGCGGTGGCGAAGCCTGTCTTCATCGCACCACCGAGCTTGCGGTTGCGGGGGTGGTGCACCACCTTCACGTGGGGGTCCTCGGCGGCGATGCGGTCGGCGATCTCGCCGGTCCGGTCGGTGGAGGCGTCGTCGACGACGATCAGCTCGTAGTCGCCGATGTCGCCGCGGGCCAGCAGCCGCTTGCAGGCACGTCGCCCGGCGGTGAGCGCTCGCTCGATGTACTCCTCCTCGTTCCACATCGGATAGAAGATGGAGAGCTTCTCGAAGGGGTCGCCCATCGGTACCGCTCCGTCCGTGTGACCGTCGCCGGCCACCGACCCCTGCTGCACCGACCCCTGCTGCTCCGACATCGGGCCGCAGGGTACCTGGCCCGACACTCCCCTAACCTGCAGCGCGTGTCCGACCTGCCGCCGCCACCGCCTCCGACGTCGTCGGCGTCCTCCGGCGGGACGCCGACGGGGTCGGGCAGCGAGCTGCCACCGCCCCGGCCCGAGTGGCGGCCGGCGCCCGGCGATCCCGCGGTTCCGTTCGCATCGAGAACACCGCGCCCGCCACGGGTCGGCGAACTCACCGCCACCTGGCGGATCGCGCTGATCGTCACCTGGATCCTGGTGTTCCTCGCCTACATGGGGGTGTGGAAGGCCAGCGAGGAGATCGGGATCGGCACCTGGTGGCTCGGGCCCCGCTCCGACCCGCAGCCGCTGCTGGTGCGGCTGGTGCCCTTCTTCGTCACCGCGTTCTTCGGCATCCTCGCCAGCTACAACCTGCGGCGACTGCCCTGGATCGGGGTCGCCGGCGCCGTGGTGTTGGCGGCGATCGCCGTGCCCGACGTGTCCCGCCAGGCCGGCCTGGCGCTGGTGGAGTTCGTGCTCGCGGGGGCCGTGCTGGTGGTCTCCCTGGCGGCGCTCACCGGCAGGTACCGGGCCGCACCCGCCGATCCGTCCGACCCCGCCGGTCGGTCCGACACCGCCGATCGGTCCGGTCCGTCCGACCGGTAGGTTCGGTGCCCATGTCGGACGGCGCCTCCTCCAGTACCAGCAACACCGGTTCCACCACCACGGGGTCGAACAGCACGGGTTCGAACAGCACGGGTTCGAACAGCACCGGGTCGAACAGCAAGGTGCTGATGTCGCTGCCGGTCGGCGAGCGGGTGGGCATCGCCTTCTCCGGCGGGCTCGACACGTCGGCGGCGGTGGCCTGGATGCGCGAGCGCGGCGCCGTGCCCTACACCTACACCGCCGACCTCGGCCAGTACGACGAGCCCGAGCTCGACACGGTGCCCGACCGGGCGAAGCTGTACGGCGCCGAGGAGGCGCGGCTCGTCGACTGCCGCGAGGAGCTCGTGCGCGAGGGTCTGATCGCCCTGCAGTGCGGCGCCTTCCACATCACCACCGCCGGCAAGACGTACTTCAACACCACGCCGCTCGGCCGGGCGGTGACCGGCACGCTGCTGGTGCGGGCGATGCACGACGACGGCGTCGACGTGTGGGGCGACGGGTCGACCTACAAGGGCAACGACATCGAGCGCTTCTACCGCTACGGGCTGCTCGTGAACCCCAACCTGCGGATCTACAAGCCGTGGCTCGACCCGCAGTTCGTCGACGAGCTCGGCGGCCGTCAGGGCATGAGCGAGTTCCTCCAGGCCCGCGACCTCCCGTACCGTGACTCGGTGGAGAAGGCGTACTCCACCGACGCCAACATCTGGGGCGCCACCCACGAGGCGAAGGCGCTCGAGGAGCTGTCGACCACGATGGAGATCGTGTCGCCGATCATGGGCGTGGCGCACTGGGACCCGGCCGTCGAGATCGCCACCGAGGACGTGTCGGTGCGGTTCGAGGAGGGCTGGCCGGTGGCGATCAACGGACAGACCTTCGACTCGCAGGTCGACCTGGTGACGGAGGCCAATGCCATCGGCGGCCGTCACGGGCTCGGCATGAGCGACCAGATCGAGAACCGCATCATCGAGGCGAAGAGCCGCGGCATCTACGAGGGCCCGGCCCTGGCGCTGCTGCACATCGCCTACGAGCGGCTGGTGACCGGCATCCACAACGAGTCGACGATCGAGAACTACCGCACCATGGGTCGGCGCCTCGGCCGCATGATGTACGAGGGCCGCTGGTTCGACCCGCAGAGCCTGATGCTGCGCGAGCCGCTGATGCGGTGGGTGGGTTCGGCGATCACGGGTGAGGTCACGTTGCGGCTGCGTCGCGGCGACGACTACTCGATCCTCGACACGGTGAGCGACAACCTCACCTACGAACCCGACCGTCTGTCGATGGAGCGGGTGGAGGACGCTGCGTTCGGGCCACTCGACCGCATCGGTCAGCTCACGATGCGCAACCTCGACATCACCGACACCCGCAACAAGCTGGACGTGTACCGGCAGGTGGGCGCGATCGGCTCGGGCGACATCGGCACCGCCCTCGAACCCCCGGCGGAGTGAGCCCTCGAAGCCGCAACGCGTGATCAGTGTGCGGCGAGTCGCCGCCAACTGATCACGCGTTCGGGTTGGTCAGGGCGGCGACGAGGCCGGAGACCAGGCGGGCGCGTTCGGGCATCGCGGTGACGTCGATCCACTCGTGGTCGGCGTGGGCGCCGCCGCCGACGGCGCCGAGCCCGTCGAGCGTGGGCACCCCGATCGCCGCCGTGAAGTTGCCGTCGCTGCCGCCACCGACGGCGATACCGCCGAGATCCGGGGCGATGTGCTCGACGAGCGGCATCAGCGTGGCCGACGCCGATTCGGGCATGGGCGGCCGGTTGACGGCGCCCGACACCTCCACCACGGCGGCATCGTCGACCGGCGCCAACGCCGCCATCGCAGCCTCCACGCGCTCCTTCTCCTCGGCCGACTCCACACGGACGTCGACCCTGATGCGCGCCTGCGCCGGCACGACGTTGTCGGCCGTGCCGGCCACGGCCACCGTCGGAGTGACCGTGGTGCCCACCTCGGGCCGCCCGATCCCGTCGATCGCCAGCACCTGCCGCGCCACCTCGACCAGGGCGTTCACCCCGTTCTCGGGCTCGAGGCCCGCGTGCGCAGCGCGGCCGGTGACGACCACCTCGAACGTGCCACAGCCCTTGCGGCCGGTCTTGAGCACCCCGCCATCCGCGGAGGGTTCGAGCACGAGCACGGCGCCGCAGGCCTGCGCCCGCTCCTCGATCAGCTCGCGCGAGTCCAGCGACCCGACCTCCTCGTCGGCGCTGAACAGCAGCTCCACTCCGGCGAGGTCGTCGAGCACGGCGAGGCCGTGGAGCGCCTGCACGATGCCGCCGAGCATGTCGAACACGCCCGGGCCGGTGGCTCGGCCGTCGGCGACGGTGAACGGTCGCTGCGCGAGGGTTCCGAGCGGGAAGACGGTGTCGTGGTGGCCGAGGAGCAGCACACGGGGCTCCCCGCCACCCGACCAGTGCACATGCGGGCCGGCGGGGCTGTCGATCAGCGTGGCCGGCGAGCCCAGCCGGCGCTCGATCAACCCGGCCAGGGCGTCGGCGGAGGTCCGCAGGGCGTCGAGGTCGAGGGAGGGCGACTCGATCTCGACCAGCAGCCGCAGGTCGGCGAGCATGTCGTCGATCGAGAACGTCGAGGCATCGGTCACGCCGACACCGTACCGGCGGCCGTCTCCCGAATCCGGTGCGGCCCGGGGCCACGCCGGTTGGTTGACTGTGGCGATGACGTCGGGAGACCATCGCCGGGAACTGGGCGATTTCCTCCGCGCGCGGCGCGAGGCCACCCGACCGCAGCAGGTGGGGCTGCCGGCGGGACGCAACCGGCGGACGCCGGGCCTGCGCCGCGAGGAGGTGGCCATGCTGGCCGGGGTGTCGCTCACCTGGTACACGTGGCTCGAGCAGGGACGCCGGATCAATGCGTCCCACGACGTGCTGCTGGCCATCGGACGGGTGCTGCAGCTCGACCGGGCCGGCCTCGACCACCTGCTGTCGCTCACCGAACCGGGCACGGCCGTGACTCCGTCACCGCCCGAGCCGCCGAGTGCGCTCGTTCGGCTGCTGGATGCGCTGATGCCGGCACCGGCGTACGTGCTCGGACCGCACTGGGAGTTCGTGGGCTGGAACCCGGCCCAGGCCCGCCTCTACCCGGCGATCGAGCGGCTGGAACCGCCCCGGCGCAACCTGCTGTGGGTGCTGTTCGCCGATCCGGCGACACAGGAGCTGATCGTGGACTGGGACATCCACGCCCGCCAGGCCCTGGCCGAGTTCCGCTCGGCGACGTCGGCGGTGCGCCACGACGCAGCGATGACCGAGTTGGTGGGGCTGCTCACGTCGGAGAGTGCGGAGTTCGCCGAGTGGTGGCCGCAGCACGACGTGTCGGGTTTCGAGACCCGGCTGCGCCGGTTCCGCCATCCCACCGCCGGTGAGCTCACGTTCCAGTACCAGCAGCTCACGCCGGCCGAGTGGCCGTCGCTGCGTGTGGTGGCCCAGTTGCCCGTGCCCGGCGACGACTCCGCCGAACGCCTCGCCGTCCGCCACTACCTCGTCTGACGCCGACCCCACCCCGCCCAGCGACCGTTGCATCCGGTGTCAGACACCGGATGCAACGCCCCCTTCGTCTGCGTGACGGAATTGTCGGGACGGGCCAACGAAAGCGTCACGCAAACGGGAGACTTTGGCCCACCGATGGCGTTTGCGTGACGGAAATGTCGGGACGGGCCAACGAAAGCGTCACGCAAACGGTTCTTGCGGTGGGAGTCAGGGTGGCGGGGGCCAGGGGGTGGGGAGGTCGGGGAGGTGGGGTGGATCGCAGCCGCGCCGGGTGACGGTGACGGCGGCGGCGACCCCGGCGGCGGCGACCGCCTCGGCCAGCCGGTCGAGCGAAGCCGGGCCCCGGAGGTCGTCGCGGCCGAGCCCGGCGAGCGTCCACCACGCCACGAACCCGGCGCTGAACGTGTCGCCGGCACCGATCGTGTCCACCACGGGCTCGGGAGGCGTCGCCACCGGAACCTCGCGGCGGCCGCGCCCGGACACGACGGTGCTCCCCCGCGCTCCGGCCGTCACGATCACCGCCGCCGCCCCGAGCGACAGCATCGCCTCCACGTCGAGATCGGGCGCCAGCACGTCGAGGTCCTCGTCGCTCACCTTCACCACGTCGGCCCGACCACACGCCCGACGCACGGCATCGAAGTAGCGCAACCGGTCCTCCACCACCGCCGGCCGGCAGTTGACGTCGACGAACACGAGCACGTCGTCGCCGACCACCTCCATCGCCTCGAGCACCGTGTCGACCATCGGGGGGAACACCAGCGCCAGCCCGCCGGTGACCAGCGCCGTCAGGTCGCCGTCGGCCGCCAACCGGGTGAGCTGTGGGGCGGCGGTGCCGAGGATCTGGAAGCGGTACGTCGCCGTCCCACCCGTGTCGATCTCGGCCAGGGCAATCGTCGTCGGTGCCTCCACCCGCTGCACGCGGCCGGTGCCCACCCCGTCGGACTCCAGTCGTGCCGCCAGCGCCTCGCCGAGAGCGTCGGTCGAGAGCGCCCCGGCGAACTCCACGTCCACCCCCAGCCGGGCCAGCGCCCGGGCCACGTTGTACGGGGCTCCGCCGAGCGCGTCGGTCACCGATCCGTCCGGCGTCGACACCCGGTCGACCAGCGCCTCACCCACCACCACGATCACCGGCCCATCGTGGCACGGCCCGCCTCTCGGCCGACGCACGACTGCCTCGACCGGCGATCACGGACGCGATACAACAGTGGGTGGGCGGGGGTGGCCCGACCAGGAGGATCCGATGAGTGTCGTCGAGCATCGCTACGAACTGTCCGACCGGTTCCGGCTCGAGACCGGCACCGTGTTCCTCTCCGGCGTGCAGGCGCTCGCGCGGCTCCCGCTCGACCAGCTCCGTCTCGACCGGATGCTGGGCCTGCGTACCGCGGCGTTCGCCTCCGGCTACCAGGGGTCGCCGGTGGGCACGTTCACCGAGGAGCTGCGGCGTGCGGCGGCCACCGTCGCCGACCTCCCGATCGTGATCCAGCCGGGCGTGAACGAAGAGCTGGCCGCCACCTCGGTGATGGGCAGCCAACTGGCGATGACCCTCGACGACGCACGCTACGACGGCGTCATCGGGCTCTGGTACGGCAAGGGTCCGGGTTTCGACCGCAGCAGCGACGCGATCCGCCACGCCGTGTTCGCCGGCACCGCCCCGCACGGCGGTGTCGTCGCCGTCGTCGGAGACGACCCGGCCGCGAAATCGTCGACCCTTCCCTCCTCGAGCGACGCCACCATGGTCGACCTCCACATGCCGGTGCTGTTCCCGGGCGACGTGCAGGAGGCGCTCGAACTCGGCCGCCACGCCGTGGCGCTGTCGCGCTCGTGCGGGCTGTGGGCGGGCCTCAAGCTCGTCACCCAGGTGGCCGACGGCACGGGCACGGTGGCGGTGCATCCCGACCTCGTGCGGCCGATCGCGCCGGTCGTGGAGGTCGACGGGCACCCGTTCCAACCACACCCCGACGGCCGCCTCATCACACCGCACACCGTCGACATGGAACAGGAGTTCCAGGAACTCCGCCTTCCGCTGGCCCGCCGCTACGGCGTCGACAACCGCCTCAACCGGGTGGTGGTGCGCTCCGGTGACGACCGCATCGGCATCGTGGCCAGCGGCCACACGCTCCACGCGATGCGCGAAACGCTGCGGATGCTGGGTTTTCCCACCGACGACGACCTGCGCGCCGCGGGCATCCGCCTCTTCCAGCTGCTGATGCCGGTACCGCTCGAGCCCGCACAGGTGCGCGAGTTCGCCGACGGCCTCGCCGAGGTGATCGTGATCGAGGAGAAGAACCCGACCCTCGAACAGCTCGTGCGCAGCGCGCTCTACGACAGCCCCCACCGACCACGTGTGGTCGGCCGTCGCGACGACCACGACCGGCTCCTCGTGGAAGGTCACGGCTCGCTCGACGTCGACCGGCTCGTGGAGCCGTTGCACCGTCGCCTGGCCACCCACCCCGGCATGGTGGGCACCCGCCTGCGCCCGCTCGACGACGTCGTGCAGCCGCAGCGCCAGCGCATCCCGCTCACCGTCGACCGGGCGCCGTACTACTGCTCGGGCTGCCCGCACAACCGCAGCACCCGGACGTCGGCCGACACCCTGGTCGGCGGCGGGATCGGCTGCCACGCCATGGTGGCGATGATGGATCCCGAGCGGGTCGGACATCTCGTGGGCCTCACCTGCATGGGCTCCGAAGGCGCCCAGTGGATCGGGATCCAGCCCTTCGTCGAGCGCGACCATCTCGTCCAGAACCTCGGCGACGGCACGTTCTTCCATTCCGGGTCGCTGGCGGTCCGCGCGGCGGTGGCCGCCGGTGTCGACATCACCTACAAGCTGCTCTACAACGGCACGGTGGCGATGACCGGCGGCCAGGACCCGCAGGGGCAGATGGCCGTCCCCGAGCTCACGCAGTTGCTGCTGCTGGAGGGGGTGACACGGGTGATCGTCACCACCGACGACGTCGACCGTCACCCGCGCGGCGACTTCCCGGTGGGAGTCGACGTGTGGAACAGGTCGCGCTTCGCCGAGGCCGAGGCGGCCCTGGCCGCCACCACCGGCGTGACGGTGCTGCTCCACGACCAGGCCTGTGCGGCCGAGAGCCGGCGGGGACGTGCCCGCGGCACGATCCCCACGCCCGGGTTCCGGGTGGTGATCAACGAGCGCGTGTGCGAGGGCTGCGGCGACTGCGGCGACAAGAGCAACTGCCTGTCGGTGCAGCCGATCGACACGCCGTACGGCCGCAAGACCCGGATCCACCAGGGCAGCTGCAACTTCGACGTCTCGTGCCTCGACGGTGACTGCCCCTCGTTCGCCACCGTCACGGTGCCCGAACGGTCGGCACACGATCCGGCCGACCTGCCCGAGCGGTCGACGCCGCCCGCCGTCGCCGAACCGAGGGCACCGATCGTGGATCCCGACACGTTCACCGTGCGCCTCGCGGGGATCGGCGGCACCGGCGTCGTCACGGTGAGCCAGGTGCTCGGCACGGCGGCCATGCTCGCCGGCCGTCAGGTGCGCGGGCTCGACCAGACGGGCCTGTCGCAGAAGGCCGGCCCGGTGGTGAGCGACGTCTGCATCGGTACGGGCGACACGCCGGTCTCGAACCACGCCGCCATGGGCGGCGTCGACTGCCTGCTCGGCTTCGACCTGCTCGTGGCCGCCAACGACACGAACCTCGCCGGAGCCCGCCCCGACCGCACCGTGGTCGTGGCGTCGACCGACGCGGTTCCCACCGGGCAGATGGTCACCCACCCCGATCTGGCCATGCCACCGGCGACCGAGTTGATCGACCGCGTGGACGCGACGTCACGGGCCGGCGACAACCGGTTCCTCGACGCGGCGGGGCTCGCCGAGGCGTTGATCGGCTCGCCCACCACCGCCAACGTGCTGCTGCTGGGTGCGGCGGTGCAGGCCGGGGCGGTGCCCGTCCCGCCCGACGCCGTCGAGCGGGCCATCGCCCTCAACGGGGTGGCCGTGGACGCCAACCTCGACGCGTTCCGGTGGGGCCGGGCCTGGGTCGACGACGCCGAGTCCGTGGAACGGGCGGCCGGGTTCGCACCGGCGCCGCCCCCGGAGACCGTGTACGAGCTCACCGACCGCCTCGCCCGCGATCTCGCCGACTACCAGTCGGAGAGCTACGCCGAGAGGTTCCGCGCCGTCGTGGAGCGGGCACGCGCCGCCGAGCGGGCCGTCGATCCGCACTCCACGGCGTTCACCGAGGCGGTGGCCCGCAACCTGCACAAGCTGATGGCCTACAAGGACGAGTACGAGGTGGCCCGACTCCTGCTCGCCGACGAGGCGCTCGCCGCCTACCGCGACGTGGGCGGCGACGACACCACGGTCACCTATCACCTGCACCCGCCGATGCTGCGGGCGCTCGGCGTCGACCGCAAGCTGCACCTGCAGCGTTCGGCGGTGCCGGCGCTGCGCGCCCTGCGGGCGTCGAAGCGGCTCCGGGGAACGCTCGCCGACCCGTTCCGCTGGGCCCGGGTGCGGCGCGTGGAACGGGCCATGATCCCCGAGTACATCTCCGCCGTCGACCGGCTGAGCGCACACCTCGTCGCCGACGACCTCGACGACGCCGTCGAGGTCGCCTGGCTCCCCGACCAGGTGCGCGGCTACGAGGAGATCAAGCTCCGACGCGCCGAGCGGTACCGGGCCGAACTTTCGCGACGGCTGCCCTGACGCGAGACTCGAACCATCGCCACCCATCGCCTTTCCCCCCGGACGCACGCCAGACGGGCCTGGACGGTCGTCCGCCGCCTGTGGCGGGAGATCCTCGACGACCGGCTGCTCGACACCGCCGCCGGGGTCGCCTTCTGGCTGCTGCTGAGCCTGCCTGCTGCCCTGCTCGCGGTGCTGTCGTCGGTGTCACTGCTCGGCCCCGGCCTCGCCGCCGACCTCGAGAACGCCGTGTTCGAGGTGGTCGACCGCACGTTCACCGCCGAGGCCGACGGCGTCCGCAACGCGATCTCCGGGCTGTTCGACCAGCCCCGCGCCGGCCTGTTCAGCGCCGCGCTGGCGGCCGCCGTCTTCACGCTCTCCGGCGGCTTCTCGGGGCTGATCCGGGCACTCGACGTCGCCTACGACATCGAGGATTCGCGCAACTTCCTGCGGGTCAGGCTCACCGGCCTGGGCCTCGCCGTCGGCACGCTGGCGCTGATCGCCGGGTCCACGTTCGCGTGGTCGTGGACCGGACGCAACGGGGTGCCCGACCTGCTGCGACTCGCATCGGCACTCCTGCTGCTCGTGCTGTGGGCGGCCACCATCTTCCACATCGGCCCGCACCACCGCACGCCGTGGCGCTACGACCTGCCGGGGGCGGTGCTGGCCGCCGTCGGCTGGTTGGTGCTCTCGCTCGGCTTCGGCTGGTATGTGCGCCTCGCCGGGTCGGGCAACGAGCTGGTCGGCGCTGCGGGGGCGGCCCTGCTGGCGCTCACCTGGGTGTGGCTCGCCTGCGTGGTGCTGCTGATCGGGGCCGAGCTGAACGAGATCATCGCGGCGCGCGCCGGTGTCGTGCAGGCCCCCGCCCCCCTGGTGCCTCCCGAGTGGGCCGACCGGGTGCGCCACGAGGTGCGCCGCCGCCGGTCCGCCAGTGGCCCCGACGACGTCTCCCCGTAGCCTCGGCCGCTCAT
>Ga0102940_1000684_pt1 | contig 22866 bp, 18 predicted proteins | sample SalPonR2_C_D1_MG_FD_78215 | JGI IMG/M metagenome (GOLD analysis project Ga0102940, IMG submission 78215) | Salt pond soil microbial communities from South San Francisco under conditions of wetland restoration - Salt Pond MetaG R2_C_D1_MG | ecosystem: Environmental > Aquatic > Marine > Intertidal... | reverse complement strand
GGCAAAAGGATAAAGTAAAAAGGGTAAAGGTTAAAATGTGACATGACTTTAACCTTGGGACTTTAACCTTTAACCTTCGAATTCAACCTAAGCTTAAGCACTACATAACTATTTAAAAAACAATACTTTTACTAAAATTATATACCGATGAAAGGAAGAGTTAAAAATTAAAAAACATGACCTACCTATACCTTATTGATCTGATGGGTACCCTGGTCTTTGCCATTAGCGGCGTACTGGTGGCCGTAGAGAAACAATTCGACTGGGTCGGAGCGGCGGTGATTGGCTTCGTTACGGCCGTCGGTGGCGGTACGCTACGAGATATGATGATCGGTCGCACGCCCGTGGGTTGGATGCAGGACACCAATTACCTGATCGTTATTCTGGCCAGCCTGCCGCTGATCTTTTATTTCCGAAAGTATATCCTGCGCTTACGCAAAAGCCTGTTTCTTTTTGATACAATCGGGATTGGTTTGTTTACGATTCTGGGGCTGGAGAAAACGCTCGAAGCGGGGCTCTCTCCCCTGGTCGCCCTGTTGATGGGGATGGTCTCCGCCGTCTTCGGGGGCGTAACCCGCGACGTGCTGACCAACGAGATTCCCCTAATTTTCCGTAAGGAGATTTACGCCAGTGCCTGTATAGCGGGCGGTACCGTATTCCTGGTGCTGGAGCAATTTAGCCCCATCTACGTCCTGAATCTCTGGCTGTCGATTGCGGTGGTCATCCTGATTCGTACCCTGTCCGTGATCAAGCACTGGTCTATGCCCTTTAACCCCAAGAATTGATTTCAAGCTTAAAGTAGTGCTTTGCTAGGCGGAGGATTCCCTCCGCCCTAAACAGCTGGACTAAATGAAATTACTTTGAAGTATTAATTTTGCTTTTGTACTTTAACCCTGGATGTTCAAATCGCCAGCATGGCATTTCTACGGGCTTAAACCTTATAACATGCGAGATATCATTATCATCGGCGCCGGCCTGACGGGACTCAGCTTAGCTTACGAATTGGAAAAAAAAGGCCTGGACTTTCAGGTGTTGGAGGCTCGGGAGCGGGTAGGTGGCCGCATCCTGACCAATTATGCCTCGCAGGGCGCATCGATTGAATTGGGCGCAACCTGGCTGGGAAAAAAGCACGGTGCCCTGGCCGCTCTGCTGACCGAATTAGGTCTGACCACCCACGAGCAGTACATGGGCCCGAGTGCGATCTACGAATCTATTTCGACCAGCCCTCCGCAGTTGGCTCAATTACCGCCCAATCCGGATCCCAGTCTTCGCATTTCGGGCGGCTCTTCGGCTTTGATTCAACAATTGGTGAGTACTTTTGACGAAAGTCGCCGGTCTCTGAATACCGTAGTGGAGCAAATACATTATCAGGAGGGGATGGTAAGCGTGCAAACGAATCAGGGCGTTTTTTCTGCTCGGACCGTAGTAAGTACCCTTCCGCCCCGGTTATTGCTGGAAAAAGTGATGTTAATTCCCACTTTGCCCGAAAAAGTTGGGAAAATTGCTGCCGATACGCATACCTGGATGGGCGAATCCATTAAGGTAGGTCTGCGCTACGCCGAGCCTTTTTGGCGAAAGCCGAATAGCAGCGGTACCATCTTTAGTAATGTCGGCCCGGTCACCGAAATGTATGATCACTCCGACGAAGCCGGGAATAACTATGCCCTCAAGGGCTTCCTGAATAGTTCTTTCCACGCCGCTACTTCGGATTATCGACGCGATCTTCTACTAAAGCAGCTGGAGCGTTACTACGGGCCCCGGGTTCACGATTTCCTGGATTACGAAGAGTGCGTTTGGAGTCAGGAGGCCTTTACCTATGTCCCCTACGAGGCTTATATATTACCCCACCAAAACAACGGACACGAAGCCTTCCGGCAAGCCTTCTGGGAAGGACATTTTTTCCTGGCCGGTTCGGAGACGGCCGCGCAGTACCCAGGGTATATGGACGGGGCGGTGCGGAGTGCCAGGTGGGTGCTTTCACAGCTGGATGCTCAGGTCGAAGCAGGAGCTTCGACCTAACACATTAATCAAACACAATTGTCCGGTTCTTATACGGCAAGATCTTATGCTGCAGCTCCAGCCAGATGGCCTGGGAGAGGACGACTTTTTCCATGTCTTTACCCTTGCGAATCATATCCTTCACATCGTCTTTATGGGAGACCATGCGGACATCCTGCGCAATGATCGGCCCCTCGTCGAGATCGGCCGTCACGTAATGACTGGTGGCGCCGATGATTTTTACCCCGCGTTGGTGAGCGGAGTGATAGGGTCGGGCGCCCTTAAATGCCGGAAGAAAAGAGTGGTGGATATTGATAATTTTATTGGGAAATTCCCGAATAAAGGAATCGGTCAGGATTTGCATATAGCGCGCCAGTACAATGAAATCGACCTCCAGCGACTGGAGCAGGGCAATCTGTCGGACTTCCTGCTCTGCCTTATTGGCTTTGGTGATGGGCATGTGTTCGAAGCGAATATCAAAACGCTCGGCCAGTCCGGCCAGACTTTGGTGGTTACTGATGATGACCGGGATGTCGACGTGCCATTCCCCTGATTTATAGCGCTGCAGGATATCGTACAGGCAGTGCGACATTTTGGTGACGAAAAGGGCCATCCGGGGGCGCCGGTTGGTAAAGTGCAGTGACCATTTCATCTGATGCTTTTGTCCGATCAGGGTGCCAAAATAATCATCGATCTTTTCCATTGGAATGGAGAAACCCGCCAGGTCCCATTCGATGCGCATAAAAAACTGATTTTCTTCTTTGTCGACGTGCTGATCCAGGGTGATAATGTTACCCTGGTTTCGGTGTAAAAAGTCGGTGACGGTGGCGACCAGACCGATTTGGTCGGGGCAGGTCATCAGCAGGATAGCCGTGTTAGGGTTCATTTAGTTTATTTTAAGTAAGTAATTGATCAATATTATGTATAAGTTTAGTTCAGAGCAATTTTGGGCTTCTACGAGGCAAAAAACGTAGCTATAGCCTTAGCTACAGCGAGGCTTTTTAACGAAGTATAAGCATAAAAGGGCCTGAAATAGGATATAGATAATGTTGAACGATTACTCTTTAGTCCCATAAGCCGCAAACTCGTAATCGGCCTTTTTTAACTGATAGCCCGACTTGTCAACGCGGATCACCCGCCAGGTATCACTATTGGGGTTGGGCTTATCCTCATTGTTTTTCCCGAAGCTGAATTTTGGTTTCTTTTTCTCTTCTTCCTTTTTCGTAGTGATGGATTCCATCAGCAGGCCATCGATTTTTTGCAGTTCTTCGTTGTATTCGTAGTTGGTAAAGCGTTGCATGAACTGACCCATGGATTCCTCCCAGTAGTCACCCAGTTTTGGGCTGGCGTAGAATTCGTAGGTATATTCTTCATCTTCGCCCCGGTACTGCTCACAAGTATAGCCGGCGATGGTTTTGCTTTCTCCCGTTTTACGGATATTAACGGGCTGGCGCATTTCTTCGGAAGAGGCCGCGATGACGGCGCTATTACTCAGCATCCAGGGTAGGGCCTGGGCCGTTTTTTCGCCTTTTTTACTTTCGTTAAAAAGGACAATGACGTCGTTTTCCAGGTCAAAGACCATGCGGTGAATATCGCCATCTTCTTCCTGCTCTACGGCAAAATAGGCCTGTTCATTATTGTAGAAAAAGCGGGATTCATCGGTCTCCTTTCCACTACTGATCTCTACATCCAGAATTAGATTAAAATGATATTCGTCCAGTATTTTGGACTGATCATTCATACCGGCCATCATTTGTTCCATCATTCCTTGGTAGTCTTTGTACTCGAGGGTTTCACCATTCTCTGCGGCGCGGATGGAATCCTGACGGTAGGTCTCCCGGGCCAGGTCTTCGAAGTAGTTATCGATTTTCTTTTGGAGTTGTCGGGCTACGGCTTCGGCAATCGCTTCGGCTACCATGTCTTCGGCTTTGTTTTCGAGGCGATTTCCTGCTTTGCGCAAAATATCCTTAACGATCTGCGCTTGACTGTGTGGAGCACTCAGGCCCAGGAATACGGTGGCTAATACGAGGTAAAGTAACTTTTTCATGTGCTTCGGTTTTGGAAGTGTTAATTTATAGATGAATGATAGGACAATTTTTGTAAAAAAACAAAGGTGTCGCTCTGTAAAAGAACGACACCCTTATGGATGCAAACGAATGCTTATAGACAAAAGGTGCCTGATCTATTCGTCATCGTTGTTGTAATCATCCCGTTTATTATTATCATAATCATCGTAGCGATTACTGCGCCGGTCATCGTAGTTATTGTCTCGCCGGTCGTCGTACCCGCCGCCACCTCTGCGGTCGTTGTACCCGCCGCCACCGCGCCGATCGTCGTACCCGCCACCGCCTCTGCGGTCGTTGTACCCGCCACCACCGCGCCGGTCGTCGTACCCGCCACCGCCTCTGCGGTCGTTGTACCCGCCGCCACCGCGTCGGTCGTCGTACCCGCCGCCACCTCTGCGGTCGTTGTATCCGCCGCCACCGCGCCGGTCATCGTACCCACCACGTCCACCACCTCTGCGGTCGTTGTATCCGCCGCCACCACGGCGATCATCGTAGCGATCGTGGGGATTATCTTTTTGTTTTTGAGCTTCGTCGAAGCTGATCAGATTCTCATCGTAGCTACTCCGGCGGTCTTGATTACGGTCGCGGTCGTACCCGCCACCACCGCGGTTATAGCCACCGCCGCCACCTCTGCGGTCATTGTAACCACCGCGTCCGCCGCCGCCGCGGTTATAGCCACCGCCACCGCCTCTGCGGTCGTTGTAGCCACCGCGTCCGCCGCCGCCGCGGTTATAGCCACCGCCACCGCCTCTGCGGTCGTTGTAGCCACCACGTCCACCACCGCGGTCATTGCTTCGGTCTTCGGCTACTTTGACAACAATGGTGTTGCCATCGAGCTCATTATCGTTAAGCTCTTCTATTGCGGCCTTGGCCTCTTCGTCATTAGGCATCTCTACAAAGCCAAATCCCTTAGAGTTACCAGTTTCACGGTCCATAATTACTTTAGCTGAATTCACCTCACCATAGCCCTCAAATACCTCGCGCAGTCGGTCGCTATCGGTATCAAAGTTAAGTTTTGCAACAAAAATGTTCATTTCAAAAAAAATTAAAAATGTAAAAATAGTCTAAAAAAAGAAGTGCTCAGCTACTGCTCCATTAGCTGATCAAAAAGAGTATATAAAAAATAAGAATAAGACCTAAGTGCATTTGTTGAACTTTTCTATCATCATAGGAAGGACAAAATAACAATCAGGAGTATACAATAATCTCAATTACCATCTTTTTGTTGAAAAATGCAAACAAAAAAACCGGATTTCCCCGCTTCTTTAGCCCGGTATCTTGATTTCGTAAGTTTTCCGACCCGAAACGGTCAATTTGTAAGAAATCAGCCAGGGGTTATAGATTTTTAGCATCCGGTAAGTTGTGCCCTGCTCTTTGGCGAAATCACCCAAATTGGGAATGGAAGTATTGACCTTTACCATCTTGTAGTTGTCCAGGGGCGGAAAGCCTTCCTCGTGATCAAATCGGAAACCAAAATCTTGGGGATGCTTCAGCACTTCTTTAATGGCAACGACCCGAAAGATATAGCGGCCCGTCTCCGCATTGAGATTCATATCGTAATAGCTATCCATCCGCTGCCGTTCTTTTTCCCGCGCGAAGCGGGTGGGGCCGACGTTGTAAGCTGCCGCGGCGTTCGTCCAGGTGCCAAAGCGCTCCCGGAGGTTCTTAAAATAGGTGCAGGCTGCCCGCGTGGCTTTCTCCAGATGGAATCGCTCGTCAACCTCACTGTTGATTTCCAGGCCGAATTGCTGCGCAGAAGGCACCATGAACTGCCAAAATCCCTTGGCACCAGCCGGAGAGGTGACATTTGAAAGGTTGCTTTCCGCCACGGCCAGATATTTTAAATCTTCCGGCAGACCCTCTTCTCGCAAAATGGCCTCAATCTCCGGGAAATAGCGAACCGACTTAACCAGGTTTTGGGAAGTGCCCGAATGATAATAGGAATTGACAATCAGCTCGCGCTTCAGGCGCTCGCGTACGTCAAAGTTGTTCATGGGTAGATCCTCTCCCGCAAAATTATAGGTTTTTTTAAGTTTGGGAATCTCCACGACCTGTGTCAGGCCGTCCTTCGCCATAGGACCCATACTGCTGCCATCTTTATTGCTCTCCTCGGTGCCCCCCGAAAAGGCCAGCCCGATAATGATCAGTGCGGCAATGAATAATCCGGTATAAATATTGAATAATCGCTTCATAGTTCTTTGTTTTAATTTGCTCTCCTCTAATATAAATGAAAAAATGCGGCTTTCCACTATCCGAGGATTTCAAAAATACCCTGATTTAGGTATAAAAACCTCTTATTAATCTCTTATATTTGCTACAGAACCGATTTAATAGAAACAATATATCCCAAAACCGTGATCCCATGAAATCGATCAAAAAAACAAATACAGAACAGTCTGTATTCCAAAAAATGGACACTTCCGTCTTCTCTTCTCTATCATCAGAGATGAAATTGTAGTTGCTTGATACTATTCAAACCGCTATTTTTCATTAATCTAATATTGATATGGGAGGTCCAATCTGCTTTATTCGGCTGGTTACTCTATTATCTATTACAGTAACCCTGCCCAACGGAAATTTATTTGCAAAATCGAAAAGTCTGGATGTACAATACGATCAGTGGCCTTGCTCATTGGTAGTAGCGGGTATGCCCGCAGTACAAGAAATAAAGTACACCTGTACGGCTGGTTTCGAGGAGCAAGACTTCGATTTAGGTTGTTTGGTAAGTGGATTTTCCGGTTACTTTCATCCATCCCGCTGGCGGACGTGCAGTGTATCCGGTGACGGTGGGGTAGATGTTACCGGAGCTCCCCAACCCAAGCTATTGGTTGAAGGAACCAAGGGCAACTTAATCGAAGTAGCGAACGCAGACTGTCGGGATTTTTCAATGCTGATACCTGTGGACGGTTATGTTTCTTTTAAATGGGAAAATATAGGGAGCTCCCTTTTACATCCCTCCACTGCCACCTCTTTTTTAGCTTTTTCCATAAACGGTGCCCCTCAGAAGCTGAACCGAACCCGCCCTGCCCACACCAGTACTTTCTTGAGAAAAGGAGATCGAATTAGCTTCCGGTTACTGCAGGATACCCCGGTATCCACAATCATCCGGGACTTTGCTTTCCTGAATAATACAAGCGTTTCCGTTACGGAGGTGGTCATCCCCACACCACTTGAACTGTACCTGGAAGACTTTAGCCAACTAGAGCGGTTGACCCAGGCCGAGCTAATTGGCCAGCCCTACGTAGATACGGATGGTGATCTACAAACCTTCGATGATCGCATTTATTTACTGGATCAGCCGACCACCCTGAGCGCCCACTGGGAAGACTATATCACCTGCGATGAGCAGGGCGCTACCCTGATTATCCGGGAGTGGTCTATTTACGATTCCTGTACCGGTAATGAAATGCGAAAACAACAGCAACTGCATTGCTACCCTAAATCTATTAACGACGATTAGACTAATCCCCAAAAGACGCAATTATTTGTGAAGGGTTTCTTAACGAGGATTCGGTGGAGGACGACAAGTCCTCCACTTTTTTTTGGTGCGCCAGGCATGGCCCCAGGAATAGCTCCATTAAGGATCCTTATCAAGGCCCAGAAAACTGGTCTTTATACGAGTTCCGGCTATCCAGGTGCCGCTCTAAGCCCATCAGGACTTAGCTTTTTTAGCAGGGCGATCCAATTGTTGATAGGTTCTTGCCTATATACTATCCACCAGCACCCCGTGCGCCAGGGTTCCCTACTCCCTTTTGCATTAATTGCGCTAATTCGGCAAAGTGCCGTTCCTAGAGCGTTCTGGGCCCGACTAAGCAGGCCAGAACCAAGTCCTAAAATAATTAGAAAAAGGAACCTCATGGTAAAGTGTATTTGTTACTGGATGATTCTCCGCTGAATCAATGATCAATATAGGGATGTTTTTTGATCTGGTCTGGCCCCTTACAAGGCAGGGGGGATTGGTTCTAGAAATTAGTTTTGTTACTGTCCCGTAGGAACACCCGTGTGCCGTTAGGCATAGGAAGTGGGTAGAATTACCCTTCAGTTCCTTTCGGATCTCCATAAAAATGGTAATTTTGGGTTTCCAAAAAATGAAGAGTATGTCAGTAGTTGATGAGTTTAACGCCTACCGGGCGGAGATGAATGATCGTATCCTCGCCCAGGATAACAAAGTCCTCAAGCGCTTTTTTAACCTGGATAGCAATGCCTACAAAGACGGAGCCCTGGATCAAAAGACCAAAGAGCTGCTGGGGCTGGTCGCCTCCATGGTACTACGCTGCGATGACTGTATCCGTTATCACCTGGGGAAATGTTTTGATCTTGGCGTCAACCGGGACGAGGTTTTTGAGGTCTTTTCCATAGCGAATGTGGTGGGGGGCTCCATCTGTATCCCGCACACCCGGCGGGCCGTCGAATTTTGGGACGCGCTAGAGCAAGATAAAGGATAAAACCAAAGACCCTATGAGTCAAGCTTATTTACAACAACTTAATCCCGTCCAGCAACAGGCCGTGACCGAGGTCAATGGTCCGGTCTTGGTCGTGGCTGGTCCTGGCTCGGGAAAAACCCGGGTGCTTACTTATCGCATCGCCCACCTGATCCAATCGGGCGTGCCCCCCTGGGAGATTCTTACCCTCACCTTTACCAATAAAGCAGCCCGCGAAATGAAAGAACGCATCGAAAGAGTGGTGGGCCCCGCCGCCGGTAAGGTCTGGGCGGGTACATTTCACTCTATCTTTGCCCGTATTCTACGTGTAGAAGCCGAAAAGATTGGTTACCCCTCCAGTTTTACCATCTACGATAGCGATGATAGCAAGAATCTCATTGCGACCATCATCAAAGAGATGAATCTGGATAAGAATACCTACAGTGCCAACGCGATCCGCTCTCGTATATCTTCGGCAAAAAGCAACCTCATCACGCCCAGGCTCTATCAGAAGAACGAGGAGCTGATGCAGCAGGATCGCATGTCCAAGCGCCCCTTTACCTACGCCATTTACGAAAAGTATACCGCCCGCTGCAAAAAGGCCGGCGCCATGGATTTTGACGATTTGCTCTACCGCCTGTACGAATTGCTGCAGCGCAACCCCGATAATGTACTCCAGAAATACCGCGACCGCTTTAAATACCTGCTGGTCGATGAGTTTCAGGACACCAACCACCTGCAGTACGCCATTTTGCGTAAGCTGGTCCACTACGAAGGCAGCGCCCGGAATATATGCGTGGTGGGAGACGATGCCCAGAGTATCTACGCCTTCCGGGGCGCTACCATCCAGAATATCCTCGACTTCGAGCAGGACTTCAAATCTTTTGGGATTCAGGTCTTTAAGCTGGAGCAAAATTATCGTTCTACGGATCACATTGTACAGGTGGCCAACGAAGTCATTACGAATAATAGCCGCCAAATCCCAAAGAAGATTTGGTCGGATAAGGGCGAAGGACAGAAGGTCAAGGTCATCAAGGCCCTGACCGATACCGAAGAAGGTAAGCGCGTCACCGATCAAATCCTGGAACAAAAGAACCGCTACCATCTCAGCAACAGTGACATCGCTATCCTCTATCGCACCAATGCCCAGTCGCGGATTTTCGAGGAGTACCTGCGGCGCTATAATATCACTTACCGGGTATTCGGCGGGCTGAGCTTCTACCAGCGCAAGGAAGTCAAAGACATGATTGCCTACCTGCGGCTGCTGGTCAACCCCAATGATGAGGAAGCCTTCCGTCGGGTGATTAATTATCCGAAGCGGGGCCTGGGCAAAACCACGGTAGAGAAAATACAGGCCGCCGCCAACCAGCTCGACGAGAGTATGTGGGACGCCATGCTCAAGGTGAACGTCAGTAAGCGAGCCCGTAATTCCCTGCTGAGCTTTCGCCAAATGATCGAAGAGCACCAGAAGCTCAGTCAAGAGAAAAATGCCTACGAGGTGGCCATCAGCCTGGGTAAAGCCTCGAAATTAATCGATACCCTGAAGGCGGATAACTCCATCGAAGGGATGGGCCGCATGGAGAACATCAACGCCTTGCTAGATGGTATCAGCACCTTTGTAGAAGAAGGCTCCGAGATTGCGCCGACCGAGGAGAGTAGAGACACCAGTCTGGCCGCCTACCTACAGAATATTGCCTTATTGACCGATCTGGATAAGGAGACCGAAAGCCAGGATTTCGTCACCCTGATGTCGGTTCACGCCGCCAAAGGACTGGAGTTTAAATCGGTCTTTATCGTGGGTATGGAGGAGCAACTATTCCCTTCCTTTATGTCTATGGATACCATCGAAGCCCTGGACGAGGAGCGCCGACTGTTCTACGTGGCCATTACCAGGGCCGAACAGTTTCTGACCCTTTCTTACGCGACCAGCCGCTACCGCTACGGGCAGATGCGCTACAATGAGCCCAGCCGCTTTATTGAGGAGGTGCCCCAGCAGCACGTGGAAAGTACCGCTTTTGTACGTTCCCGTTCGGGCGAAGGGCCTCAGCCCAAGGTGGTACAACCCAATAAATCGGGGGTACGGGGAAATTTCCAGAAAAATTCTGCCGGCCTCAAAATTGATCCCAAAGATTTTAAGCCCAACCCCAGTAGCGAAATCCAGCCGGGAATGAAAGTCCTGCACCTGAAGTTTGGCGAAGGGAAAGTGCTGTCGATCGACGGTGGAGCCAATAACCGCATCGCCACTATCTTTTTTCAGGAGGTAGACAATCCCCAGCGACGGATTATGCTGAAGTTTGCCAAGCTGCAAATTCTGGATTAGAGTATTGTAGTATTAGAGCAGTTGGGTCGGAAGCTCCTACTTCGACCCTAAAACCGATCGACCTGAAACAAACCGACCGGCACCTCGGTGGGCTTGCCCTGCATCATATCGGCGACCAGCTTGCCGGTGCCGGGCCCCAGGCTCATCCCCATCATAGCGTGTCCGGTTGCGACAAAAAGGTTGCTGCAGGTAGAGGAGTAGCCCAGGTAGGGTAGTCCGTCGGGGGTACAGGGGCGAAAGCCGTGCCAGATGCGTTCCCGCTCGGGATAATCCAGGTTGAGGTCCGGATAGTAATCCGGGATGCTCTCTACGATGCCCTGCACGCGGGACTTACTAATGTTAGTAGAAAGATTACTGATCTCGAGGGTGCCGCCAATGCGCAGGTCATTGCCCATGGGGGTGACGGCAACCCTGGCTTCGGCCAGCAGGGTAGGGATACTCGGGCGCTGCGCCGGATTTTTTAGGGTAGTGGAGTAGCCTTTTCCGTCTTGCAGGAGTAATTTTACACCCGCTTTTTTCGCGACCCGGGCCGTCCAGCTGCCGGCGGCCAGGAGCACTTCCTCGCAGGGTAGCCGCTGGCCGTCTGATAAGTGCAGGTGATGGACCTTGCCCCCGGATGTTTCCAGGTCGCTGACCGATTTTCCCCGCATGAATACGACACCTTTGGCTTGCAGGTGGTGGCTGAGCTGCTGCATAAAGCGATTGGGGTAGAGATGAGCATCCCCGGGATAGAAGATACCGCCGAGCGCATCGATGCGGGTTCCCGTTTCCAGTTCCTGCACTTGCTGGCGGTCCAGTATCCGGGCTTCCATCCCCAGCTCGTGGGCCTTTTCGGCCATTTCTATTTCTTCTTGCTGGGCCAGCGTGGTTTTGTACAACATCAGCAGGCCCTTTTCCTCAAAGCAAAAGTCAAAGTCTGGATTTTTGGCGAAAGCCTGGTACTGCTGTTTACTATATTCATTAAAAGCTTTCAGGACCGGCATGGCTGCCTTGACCTGGCCCGGTGTGCAAGAGCGATAAAACTGCCAGAGCCACTGCGCCAATTCCAGGCTCAGGCGGGGCTTAATGTAAAAAGGACTTTTTTTGTCGAGTAGCCAGCGCAGACCCTGGGTAATGACACCGGGGGTAGCCAGCGGTACAAAGTGACTGGGGACGACCATGCCGGCATTACCGTGCGAAGTTCCCTCTTCCAGACCCGTTTTGTCGATTAGCGTTACCGCAAAACCGGCCTCGTTCAGGTACCAGGCACTGCTCAGACCAATGATGCCGCCGCCGATGATGTGTATTTTTTTTGACATGTCTTTTTTTTAACAAGCAGGCCTGCGAGGTTAAGAAACCTGCAAGGTCTTTAATTTTTTAACCACCCGACCACCCGACCACCTGACCACCCGATCCTAAATCACCTGAAACCCCTGTGCGTAGGGATCATCCTCCGGGTCGATGATAATCTTATTATACCCCGTTATCTTGGCCCAGCCCTGAATGGAGGGAATAATCGCCTCGTAGGGACCGCAGCTGGTCTTTGCTTCTACCTTACCAATAAACTGACTACCGATGATACTTTCGTGTACAAACAGATCACCCACATCTAGTTTGCCCTGAGCAGCCCACTGTGCCATCCGCGCCGAAGTACCCGTGCCGCAGGGCGAGCGGTCGATGGCTTTATCTCCGTAAAAGACGGCGTTGCGGGCGTGGGCATTAGCGGCGAGGGTGTTGCCGGTCCAGAGGAGGTGGCTGAGGCCTTTGATATTCGCTTCGGTGGGGTGCTGGAATTCGTAGGCTTCGTTCAGTCGGGTACGTACCACCGGACTCCAGCGGATCAGGTCTCCCGCCGAATGGGCTTCTATCCCCGTAAAGTTCTCCTGGGGATCGACGATGGCGTAAAAATTCCCACCGTAGGCGACGTCTACTCGCAAGCGGCCCAGATCCGGACATTCCACTTCTAATTCCGTTTTGTAGAGGAAAGATGGAATATTCGTCAGCCGTACCCATTGCACTTTGTTACCGACTAATTCGTAGGCTACTTTCACCAGGCCAGCCGGCGTCTCGAGCCGCAACTGTCCCGGCACTTTGGGGTCTACCAGGCCTTCTTCGAGAGCAATGGTGACCGTGCCAATGGTGCCGTGTCCACACATGGGTAGGCAACCGCTGGTCTCAATAAAGAGTACCGCCATGTCATTCTCCGGATCGCTGGGTGGGTAGAGGATGCTGCCCGACATCATATCGTGGCCCCGGGGTTCAAACATGAGCCCCTTGCGTATCCAGTCGTATTCCCGCAGGAAGTGCAGCCGTTTTTCCATAATACTGGCTCCCCGCAGGGGTGGCCCGCCCCCCGCAACCAGGCGTACCGGATTGCCACAGGTGTGGGCGTCTATGCAAAAGAAAGTTTTCCGCATATCTGCTCAATTCGTGAATTATTAAATTAGTGAATTGTCGATTTCGTCATACCCACTTTACCCTTTATCCTTCCCAATTTCTCCGTTTACCGTCCGGACCAAATCCAGTGGATTATCCCGCTGCAGGGCCGGCGGCAATAGTGCATCGGGACAGTTCTGCCAGGCCACCGGGCGGGCGAAGCGTTTGATGGCGTCCGTACCCACGGAGGTAAAGCGACTGTCGGTGGTAGCCGGGAAAGGTCCGCCGTGCTGCATGGCGTAACCGACTTCGACGCCGGTAGGCAGGCCATTAAAGATCAGGCGTCCGGCCTTGCGGCTGAGGGTATCGATTAATTCCTGCCATTGGGCTAGCTGCTCTTCCGGCCCCATGATGGTGGCGGTCAGCTGCCCGGCCAGTTCGGCCGCTGCTTTTTGCATTTCTGCGTAGTCTTTACAGCGGACCAGCAGGGTCAGGGGCCCAAAGACCTCCTCGTGGAGCAGGGGATTATGGATGAACTGCTTGGCCGTGGTTTGGGCCACCGCCGGAAACCCTTTCCAGGCTTCGGATGGGGCGTCTACCTTTACGGCGGCTTCTACACCGCTTTCCGCCAAGAGTTGTTCTTTACGGTTTTCGTAATTTTTGAATATACCTTCGTTCAGCATGGTAGCGGGCTCGGTTTGCTGCATGGCCGCTTCCAGCGCCTCGGTGAAGGCATCCGTCGCTTCGTTATCCAGGGCAAAGACCAGACCGGGGTTGGTACAGAATTGACCGGCACCCAGGGTAACTGAACCGGCCATTTGTTGGGCCAGCCCACCGGGGTCTTGCTGAAGTAGTTCCGGCATCAGGAATACCGGATTCACACTTCCCATCTCGGCGAATACCGGAATGGGGGCTTCGCGTTCCATGGCCGCTTTGTGTAGCGCCATACCTCCTTTTAGCGAACCGGTAAACGCAACGGCCTTTACCTGCGGATGCTGGACCAGTTGGGTCCCCGCCTGGTAGCCGCTATCCTGTACGGAAGAATACACGCCCTCGGGCAGGTCATTCTTTTTAGCCGCCCGTAGGATGGCCGCACTGACCAGGGCATTGGTACCCGGATGGGCCGGGTGGGCTTTGACAATAACGGGGCAACCGGCGGCCAGTGCCGAGGCCGTGTCACCACCCGCCGTAGAGAAGGCCAGAGGGAAATTACTGGCCGTAAAGACGACTACGGGACCCATGGCCCCTAGCATCCGGCGGATATCAACCCGGGGCATAGGCTCGCGATCGGGCAGGGCTGGATCAATGACGGCGTCTACCCAGTGGCCTTCTTCCACCACTTTGGCAAAAAGCCGCAGCTGATTACAAGTGCGACCGCGCTCCCCGGTAATGCGTCCGGCGGGCAGTCCGCTTTCCTGGCAGGCGCGCTCGACCAGGGTTTCTCCCAGGCCTTCAATTTCGTCGGCAATATCGCGTAAGAATTGTGCCTTTTGTTGACCAGAGGCGTGGCGGTAACTCTTCCAGGCTTCCTGCGCCAGGGCTACTGCCTCGTTGACTTCCCGCTCGGTGACGGAGACAAAATCGCCGGGCAGGGTCTCCCGGGTAGCCGGATTAATGGCCTGAAAGGTTTGTGTGCCTTTTCCGCTGATCTGGTATCCTATATTATTTTTGGTATTCATACGGTTGTTTTTTTAGTTTCGTTCTTCGGCCCTTAGGCCGAAAGTAAGCTTGAATCGCAAGAAGCGGGTTGCCGGACTAAAGCCCGGCGAACTAGTTAACCTGGATATCCAAATAATCCGGTAATTCCGGGCGCTTCGCCAATCCTTCTTCCAGGATATTGATCACGCGTTGGCGTTCGGCGCCCTGCAGGGGCTGGCGGGGTCGGCGTACGTGTTCGGTACCCAGTCCGGTTTTGACCTCCGCCAATTTAATGTTTTGGACCAGTTGCGGATTGATATCCAGTTCGAGGATGGGCAGGAACCAGCGATGAATGGCCAGCGCCTCTTCCATGCGACCCGCTTTCACTAGGCGGTAGATGGCCACGGTCTCCGCCGGAAAAGCGGCGACCAGCCCGGCGACCCAGCCGTCGGCACCCAGGGCAATCTCTTCGGCAGCGATGGTGTCGACGCCACAGAGGATTTTGATATCGTCTCCGAAGGCATTCCGCATCCGGGTTACGTTGGAGGTGTCACGGGTACTTTCCTTAATGGCCTGGATATTATCCAATTTTAGCATTTGCTCGATCATGGGGATGGTCAGCTCAATTTTGTAGTCGACCGGATTATTGTACATCAGGATCGGCAGGCTGGTACTTTGGGCAACGTCTTTAAAGAAGTCGACCGTCTCCTGATCCGTAGATTTATACATCATGGGCGGGAGGAGCATGAGTCCGTGGGCGCCGTTTTCTTCGGCTTTTTGCGCCAGCTCAATGGCCTGCCGGGTAGAGCCTTCCGCAATATTGATCAAAAAGGGAATCTCGAAAGTGTCCAGACAGGCTTTAAGGATTTCTATTCTTTCGGCGTGGCTAATGGTACTGCTTTCGCCCAAAGAGCCACCGATGATGATACCATCGATTCCGGCGGCGATTTGCGCCTCAATATTCTTTAGGAAAGCAGGAATGTCCAGTGTTTCGTCTGCGTTGAATTTAGTGGTGATGGCGGGATAAACGCCTTTCCATGCTACGGTCATAGTTTTTTTGTTTTCTTATCTATCGATGCCCACAATATAGGAAAACTAAAAAAGATAATCAGGAAAAACAAATAGGCAAAGGGCGTATGCATCAAGAGATAAAAAACCAGCAGATAAATCTTCAGGGCGATTAAGGCATAATGGGCATAATCGAGGCGTTTGCGCAGTAGAAGGTACCCGCCGAAAAGGACCAGGGCCGTAACCAGGGAGCCCCAAAAGTGTACTTTTTTGGCGACAGCCAGACCCTCCAGAGGCGCGGTCGGGTCTCGCTCAAAAAAATACAGGGCAAAACTCGTGCCCTCCTGCAATACGATCGGTATCCCATCCCGCGCGTGCCAGGGCTGCGTCCAGATATCGGAGGCTACTTTGCTGTAATAGGCGGCCCCGTCCAGAAAGCTATCCGGATTGGGAATAACGAAGGGTAAAACGTAGAAGAAGAAGATACCCGCCAGCAGCCAAAGACCCATCCGAAAGGGGTAAGCAAAGCCCTTTTCCATCCAGAGGATCACCAGAAACAAGGGTAGCCAAAAGCTCAGGGCAATACGCGACAAGAGGCAGAGTAGTAGGGTAAGCACCATGCCTGCTGTACTTTTTCGCCAGATGGCCAGCGCCAGAAAGAGGTAAAAAGCCACCGGGGTGAATTCCACATTGTGCGCCAAATCATTGGGGGTCAGCTCGATGAGCAGAAAAAGGATATAGTAGGGCGCCAGCACCGTAAGTAGAATAAGAGCCAGCGGCAGGCGTCGCGGCAATAAATAGTAAGCCCAGGCCGCCAGACTGCACAGGAAGAGAAAAAAAGGAAAGTAGCGGTAATCAATTTGTAACAGCTCCGGAACGATGTAGGGCATCCACATCAGTGGTAGGTAGTTGGGGATAACCGTCCAGCTCTCAAAGGGCATGGGGGCATAGACGGTCTCTCCGGCCAGTAAGCGCTGTACGTAATACTGCAGCGCAGGCACTATGTCTGGGGTGATCGGATACTCTTGAAAAAAATCCTGCAGCTGCGAGAAAAGTTGCACCGACAGGATCAGGAAGGGTAGCCAGAGCAGTAAATGCCGGGCCCAATCGGGGAGTCGATACTGCCGCAGTACGGACCAGTCTATCGGCCGGATGGCCAACAGGCCCCCCATGGTAGCCACGCCGATTCCGGCGATCAGGAAGAGGGTAGGGGGCAGGTATAGGTTTTCGGTCGTGTAGCGTACTATAATAAAGGTGTAGCCCTCCAGAGCAATAAAGCTGAGAAGTAGAAATAAGAAGCCGAAAGGAAGTGCTTTTTTCACTACTGTTTTTTTATAAAAGAAGTTGTTGATATAATCCCAAAAAAAGACCTTCAATCTTTACCCTTTCTACTCCAACAAATCCTTGGGCAGGGATTTACTGGCTTCGGCGCCCAGCGACTTGATGCGTTCGGCCCGTGCTACCAGGGTATCGCCTTTGCGCTTGGAGCTGTGCAGCTTGCGCATGGCCTTGTCGTAGGCCCCCTGGGCCATATCCAGTTTTTGGCCGATGGTCTGCAGGTCTTCGACAAAGGAGCAGAATTTGTCGTAGAGCAGCCCGGACTGGCGGGCGATTTCAATCACACTTTTCTTTTGTTTCTCCTGCTTCCAGATATAGGAGACGGTACGCATGGTGGCCAGTAGGGTAGAGGGGGTAACCATTACGATGTTGCGGTCTAGCGCATCGGTGAAGAGTTGGTGGTCTTCCTGTACGGCCAGGGCAAAGGCCGCATCGATGGGGATAAAGAGCAGCAGGTAATCCGGGGTATTGATTTGGTAGAGCTGTTGGTAATTCTTTTTACCGAGGTCTTTGACGTGGCGGCGGATGCTGTCGAGGTGGCCTTTGAGGGCCAGGCTACGGTCCTGCTCGGTCTCCCCGCTGCAGAATTTTTCGTAAGCGGTCAGGGAGACTTTCGCATCGATGATCAGCTGTTTGTCTTCTGGGAGGTTGATGATGAAATCGGGGCGCTTAAGCTTGCCGTTCTGGTCGCGGTAGCTATTTTGGGCCTGGTAGTGGATGTCTTTTTGCAGACCAGCTTTTTGGAGGAGCAGTTCGAGTTGCAGCTCGCCCCAGTCGCCCTGGGTTTTATTACTGCCCTTGAGGGCATCGGCCAGGTTATTGGCATCCTGACTGAGTTGGGTATTGAGTTCTTTGAGTTGTTCGATCTCCTTTTTCAGGGAGATACGGTCGCGGGTCTCTTCGATAAAGCGCCGTTCGATACCCTGCTCGAAGGATTGGATCTTTTCGCGCAGTGGTTTGAGTAGGCCCTGCAGTTCGTGCTGGTTGGTGGCCGTAAAGCGTTTACTTTTTTCTTCCAGTAGTTTATTAGCGATGTTTTCGAACTCCTGGCGGGATTGCTGCTGGAGGGCGATGATTTCGTCTTTTTGGTTGCGGAGCTTGTCATCGAGGTGAAGAATAGTCTGGGATTTGGAGGATATTAATCCAGCCAGCTCCCGGATCTCTCCTTCTTTTTCTTTCAAATCTTCCTTCAGGATATCGAGATCCGTCTGAAGATGCTCGTACTGGTAGCGCTCCACGAATTGCGCCGCTACATCTTCCCGGGAAAGGAACAAAGAGCGGAATCGCAGGCGTGCGACTAGCCAGGTGGCGATGACCCCGATGACAAGGCCCAGCAACAAAAACAAAAAAGCAGTTAAGAGCGGGTCGTTCATATACTTTGTTTGACCTTCTAACAAGATGTTTTAATCGGGTCGACAAAGTAAATATATATGTTTATTACTTCTTAAACAAACCCGCAATAAACAGGACAATGACCGCACCGGCGGCACCTACCAGGATGGATTCCAGGATCGCGCTACCCAGATTGAGATTAATATTAAGTTGACCGAAGGCCCAGGTTCCTACAAAGGAGCCCACAATACCCAGGATCGCGTTAATAATAAAGCCGTAGCCGCTGCCTTTCATGATTTGACCAGCTAGCCAGCCGGCGATCGCGCCAATAATGATGGTGATGATTAATTCCATGTTGGTTCGTTTTGGTGAATTAGAAAGTCTTTAATATAGTCATTTTTTTTGACGGGATTAAATAGGGAAGGTCACAATGGGGGGAATAGGGGAGTAATTTTTTGACGGGTGTTAAATTTTTAGTATTTTTGATTCTAGTATATGGAAGCAATTTAAACTTTTTCAGTTCGCTGAGTCTTAAAGTCTTATGGAACCTGGACGGCAGCTGATTTTCGATCCGTAACTTTGGCTACGCATCTCAAATTGAGCTTTGCCAGAACCTACAAGCTTTTTAAGACCGCTTGAACCAAAAAGTTTAAACCGCTTCAGTATGTTTACACCGTACTGCAAGAAAAACAAGAATGTTTTAAGAGACGAACTATATTATTCAGTGATAAATCATAATCTATGAAATTAACAAGACTTAAAAGCCTATGTCTGACTTTAAGCTTACTACTCTTTTTTTCAGGAGGAGTAATGGCTCAGGTCAATAACACCACTCAAAGTACCTCCCATACTACAATTCAGGATGCCATTGATAATGCTAGTGACGGCGACGTGATCACGGTTGATGCTGGTACTTATAATGAAATATTACTCATCGATAAGTCGATCTCTTTGTTCGGACCTAATGCAGGTATCAGTGCAGTTGACGGAACCAGATTGGCAGAGGCGCGCCTATTACAGCGTATTAATATTTCTGAAACAGAGAACGTAACCGTAAGTGGGTTTGAATTTTTTGGAGTTCCTGCACCAACAACCTGGACTATATACATATATGGAAACTCGAATAATTTCACCTTTGAAAACAATCGTTTCATCGATACTGAAAAAGATGCCATTCGCTCAGGAATTACCTCGAGCACGGGGAATATTACAGTCAGGGGCAATTTAATTGAGGGGATAACCAATACCCTGGCTTCGGGAATTCTTTTGGGAGGCATCTTTGGTACTTCCGTAATTGCAGACAACAGAATAGATGGAGCAGTTGGCGGAGTACCGACAACCTATGCGGGTATTCAAACGCCCTCGGCAACGGATCTAATTATTTCCGGTAACGAAATTTTAAATACAACGAATCAGGGTTTACAAATCGCGGGAACTGCTGATAACGTCCGCATTGAAAATAACACTATTTCTAATACTAATACGAGTGAAGATACAGATAAAGGAGCCATTCGATTGTATGGTACGGACTTTTTTGGTCCAATTATCATCACCGGAAATACACTTATCGGTTCCTACAATGGAGTTGCGGTTAGGAATGGTGAAGATCTAGATGGAATAGATATTTTAGTAGAGAACAATGATTTGTCGGGGAATAGTAATTTTGCTATCTATAATGGTGCTGACAATGGTGCACTTGATGCTCCTTGTAACTGGTATGGCTCTACCGATCCCGTTGAGGTTGCAAATAGTGTGGAAGGTGAGGTAACTAATGTAGAACCTTTCCTGATGACTAACGATCTTGAGAATCCTATTTGCGGTGTACAGGATACCGAACCCCTACCAGCAATGGACGGTACTAAAAAAGCGGCCCTGATGCTGATCGTACTTGGGTTAGTGGTCGTACTGGGCTACCGTAGAATGGCGTAAAAAATAATAGAGTGACTTTACAGAACGAGCGGCTAAGAGAAATCATCTCTTAGCCGTTTCTTTGTTTGCCCAGCATGGGCAAACTCCCGACGGGTTGAAAGAAGCCTTAGCAAGTATGCGGTACATAGCGCGAGCGAACCGAGATTGGCATATTAGCTGGGGAAACCTTTTGAATTGATGTTTTTTTATGCACAGGAAATGGTACAGTTTATATGACAAGGTTTACCTAAAGGCAAATCTAAACAAAGTCTTTATACAGGTAAAGCGCAATAATGGTGCTGCCGGTGTAGATGGTCAAAGTATAGAAGGCTTTGGTAATAACCTGGAAAAAGACTAAGAGGCTTTGCGAACTACTTCCGGATAGGTCAGGTGAAGCGTCTGTACGAGGCCCCTAAGCACGGTTATGTGAGAGGGATAAAGTTAGAGATCGGAATTTCCTCTAACTTTACCCTACTCGATTTAGGGCAGTTCTTACAAAAAAACCGGACCCTTGCGGGCCCGGTTGATTGCTCAATAAACGAAATTAAAGGTCTTTATGCAGTCGTTGGCAGGTCGGGGCCCGCCGCGACGATCTTGTCATTCGTCATCGCTTCAAACTGCTTGAAGTTGTCCTGGAAGAGGCCAACCAGCTTCTCGAGCGTTTTGTCGAAGGCGGCCTTATCTTTCCAGGTATTCTTTGGCATCAGAATCTCGGCCGGCACCTTCGGACAAGTCGCGGGGACCTGCAGGTTGAAGCTCTCGAACTGCTTCCATTCGACATCGTCGAAGTCATCGTGGTGGATGGCATCGATAATCGCGCGGGTGTAGCCTAGCTTTATCCGCGAGCCCACACCATAACCACCACCGGTCCAGCCGGTATTAACTAACCAGGCGTTTGCGCCGGCTTCTACCATCTTTTCGGCTAATAACTCCGCATAGCGGTTGGGGTGCCAGACCATAAAGGCTGCGCCAAAGTTAGCCGAGAAGGTCGCCTGTGGCTCCTTCACTCCCATCTCCGTACCCGCGACCTTTGCCGTATAGCCGCTGATAAAGTGGTAGCTGGCCTGATCCGGCGTCAACTTACTGACCGGAGGTAATACCCCAAAGGCATCACAAGTCAGGAAGATGATATTCTTAGGAATACCCGCCGTACAGGGCATCTGTACATTATCAATGAAACGGATCGGATAAGAAGCCCGTGTATTTTGCGTGATGCTGGTATCTGTATAATCTACTTTGCGGGTCTTCTTGTCGAATACCACGTTCTCCAGGATCGTACCAAAGCGGATGGCATTGTAGATATCCGGCTCGTTCTCTGCACTCAGGTCGATGGCCTTGGCGTAGCAACCGCCCTCGATATTGAAGACGCTGTCATCGGTCCAGCAGTGCTCATCGTCACCGATCAGCTTACGCTTAGGATCGGCACTGAGGGTCGTTTTACCCGTTCCCGATAGGCCAAAGAGTAAGGAGACGTCTCCTTCTTCGCCCACGTTAGCAGAGCAGTGCATCGGGAGCACATCCTGTAATGGCATCAGATAATTCATGACGGTAAAGATTCCCTTCTTCATTTCACCGGCGTATTCGGTACCCAGGATGACAATTTCTTTCTCTTCGAAGTTGAGGTCAACCGAAGTACGGGAAGTCATACCGGAAGTGTAGCGGTTGGCGGGAAAAGTACCCCCGTTGAAGATGACGTAATCCGGCTCCCCGAAGTTTTTTAGTTCTTCCTCGGTCGGCATGATCAGCATATTCTGCATAAATAAGGCGTGGTAGGCCCGAGTCACGATCACCCGCACTTTAATGCGGTATTCCGGATCCCAGCCCGCAAAGGCATCCACCACGAATACGCGGTCGCGACTGTTCAGATAGTCGATCGCCCGCTCGCGGTTGATCATAAAAGTATGCTCGTCCAGGCCGACGTTGATATCGTTCCAGTCGATATTTTCCTTAGACTCCGGATTAACGACAATCCGCTTATCCTTAGGGCTGCGGCCCGTTTTTTCATTGGAGTAGCAACAAAGGGCACCCACATCGGAGATCGCCGATCCCTTCTCGGTTTCCAGTGCGATTTCGTAGAGCTCAGGGGTACTTAGATTGCGATAGATGCTATTGGTGAGGATTTGATACTGCTTCAGATCGAAGGCCATAAAGCTGTGTTTTGAGGAATGTCTAAAAAGTAGCTTTGTTCGATTACATTCCGAGTGATGAAAAGTTGTTGTCGGTTAATGACACTACAAATATAATGGAGCGCGGGGCGGAATTGTATTGCGTTTTATACCTTGCGGGTGGTGATTTTTGTCAATTGTCTCGTGTGGTCGGGGGAGGGCCAATTAGTTCTAGACTTAAATAATAAAGTAACTAAATGGCCCTTGCGATTAGATAAGTAGTTCACAATATTGAAGTTTAGATTTTGACCGAGCAGATTTTTTGCCTAATCAAGGCAAAAACTGCGTGTGGTTAACACCAGTAGCAGTTTTTAACG
>Ga0102940_1000682_pt1 | contig 22874 bp, 21 predicted proteins | sample SalPonR2_C_D1_MG_FD_78215 | JGI IMG/M metagenome (GOLD analysis project Ga0102940, IMG submission 78215) | Salt pond soil microbial communities from South San Francisco under conditions of wetland restoration - Salt Pond MetaG R2_C_D1_MG | ecosystem: Environmental > Aquatic > Marine > Intertidal... | reverse complement strand
TGCTTTCATCTTTAACAAATAAGGCGGCTCATGTCATCTGGGATTTGGGTTGCGGGCATCGCCCGCTTTAGTTGTTAGCTGTTAGCTTTTAGCCTTCAGTACACAATTATCAGCTTTATATGAAAGTAGTGAGATATGGGGTTTGAGGTTTGAATAGTGAGAAAAAAATATCAAATTAGCTTCTCTCAATACTCATAACTCACCACTCATAACTTTCATAATTTGTTGTACCCGCCAGGGCATGGGTGTTATTGAAACACTTTTTTCAACAGGTCTGTGGTGCGTTTCACCGGATCCGCACGAATGGCCGCCTCTTCTTTGGCCATATAATGGAAGATGCCGTCCATTCCCTTTTCGACCACATGATCGGTCAAATCCGCCTTCACATCCGGCACAAAAGGAAGGGTGGCATATTGTCCCATCATGCGGTCATAGGACTGCACCGCCCCAACCTGTGACAGGCTGTCATCCACCACAGGTGCCATTGCCGCGGCCAGGTCCGGGGACATTTTTTCTCTAAAATACCGTGTGGCGGCATCTTCGGGACCATTGAGAATGGCCCTGGCATCTTCAAAGGTCATCTGAGAAATGGCGTTTACAAACAGGTCCCGGGCCTTGGGGGTAGCTGCTTCCGCAGCCCGGTTGAGCTTACGCTCCAGATCATCGGCAAAAGATCCCATGCCCACCTTGTCCAGGGCATTTTTCACCGTGGCCAGGGTATCCGGCAGTGGGATGCGTATCTGTGGGTCTTTGTAAAACCCGTCTGCCTGTCCCAGCTGCTGCACCACATTGCCGGAACCCACCGTCAAGGCTTGCTTGAGGCCTGTTATAACATCTTCCATGGGAAGGGTGGTGCCCGTGCCCGTGGCAGTGCTCTTTTTTTCCCCTGTTCCAAGGGATTTCAGGGTATCCGTACCTTTTTGCAGCCAGGAGTTTGATGCCATGGCAGACATGGCTGTCACCAGCAATGCAAGACCCACCAATACTGTGCGAATCGTCTTCATGAAACCTCCTTGTTGAAAACAGAATTCAGTGCCTTACGCCTCAGTTCCTGTCAAAAAAACAAGAAAATGAGGAGGGGCCTTTGGGTTGCGGGTTTCCCGCGTTAGCTACTAAGGCCGCAAAACAGCGCATACAAATCTGAAAAAGCCTATAAGGCAGCCAGGGCTGCTTCATAATCCGGTTCATTTTTGATGTCATCCACCAGCTCGGCATGCAGCACTGTGTTGTTCTCATCCAGAACAATCACCGCCCTGGCCGTAAGCCCCTGGAGGGGGCCGTCGGTGATGAGCACGCCTGCGGCCCTGGTAAATCCCTGGTCCCGGAACAGGGAGCCTGATACCACATTGTCGATACCTTCTGCCCCGCAAAACCGCTTCAGGGCAAAGGGCAGATCCTGGGACAGACAGATCACCTGAGTATTTTCCAGGCCGGCTGCTTTTTCATTGAATTTTCTTACGGATGTGGCGCACACATCCGTGTCAATGCTGGGAAATATATTCAACACCTTGCGTTTGTTTTCAAAACTGCCAAGGCTTATTTCAGAAAGATCCTGATTGACTGCTGTAAAATCAGGTGCTGCAACCCCTTTTACCGGAAATTCGCCTGCCAGGGAAACCGGATTTCCCCCGAGTTTGGTAGATGCCATGATGATTCTCCTTGTTTTGAATGGTTTTATATGAAAGTAGTGAGATATGAGGTTTGAGTAGTGAGAAAAAAATATCAAATTTGCTTCTCTCAATACTCATAACTCACCCCTCATAAATTTCATAATTAGTTGTGCCCGTCAGGGCATGGTCGTTATATAAAAGCTGTTAGCTGTTTGTTATCAGTACGCAATTATTCGCTTCCAGTAAACAAAATTTTCCCTGCTGTTACAACCGGCTAACGCTTTCATACTTTGTTGTTCCCGCCAGGTCATAAATGTTTTTACAGAAAAAGATTCATAAGAACGCCGCCTGTTTTTCTCACATAGCGCTATTCATCATAGTAATATCATCCTGGATTTTTTCAACGGTTCACCTGTTTTTTTATGCCGATGTCCCCCCTTTTATTATCCATTGGTTTTCAAAGAAAGAGAGATGCGCTTTCTGTTTACATCCACCTCCAGCACCCGGACCTGCACCTGCTGGCGCACCGTGACAATCTCATTGGGATCTTTGACAAACCGGTCCGCCAGCTGGCTGATGTGCACCAGCCCATCCTGGTGCACCCCGATGTCCACAAATGCCCCGAATGCGGTGACATTGGTCACAATGCCGGGCAGGCGCATTCCCGGTACCAGATCTGTGATGGCATGAACACTTGAATCAAAGGAAAATGTCTGAAACGCTTTTCTGGGATCGCGTCCCGGCTGTTTCAATTCAGACAAAATATCTTTCAGGGTGGGCATGCCCAGGGTATCGGAGATGTAATCTTCCGGTGCAATTTTGTTTACCAGGTCCCTGTTCTTGACCAGATCATCTGGCCTGCAGCCCTGGTCTTGGGCCATCTGCTCCACCACGCCGTAGGATTCTGGGTGAATGCCGGAAGCATCCAGGGGGTTTGTGGCGCTGCGGATACGCAAAAAACCGGCTGCCTGTTCAAAAGCCCTGGGTCCCAGCCGGGGTACCTTCAGGAAGGCCTGCCGGGTCAAAAACGGTCCATTTTCCTGCCTGAACCGCACCATGTTGTTGGCAATGGTGTCATTGAGACCCGCCACCCGGGCCAGTAATTGTCTGGAAGCGGTATTGGCTTCCACTCCCACCTGGTTGACGCACAGTTTGATGGTGTCATCCAGGGCCTGGTACAATTGCTTCTGGTCCACATCATGCTGGTACTGGCCCACGCCAATGGATTTGGGATCGATTTTCACCAGTTCCGCCAAAGGATCCATGAGGCGCCGGCCAATGGAAACCGCCCCCCTCACAGTGATATCTTCCTCCGGAAATTCCTGCCTGGCGATCTCTGAGGCGGAATACACCGATGCCCCGCTTTCATCCACCATCACGATGTCAACACTGGCAGGCAGGTCCAGTTCCTGGACAAAAGCCTGGGTCTCCCGGCCGGCAGTGCCGTTTCCCACAGCCACAGCCCCTATCTCATACCGGCGTATCAGATCAGCCATTGTTTTGCCGGCTCTTTGGCGTTCTTGGCTGCTGCTGTGGGGAAAAACCACCCCATGGTGGCGCAAATTTCCTCCGGCATCCAGGCAGACAACTTTGCACCCGGTCCTAAATCCCGGATCAATGGCCAGTATCTGCTTTTCTCCCAAAGGCGGGGCCAGAAGCAGTTCTTTGAGATTTTTGGTAAATACCTGAATAGCCTGGCGGTCTGCAGCAGTTTTCAAGGCCAGGAAGCATTCTTTTTCAAGGGATTTTCCCAGCAGCCGCTTGTATGCATCCTGGATGGCTGCCTGCACCTGATTCCGGCAGTGGGAGGGCTGTTTTTTGAGAAAAAACCGTTCCATGATCCGGACAGCCGTGTCCGGATCAACCAGCACATGCAGGGTGAGAATGCCTTCACTCCTGCCCCGGAACATGGCCAGAACCCGGTGGGAAGGGGCCTTGAAAGCAGGTTCTGACCAGTCAAAATAGTCTTTGAATTTGGCACCGGCAATATCCTGCCCTTTTTTCACCCGGGACTGAAGCATGCCCTGTTTTTCAAACAGGCTGCGCACCGCTCCTCTGACCTTCGGGTCCTCATTCACGGTTTCAGCAATGATATCTTTCGCACCTGCCAGGGCATCTTCAGTGGTATCCACACCGTTGGCAGCATCCACAAATTTTTCGGCTGCTGTAAAAGGGTCATTGCCTGACTGGGCCATCAGAAAATCCGCCAACGGTGCCAGGCCTTTTTCTTTTGCTGCCATGGCCCTGGTCTTTCGCCTGGGCCGGTATTTTTCATACAGATCTTCCACCACTGCCATGGTGCCGGCTGTCTGAATCGCCTGTTCCAGGTCCGGTGTCAGCAGCCCGCGCGCAGTCAGGGATTTTACAATGGCCTGTTTCCGGGCAGCCAAATCTTCCAGGACCTGGTACCGGTCCCGGATCAGGGTGATGGCCACCTCATCCAGGGAACCGGTTTTTTCCTTTCTGTACCGGGCGATAAACGGAATAGTCGCACCCTGGTCCAGCAATTGCTTTACAGCGGTGACCTGTTTTTCAGTCACCCCGGCTTCCCGGCTGATGGTTGCTACTGCATGCATAGGTTTTTCTTTGGATTCATGGTTTTATCTGTAATGCCTTGCCCCTCTGTCCTTGTCAAAAAAACAAGAAAATGAGGAGAGGCCCATTGGGTGAATGTTTTTCGCGTTATGTTCATGCCAGCAGCCGCACCAGCAGAATCCGGGTACCAATGCCGATGAGCACGAGCCCGCCCACTATTTCCATGCGTTTGCCCAGCAGCGCCCCCAGATGCCGGCCGATGCGGATGGCCACGAGGGACATGGCAGAAGTTACCAGGCCGATGACAATGGCAGGGTACCAGATATTCACCTGGAGCATGGCCAGGCTCAACCCCACAGCCAGGGCATCGATACTCACTGCAACGCTCAGCAGCACCATGGTCATGCCCCGGGAGGGATCCCTGGGGTGGGCCTCTTCAGCACTGTCCATGCCGGATTTCACCATGCGGCCGCCCACAAACAGCAACAGACCGAAAGCCACCCAGTGGCTGACACCCTGGATGAACACCAGCAGCCCCAACCCCATAAACCAGCCCAGTAACGGAAAAAGAAACTGGAACAGCCCGAAATGGAAGGACAGCCGGAACACGGCCCTGCCCTCATTGGCATATCCGGCAGCCGAGGCTGCCAGACACACGGCTGCCGCATCCATGCCCATGCCTAAGGCGATCAGTAAAATATCGGCTGTTCCCAATCCGCTCCTCTCCTCTGCACCGTCAAATAGGGCATTCTATCGGCTCCGCCAAGGAATTGCAAAACGTTTTTTGCGGTTAGCTATTAGCTGTTAGCTGTTAGCTGTTAGCTATTAGCGGTTAGGGGTTAGCGGTTCACAGTATGTCAAACACTGGCGCATTCTCCCTGGTGCCGGCAGTTTCCCTACAGGCAACCAACCGAACCCAGCTGCAAGCCGGTGGGGTAAAGCTCGGCGGGCTTAACCGCCGACTGAAAGCAAATACGGCTAAAAGGCGGTGGCTTTAACCACGGGCCTAAAAACGGCTCAAGCCTGCACAGTAACAGTAAAGGTCAGTGTAACCGCATGTCGAAACCCCGTCACAAATATTGGCATAGCCGCCTGTGGGTATGCACAGCTGAACAGCATTTGGTTACATGCGATACCCCTCAACTAAAGGCGGTATGCACTTGACTCCGGATGGTACAACATATAATGTCGGGATGTTGACATTATAATGTGATCGCTTAAATTATATCAAGATGGGCACTAACCGCACAAAGTTCGGGATATTGAGATTCATTCCAGGTGATTCTATGCTTATGTTCCTTCGTGAGCTTCGTGCCCTTCGTGGTTGAGTGGAGCACCACATACTGACAAGATAAAGGAGACCCCATGGAAAAGTCAAATGCACTCAATATTCTCAAAAATGCTTTCTTGATGGAACGTCAGGGCAAAAACCTGTATGAAACCGCCCGGGACAAGGCAGAGGATGATGCAGTCAAAGCCTTTTTTGACAGCCTTGCCAAAGACGAACAGGAACATATGGCCATTCTTGAAACCCAGTTCAAATCCATCATGAAATCCGGCAAATTTGCCGCCGGCGGTTATGAAACCGATGGATCAGCTGAAACCCCGCCGGATATTCTGGACAAAAACCTGAAAAACAAAATCAATGCCGCCGGGTTTGAGGCCACTGCCGTCACCGCTGCTGTCGGATTTGAACAAAAAGCGGTTGATCTTTATGGAGAACGGGCCAAAACCGCCACTGATCCGGAGGAAAAAAAACTCTACCAGTGGCTGTCAACCTGGGAGCAGACCCACTTGAAAAAACTGCTCACCCTGCAGGAGGACCTGCAGCAGCAGATTTGGGATGACAACAGCTTCTGGCCGTTTTAACCATCTTTTTTTGGCTGCAGACCCGCCTGTCCATTGGGGGTTGGCCCGATACCCGAAAGTCTGCAGCAGGAAACATTGAGACGTCAGGCACCAAAAAGTATGGAATCCAAAAGGCTAAAGGGTATGGGAAACCCGGGCCATTTCCACCACAGGCAGCGGGTCCATGGCCTCGCCGGGCAGCAGGTTGAGAATCTTCTGGGGCATACCCCGGTACAACAACCGCACCTGAATCTGTGATCCCTTTTCCAGGACCCGGTCCAGGGTGATGGTTTCCTCTGCCCGGCCTTTGGCCGGAATCCGGTTGTCTGTGAGAATTTCTCTGGCTTTGGCCAGATTGATCACAGGATTTCCTTTGCCGTCACCGAAAACGGTTCTGAACATCAGGGTATCATCCGGCAGTTCCTTTTTTTCATCCATAAACCCGGTTTCGAAAACACGGTCACCGCCTTGGTCCTGGATGATAACCTCCAGCCATACCTGGCGCAGATCCCCCACGCCTGTGGGCAGAGAATGACCGGCCCCGGTATTGGAAACCACAATGCCCAGCTGTTTTTTGTCCAGCAGTGAAAGGTTCAGTTCCAGCTGTGCTGCATGCTGCAGGCGGGCAACCGCCATATCCGCTTTTTCCGTGTCCCCGAACCGGGCCGGAATGCCGGAATTTCCCCCCACAAAATAGTGGGTATAGATATGGGGCCGCTCTTTGCTGTAGTCAGCGGCAGCCCCCGGATTCTTGGGCCGTTCTGTCATGCCGGTGGCCGGAATGCCGGGCCGCTGATACATGTGGCACCCCTGGCAGGTGATGCGTTCATCCGGATCATCGGAATTATAAGGGCTGTTTTTCCATTCCGTATAGGTGGTTTCCAGATCCGTACCAAAGGTGACATGCTTGACATCGTGACAGGTGCCGCAGATTTCAGAACTTTTATGCAGGGCGGAATAGGCTGCCTCATGAAAGTCGGGTTCTGCATCGTCAAACGGCCCGTACTTGATACCGGGATCATCCTCACCCCAGCCCGGTTCCAGGACAAGTCCGTTGTTGTACATTTTTTTGACTTTCACAGCTGAGTGGCAGTAATCGCACTGGATACCCCGGGTGGCAATATCCGGGGTTTTTGACAGGTCATCGGAAAGCTTTAAAGGAAATCCCGTGATATTGCCCACCGGGGTGTGGCATTTCACACAGGATTCTGCCTCGTCGATCTCGCCCTGGTCGGTGAGACCCTGGCGCAGAAACAATGCCACCCTGGTATACACCGGATCTTTATGGGACAGGTTGTGCAGGGAATTGTTCCATTGTTCAAAAATGTCATAATGGCAGCCGGAACAAGTGTCGGGATCGATGAACCGGTCCAGTGCAAATGTTTGCGGGGTATCAGACATGGCTGCAGATCCCCATCCCAAAACAGCCACTGCCAGGGCCAGGGCTGCAAGTACATGCCAACGGTTCTGCGGTTCTTTTTTCATGAAATGTCTCCTTTATATGAAAGCTGTTAGCTGTTAGCTGTTAGCCGTTAGCTGTTAGCCGTTAGCTATTAGTACGCAATTATTCGCTTCCAGTAAACAAAATTTTCCCTGTTGTTACCACCGGCTAACGCTATCATACTTTGTTGTACCGTCAGGGCATGGCCGCTACTTTACAAGTCCCCGGGGAAATTGCCTGACCCTGCCTTCCCGGGTCAAAACCATCCAGTTGCCGTTTTCCTCTTTTGCCGCCACCAGGCAGTCCAGACAGGTGCCGTCATTGAGGGTGATACTGCAGGTTCCTGAGTCATCAGGTGTATCCACCCGGGAAAACTGTTTGTCCCGGGACAGGGCCTTGAATTTTTGGGTGCCTTCTTCTATGGCCAGAATCTGGTCATGGGCGGATGGATCCAGGCCTTTGATTTCCCGGCGCAGATCCTGAACCTGCTGTTTTTTGTCGGCTATGGTGTGCATCACCTTTTCCATTTCATCTTTCTGGTCAGATGGGATGGAAAAAAGGATTTGTTTGTGCAGCTCCATGTCCATTTCAATGTATGATATTTTCTGTAAAATACGCTCAACCTGTGGGTGCATGCATTCCCCTGATAATTTTTCGACCCGGCCGCCGGCCGGTTACTTTTTACGGATTCAGGACGGACAAAAACTGCCGTCCCGGGCTGCTTTTTCATTGCCTTTTATGAACCACTGCAGCAGCCGTTTGAACAGATTTTTTTTCTTCTTCTTTTTTTCAGACATGATGTTTCACCTTGTATATAAGCAGGAGATGGCCGTTGCCAATTTCCCGGGAAGCCACCAATTCCAAAGACAGGTCCAGATCAGTATTGAACAGAGACAGGCCCTGACCGAACACCACCGGCACCAGGGTCACATGTATCTGGGTGATGAGATTTTCCTTTGCAAACAAAGAATTCACAACAGATCCGCCGATGAGGGCCACCTGGTCAAATCCCTGACGCTTCAGGTCCCCAAGAATCTGCTGGGGTCTCTGATCTGTAAACACCAGGTCTTTGTGGTCACTTGTCCGGGTTTTGTTCCGGGTCATGACAATATTTTTACGTTCCGGCAGGGGATGTCCAATGGTATCAAAGGTCTTTGATCCCATCACCACCACCCCGGCTTTGCGGGTGACCTTTACAAAATACTGCTTGTCCTGCTTCCCGGTCCAGTTGATCAGCTCTGAGTGGCTTCTGGCAATTTTCCCGTCCAGGGTCATGGCCATCAGTAAAATAACATCCATACGCTTGTCCGCCGGTCTAATCAGATTCCGGCCATTGCCGCCTGGTTTCTTCCACCAGATAGCAGAACCGGCCCCAGGTCAGTTCTTTTCCTGATAAGGGGCAGCGCAGTGTCACTTTATGCTCTGTAACGTCTACCACCTCCCAGTCACCGGAACGGGGAGAATCCTCAATTCTGATTTTTTGTCCAATCGCAAAGGCATAGCCTTTAAACAATGCCACTTCATGTTCCATGATTTCCCCCTTTGGGTCCAGCGGTTCCGTGCCAACATTTCCAATCCATTACTGATTGAACCATATCTGCAGGGCTTTTGAAACCTAAAAAATACCGCCACCCCCTGCCTGCAACCAGATCCGGCCCTTTAAAACGGACGGGTCATGGCGCTTGGATCCACGAGTTGATGAAATGCTTCTCTGGTCAGATATCCCAGATCACAGGCAGCCTGCTCCAGTGTGATATCTTCTGCATGGGCTTTTTTTGCTATGACCGCAGCCTTGTCATACCCGAATTTCGGGGCCAGGGCCGTGACCAGCATCAAAGAATTTTCCAGGTGGGCCTGGATGTTTTTTTTGTTGGGAACTAGGCCCTGGATGCAGTTTTTCTGAAAAGAGGCGGCGGCATCCCCCAGCAGCCGGGCAGACTGCAGAAAATTATACACTATCACCGGTTTGAACACATTGAGCTCAAAATGCCCGGATGATCCAGCCACAGACAGGGTGGTGTCATTGCCCATGACCTGGGCACACACCATGGTGACGGCCTCTGCCTGGGTAGGGTTGACCTTGCCCGGCATGATGGAGGATCCCGGTTCATTGGCCGGCAGCTGCAGTTCGCCTATGCCGCACCTGGGTCCGGACCCCAGCATCCGTATATCATTGGCGATCTTCATGAGGCTCACCGCCACGCTTTTCAAGGCCCCGTGGCATGCCACCAGGCTGTCATGGGCTGCCAGGGCGGCAAATGTGCTGGCAGCCGGTACAAAGGGGTGGCCGGTAAGATCCGCCAGCTGTGCCGCCACCCGGACATCAAAGTCTTTCGGGCTGTTCAGGCCGGTACCCACCACTGTTCCGCCCAGGGCCAGCTCCCGCAAAAGCCCCATGGTCTGTGTTACCTGGCTGATGCCCTGGTCCAGCATGGCGGCATATCCTGAAAATTCCTGTCCCAGGGTCAAGGGCACTGCATCCATGAAATGGGTCCGCCCGATCTTGACGATGGATTCCCATTCCCGGCTTTTTTCTGCCAGCCCTTTCTGGAGGGCCTGCAGGCCCGGAACCGTGATATCCGCCAGCATGGCATAGGCAGCCATGTGCATGGCCGCGGGAAAGGCATCATTGGAGGACTGGGATTTGTTGACATCATCATTGGGATGCAGCTGGGGCAATTCCCGTTCAGGGAAGGTGCAAGACAGGGCATGGGCGCGGTTGGCAATCACTTCATTGACATTCATATTGGTCTGGGTACCGGATCCGGTCTGCCAGACCTTCAAGGGGAAGTGTTTGTCCAGCTTTCCCTGGATGATCTCATCGCACACCTGTACGATAAGCTGTTCCTTTTGGGAAGACAGCAGCCCGAACCCCCGGTTGACCGTTGCGGCCGCTTTTTTGATATAGCCGAAGGCATGGATAACCGGCAGGGGCATTATCTCCCCGCCGATGACAAAATTCTGTAACGACCGCTGTGTCTGAGCCCCCCAATACACATCCGCCGGTACAAACATTTCTCCCATGGTATCTTTTTCCGGTCGTCTGTCCATCACACCTCCTTTTTTCCAACCTGAAGACGGGGGACATTCTTTGAGCCGACAGGATTGCGGTCAGGAAATTTCAAAAAACTTCTTCCCGGGCACACTGCACACAGGGCACATGTCCGGCACCTGGCCTTCCACGGTATTACCGCAGACCGGGCACACGAAAATGGCAGCACCGGGCAGGTCTTTGCCATCTTTTACCGAAGCCAGGGCTTTTTCGTATAAACTGTGATGAATTTCTTCCACGGCCAGGGCATAGGCAAAGGAAAATTCCGCCTTTTTATTCCCCTCTTTTTTGGCCTGTTCCAAAAATTCAGGATACATTTCCATGAATTCATGGTGTTCCCCTTCAACAGCGGTCTCCAGGTTTTCCAGGGTTGTTTTTACCCCGTCCATGGCCCGCAGGTGGGCATGGGCATGAATGGTTTCCGCTTCAGCGGCTGCCCGGAACAGCTTTGCGACCTGGTGCAGGCCGTCTTTTTCCGCTTTTTGGGCAAATGCCAGGTATTTCCGGTTGGCCTGGCTTTCGCCGGCAAATGCAGCAGCAAGGTCGTCCATGGTGGTCATCGGTATTTCCTCCTTAAATGTGATAGGTTATACAGGCACCATAAATACTATTTTCTCCGCATCAATGCAAGTACAGATCCGGCAGCGGATCTGGATATTTGCCATAGGCATGCCATGTTTTCGATCGTTCTATCCAGCACGCTTACCCGGGCCCCGCCCCTGTTGGTGTCCTGTGCCCGGCCCGAGATCTGCGGGGCCTGTCTGCATAAGAACAATTAAGTGCAGCCACCCGCCCTTTTTTTGGGATCATCCCGGCAAATTTTACCAGGCCCCTCCGGATCTGACGGTCCGGGCACAGGACACCAACAGGGGCTCCCCATAGCGGGTACGCTGCTATGGCAAATATCCAGAGCGGATACTTCACCTTGACCAGTGGAAATAAATCCCTATAATTACAGGATACATAAACTGTACCCCCGCGGCTGACCCGGAAAAGGAGCCATCGCATGACACAGACCGTTCAGCATGACAAGGATGCAAAAACATTTTTCATAGAAAAAGAGTTTACCCGGGCTTACCTGGCATACGCGCAAAAAAGCGGCACGGTTCTTGACTTTACTTCCACCTTTGTGCCCGAAATTTTCAGGGGGCAGGGTATTGCAGCAGACCTGGTGAAAACCGGTCTGGAATTCGCCAAACAGAACCATTTTTCCGTCATTCCCACCTGTTCCTATGTTGACACTTATATCAAACGCCACCAGGATCAATATGGCCCGCTTCTGGCCCGGTAAAGGGGTGACAGTGCCGGCAGCCTTTTTCCTGGCTGCTTTCCTTATGTTTCAGGGGTGCAGCTTTGTAACACCTGATTCCCGTTCCCTGGAGACCCTGCCGGCATCAGTCCACACCGCATCTTCAAAACCCCTTGATTTATCTTTTGCCGCTCCGTGGTGGGAACAGTTCAACAGCCCGGAACTGAACCAGCTTGTCACCCGGGCGCTGACACACAATTTTTCCATCAGAGAGGCCCGGGCCCGGCTGGAACAGGCTGCCAGCCTTGCAGCCACCAAAAAAGCAGATGCACTGCCCCTCATCACCCTGGAAACCGGTTACAACCGCACCCAGACCGACCAGGACAACACCACATTCAGCACCTATTCCCTGGGGCCGGCAGCTGCCTATGAAGTGGACCTGTGGGGCCGCATCCATGCCGGGGTCACTGCTTCTTCGCTGACGGCCAGGGCCACGGCATCAGATCTGGAAACCGCTGCCATGACCGTTGCCGCAGAGGTGGCCCGCACCTGGGTGGACCTGATCACGGCCAAGGAACAGCTGGCCCGGGTGAAAAAACAGCTGGAACTCAACACCATGGTCCGGGATCTGCTGGAACTGCGGTTTGGAAAATCCATGTCTTCTGCCCTGGATATTCTCCAGCAAAGAGAAATTGTGGCCCAGACCCAGGCCAAGATACCGCCCCTGGAAAACCGGATACAGCAGTTGCAGGCATCTGTAAATCTGCTGCTGGGACAGACTTCGGGAACCGGTCTCACCATTACCGGTGATCTGCCTGCAGCATTGCCAAAACTGCCCCACAACGGGCTGCCGGCCAATCTGCTGGCCCTGCGCCCGGATGTCAGGGCCCGGGGCCTGCGCCTTCTGGCAGCTGACTGGGATGCAGCTGCTGCCAGGACCCTTCGCCTGCCTGATCTGGTTCTGACAGGAAATTTTTTGTTTCAGGACAACGCCCTGGACCTGCTCCTTAACAACTGGATACTGACCCTGGGGGCCCGTCTTGCCGGCACCGTGTTTGACGGGGGGCAGAAAAAAGCGTTGTCCCGGCAGGCCGATGCTGTGGCGGCAGAGCGGCTGGCAGCCTATGAAAAAGTGGTGTACACCGCCATTGCCGAGGTGGAAACCAGCCTGGCTGCGGAAAAACACCAGCAGGAACACATTCTCCTGTTGACGGCCCAGCTGGAAACCGCCCGGCAGGCCCTGGCAGAGGCCCGGCGCCGCTATATCAAGGGGCTTGATCCCTTTATTCCGTTTCTGACCGAACAGCTCAATGTCCAGGAACTTGAGATCCGCCTGCTGGAACAGACCGCTGTGTTGATAAAAAACCGCATCACCCTTTACCGGGCCCTGGGAGGGGACTGGCAGGCCATTGTGCCCCCCACGCCCGAGGAAATACCATGACATCCTCTTCTCAAATAAAAAAACCCATTTTTGTGCGGTTCATCCGCTTGCTTGTGCCGGTCATCATTATTGCCGCAGGGGTATTCATTGCCCAGTATCTGTATGACACACGGCCGGTTGCCAGCCGGGGCCGCCCCGATATCCCCCCGCCCCTGGTGGAAACCGCCATCATGGAAACTCAGGACCACCAGATTTCCCTTACAGCCATGGGCACGGTCATACCGTCCCGGGCCATCACCCTGAAATCCCGGGTGGGCGGGTTTGTGGAAACCATTTCACCAAAACTGATTCCCGGCGGGGTATTTAAAAAAGGCCAGGTGATGCTCACTTTGGAACAAAAAGATTTTGAACTGAATGTGGCCAGAAAGAAAGCAGTCCTGGACCGTTTGTCCGCCTCCCTTCGGCTGGAAATGGGGCGGCAGGAGGTGGCAAAAGCGGAGATGAAAATTCTGCAGAAAGATGTCGGGTCCCCCATCCTGGATGCAGACCTTGCCCTGCGGGAACCCCAGATGGCCCAGATCAAAGCGGACATTGCCGCTGCCCGGGCAGACCTGGATCTGGCCCGGCTGAACCTGGCACGTACCACCATAAAAGCCCCTTTCAACTGCCTGATCACTGCCGTGCATGTACAGACCGGGTCCCAGATATCTGCACAGGATGCGCTGGCCGGGTTATCCGGCACTGATGCCTTCTGGGTAAAGGCGGCCGTTCCTGTGGAACATCTCAAATGGATCCAGATCCCGTCTGTGACTGGTGACACCGGAAGCCCGGTCTTGATCACCGGCCAGAACAACACCCGGCACCAGGGGCGTGTCATCCGCCTTTTGGGGGAACTGGGCAGCGAAACCCGCCTGGCCACACTGCTCATCGCCGTTGATGACCCGTTGGGCCTGTCCCGGACGGTGGATACGCCCCTGCTGTTGAACACCTATGTTCAGGTGGCCGTGCATGGGAAAAAAATATCTGATGTCATTGCCCTGCCCCGGCCCATGGTGCGCAACCAGAACCAGGTGTGGGTTGCGGCGGAGGGACACCTGGATATCCGGACCCTGGAGATCGTCTGGCGGGATTCAGATCATGTGTTTGTCACCAAAGGCATTTCGACCGGAGATGCCGTAATCCTGTCGGATATGTCCTCTCCGGTGGAGGGCATGGCTTTGCGGGTGCACAGCAAAGACCGGCCGGCTGCAGCCGAAACCGATACAGGGAACCGGTCATGAACACACCCGGATCCATGTCCGCAGCCGACCATACCGGCGCCATCCCCTGGATGGCAAAAAATCCTGTGGCAGCCAACCTGCTGATGATTGTCCTTCTTTTGGGGGGGCTGGTCATGGCTTTCGGCATCAAACAGGAGGTGTTTCCTGATTTCGAGGTGGGCGCTGTTTCCGTATCTGTCATCTACCCGGGTGCCGGGCCTGAAGAGGTGGAGCGGGGTATTATTCTGGCCATCGAGGAAGCGGTCCAGGGACTGGAGGGCATTGATGAAATGCATGCCACTGCAGGGGAAGGGTTCGGCCGTGTCACCATTGAGGTGCGCCAGGGAATGGATGTGCGCAGCTTTGCCCAGGAGGTGGAAAGCGAGGTCAATGCCATCACCTCCTTTCCTGACGAGGCGGAACGGCCCATGACCGCTGTTGTGGCCCGCAAGCGCCATGTCATCTCCCATGCCATTTTCGGGGACCTCTCCCAAAAGGTCCTTACGCAGCTGGCTGAAGACTATCGTGATCTGCTGCTTCAGGACCCCCTTATCACCCAGGTGGAACTGCAGGGCACCCGGGAGTATGAAATTCATGTTTCCGTTCCCCAGGCGAGTCTGCGGCGGTACGGCCTCACCCTGGCCGGGGTGGCAGAGCGTATCCGCAACCTTTCCATTGAACTGCCCGGCGGTTCCGTCAAAACCCGGGGCGGCGAGATCATGGTCCGCATGAAAGAGCGGCGGGATGTGGCGGATGCCTATGCCGGCCTGCCCATCATCACGACAGAAGACGGCGCACAGGTGCTGCTGGCAGACATTGCCGATATTTCCGAAGGGTTTGAAGAAACCAACCGGTATGCCACCTTTAACGGCAAACCCGCCATCCTGGTGGAGGTCTTCCGGGTGGGGGACCAGAAACCCATTGAAGTGGCAAACGCCGCACAGAAACGGGCGGATATGTTTCAGGAATCCCTGCCCCGGAAAGTGGGGGTTTCCATGATCAGCGACCGGTCCCAGGTGTTTGAACAGCGGGCCGGTCTGCTGTTGAAAAACGGATATATCGGCCTTTGCCTGGTGTTCCTTCTCCTGGCCCTGTTTCTGGAAATTCGGCTGGCGTTCTGGGTGTCCCTGGGTATCCCCATATCCATTCTGGGATCGTTTGTCTTTTTGCCTTTGACAGATTTTTCCATCAACGTCGTGTCCATGTTTGCCTTTATTGTGACCTTGGGCATTGTGGTGGATGATGCCATTGTGGTGGGAGAAAACATCTACTTTTACCGGGAACAGGGAAAAAAATTTCTGGATGCCGCCATCCTGGGTGCAAAGGACATGGCAGTGCCCGTGGTGTTTTCCATTCTCACCAATATAGCGGCATTTTTGCCCATCATGTTTGTCACCGGCACCATGGGCAAAATTTTCAAGGTGATCCCCATGGTGGTGATCATGGTATTTGTCATCTCTCTTGTGGAATGCCTGTTCATCCTCCCGGCCCACCTGTCCCATGAAAACCGGCCCCCGGGCAAGGTAATGGGCTGGATGATCGCCCGGCAGAAACGCATCAGCCTCGGGCTCTCCTGGCTGGTGAAACAGGTGTACCGCCCGGTTTTATACGCTTTGGTGAAAAACCGGTATATCACCGCATCAGTGGGGGTGGCGGTTCTGGCAATCATGGTGGGGTATATCCAAAGCGGGCGGATCTCCACCACGCTGATGCCCCGCATTGAATCAGACTATGCCTTTGTCACGGTGACCCTGCCCTATGGGGCTTCCGATGAAAAAACCGCTGCAGTAAGCAAAATCATCACGGATGCTGCCGAATCTGTGGTGGCAGATAACGGTGGCCCACAACTGTCCCGGGGACGGTACACCCGGGTGAATGAAAATGTGATCACCTCCCGGATTCTGCTGACCCCGCCGGATATCCGGCCCATGTCCACGGCCAAAGTGACCCGGCTGTGGCGGGAGGCAGCCGGCGCCATTCCAGGACTGGAATCCATTGTTTTCCAGTCCGACCGGGGCGGCCCCGGTTCCGGTGCGTCTGTAACCATTGAACTGAGCCACCGGGATATCGACACCCTGGATGCTGCCAGCATAATGCTGGCGGATGAACTGGCTGATTTCCCCGCCACAAAAGACATTGATGACGGATCTGCCCGGGGCAAAAAACAGGTTGATTTTACCATGAAACCGGAAGGGTTGTCTCTGGGGCTGGGTGCCAGGGATGTGGCGTTGCAGGTGCGGCATGCCTTTTACGGGGCAACTGCCTTAAAACTCCAGCGGGGCAGAAACGAGGTAACGGTCAAAGTCCGGCTGCCGGAAGCGGAGCGGGATTCTGAAAACAGCCTGGAAACCCTGATGATCTTTACCCCGGACGGCCGGGAAACCCTGTTGACGGATGTGGTTGCCATGGCACCGGGACGGGCCTTTACCGCTATTGTCCGGCGGGACGGGCGCAGGGTATCCACCGTAACAGCCGATGTGGTGCCCCGACAGGAGACCGGCCGGATTCTTGCCGTGGTCAAGACCGACATCCTGCCCCGGCTGCAGCAGCGGTTTCCCGGCCTGACCGCCGGATTTGAAGGCCGGCAGGCCAGCATGCAGGAAAGTACCCAGAGCCTGGTGCGTGGCCTGATCATGGCGCTGTTCGGTATCTATGCCCTGCTGGCCATCCCCTTTAAAAGCTATTTCCAGCCCATGATCATCATGGCCTGCATTCCCTTCGGTATTGTGGGAGCGGTACTTGGTCATATTCTTCTGGGATTTTCCCTGTCCCTCATGAGCCTTTTCGGGCTGGTGGCCCTTTCAGGGGTGGTGGTGAACGGCTCCCTGGTCATGGTGGATTCCGCCAACAAGCACCGGCGCCAGGGCAAAACCGCCTTCACGGCCATTACCATGGCCGCAGCCCAGCGTTTCCGGCCCATCATGCTCACCACCCTGACCACCTTCGGGGGGCTGTCCCCCATGATTTTTGAAACCTCCCGCCAGGCCCAGTATCTCATTCCCATGGCCATATCCCTGGGGTTCGGTATTGTTTTCGCCACCCTGATCACCCTGGCCCTGGTCCCCTGCTTTTACATGATTTTGGAAGATATACTGGGATGGTAGTTTTCAGGCTGCACCGGTATAAAATGTCCCAGTATGTCAACCATTTTTTCAATTATCAGAAGCTAAAACCCATGGATATTGATGACCGTAAAGCCATCATTCGGGATCCAAAAGCGGCAAAGAAGCTGACGTTGTGTTTCTGCCTCAGAAAGTTGCTGACCCACTCCGAACATATATTCGAGAATAGGGGATTGACCCCGATGCCAGAATTTTTCCGCTGTCATATGCAGCCGCCCTGAACTGACATTCCCCGGACCAGTTAATGGAAGGATTATCAATTCGTGTTATCGGCATGCATTATGCATTTGATCCGATTCAGGCGAGCTTTAAAACAGCCAGATTGCCGAATGATCGGAGTTCAAACTGTCCTGAAAATTCCCCCAAAAGCGCTGCGGTGGAAAGAGTGGGGAAATATAACATGTTTCACTATATTTAATATCCACATGATCAAATGGCAACAAAACCTTCATTTTTTTTGAACAGTTTAGGAAAAGGTGTGGCCATGAATCAATCGGACCGTAAAGAATGGGAAAAAACGTTTGATGCTATTGATGACTGGATCTGCATAATTGACCTTGAATCAACAATTTTTCGTTCAAATATCATTGCTGAAAAACTGTTCGGATTGGAAATACAAAAAATAATTGGGAGAAAGTGTTGTTCACTTGCCCATGGCACTAACGCACCCGTTAAAGGATGTCCGTTACCTAAAATGATTAAAACCGGTAAAAGAGAAAGTTCAGAACTCCAGATAAAAGACGGTATCTGGATGCTTATAACAGTAGATCCGTTAGTCAATGATGAAGGCGATATGACAGGAGCTGTTCATATTGCGCGGGATATAACCAAACAAATTGAATTTCAGGATGAAAGAGAACGTCTTCTTAAAGAGTTAAAAAATGCTTTGGCTGATGTTAAAAAACTAAGTGGCCTTCTACCAATCTGCGCACATTGCAAAAAAATCCGAGATGACCAGGGATATTGGAGTCAGATTGAATCTTATCTTGAAAAGCATTCAGAAATAAAATTCAGCCATGGTATTTGTCAGGAATGTGTTGATAAGTTTTACCGGAATGACGCGTATAGAAGGATGAAGCAAAAAGAAATATCACGGGTTTTATGGCCTCGATCACATTAAAAGCACCTTTTTGAGAGAGCGTGTGTTGTATTACAAAGTCCCAGATGTCAAGAGTTCTGAAGTTTGGTGCAGAGACAGAAGATCGGCAGCTGTCTTTGACTAAAATCTTGATAAAAATGCTCCGACCTGATACATAACCCTCCACATTATTGTCCGACAATGATTCAAAAAGTGTTAACGACATCGGATGATAACAACAGACAGCACAGGCAATATTATGATTATTTCAAACCAAAGAAAACAGTTATGAATGCATCCCATCTGACCTTAGCACTCGGACTGCTTTTGGCAACTTTGTTTTTCTCTAATGGATACTGCGGGAAACCGTTGGTTTTAAACTCAGTTGCATCTTCCCATGATTTAACCAGCTTTGATGATCGGATTATGCAGGAAGTTTCCAGGCACATCGGTGTCCGATACAAAAGAGGCGGAAGCACAAAATCGGGAATGGACTGTTCCGGTTTTGTCAGGCTTGTTTACCGACACATATTTCACGTTGATCTGCCGTATGTTGCAGCTTCTCAATCCAGACTGTCCATATTCAATGATATCCCTTTTGAAGGGCTCAGAACAGGAGATCTCATTTACTTTTCCCGGACACCGAAGAAAGAAAAAATAAATCACGTCGGGATCTACTTGGCAGAAGGTGACTTTGCCCATGCAATTGAAGCCAAAGGCGTTACAGTGTCAAGCCTGAGTGAATCACATTGGAAGGTCCGGGTGAAAAAAATCAAACGGATTAATAAAAACACATACCAGCAATAGATCTCAAGTCAAAAATATTGCAAACATAATTGCTGAACAAACTGACCATAATAGGTTTTGAATAGCATTGGTATCCTTGAGAATTTAGCCATAAATAATGATCAAGATTATGGTAATTACAAATCCATGGACATTGATGACCGCAAAGCCATTATCCGAGATCCCAAACGCTGCAAAGAGGCTGAAGTTATGTTTCTGCCTCAGAAAGTTGCTGATCGGACAGGGTAATGGTTGTTTGACTGCCTGATATGTGACCCAGATAACGCAGTATCTGCTGGCTCACCTCCGCTGCTTTTACATGATTTTGGAGGATGTACTGGGATGGTTCAACCGGACATCAGTGCATTCGGACGTCAGCTGAATCCATATGTCCGGAGCCCCTTTGGGTTGCAAAATCCCGGCATTGGAAATATGATGTTTTTTGTTTTCACCAACAACACAGGCATCAAGAGGAGATTATGCAAAAATCAATTAATAAAATCACTTTTCAAGAGGAGTTCCGGATCTGCCCTGTCTGCGGATACCAGGACGGCTTTCATTCCATGCTCAAGCAGGAAAAGGACCATATCCAATGGCTGTTCATCTGTCCCTCCTGCCATGAAATTTTCGATATCGGCCACAAACTGGAGCGTTTATGAAAATCATCTGTCACGGGGACAGCCTCACCCAGGGCAGTGACATGGCAAAACCCGATACCTGGACATCACTTCTGGGAAACCATCTTCGCGTTCCAGTGGTCAACACCGGTATCAGCGGTGACACCACCGCGGGCATGCTGGCCCGGTTTAGTGTGGATGTGGTTCCCCAAAAACCTGACATTGCCATCCTCATGGGCGGCACCAATGACCTGTGGTATGATCTGGATGTGAACCTGATTCTGGCCAATCTGTCTGCCATGGTGAACCAGGCCGTATTTTATGACATCGCCCCGGTCATCGGGCTGCCGCTGCCCATCTGTGTGGAACAGGTCAACCGCATGGACTGGGCCCCCCCTGCCAAAGGATATGCCTACCTGTCCGGCCGAATCAGGGAACTTGTTAATCGCCTTGCTGTCGAAGCCAGGGCCTGGGAGGCACCGGTCCTGGATTTTTACCACCTGTTTTTAGATGATCAGGCAATGGAAAAGATCCCATGGTTTCTGGCAGACGGGGTTCATCCCGCAAAATCAGGCCACCAGGCCATGGCTGATCTTGGTGCCCGGGTATTTAAGAATTTGTAGTCACCCGATTTTCAGCATCTCCCTGGCGTACCGGATGCTTTTTTTACAGGCAGCCATCTCCTTTTCCCGGGCGACTTCCAGGTGATCCTCTCCCATGTCCCACTCGATCTCAAAGGTGATGCGGTCAGTAGGGGACTGGTCGCAGATGGTCCGGTATGTTTTAAAACAATCGATATCGCCGTCCCCTAAGGCGACACCGTGGAACCGGATGCCGAACTGGTCCCGGGTCAATTTGTGGTCGCAGAAATGGACACAGAAGGCATAAGGAGCGAGCTTCTCCACGGCCGCTTCCGGATTTTCCAGCACCCCCATGGAGTTCACCGTATCCACGCAGGCCCCCACCAGGGGATGGTTCACCTGCTGGATCACCCAGAGGATCTCGTCGGCAAAAGTTTCGGTATGGTTTTCCACGGCCAGACAGATCCCGGTTTTTTCCAGCAGGGGCAGAACAGCCGTGATCTGATCATGCACATCGCACAGCTGGCGCATGACCTGCGGGTGGAAACAGGAACCGTAAAGGGGCCGGGGACGTCTGATATCCAGGCTGAATTTGGCCAGGTCCCCCCCGATCCTGTGGGTGATGTCAATGCCTTTTTCCAGGGAGTCTGTGAGCCGCGGGTCAAACTCTTCATCCCTGGAAAAATTGTATTCCAGGTAAAGGTTGTGGTCTTCTGCCGCTTTTTTCACCGCTGCCAGCCGCACATCGTCTTTGGTTTCCAGATCACAGCCGGTGATATGCAGCCCGTCCAGCCCCCAGTCAACCGCCATGTCCATGAGCTGGAACAGGTCGATCTCTTTGGGCCGGGGATCTGCCTGGATTCCCCAGTTCTGGCCCAAACCCCAGAGATGAAGGGTGTAGGTGTGAAGTCCCAGTTTCATTTTTCGTGCCATCGCATACCTCCTGCTGGTCTTTCTGCTGGTCAATTTTTCCATACCGGTATCTGCCCTGGCCGCAAATGCCCGGGCAGTGGTTACGCCATACCCTTGAACTGAGCAACGATCATGCCAGGGGCTGTCCCTGGCCACGTCATGATATATTTTTGCATATAATTTCAGGCAATTGCATTTTTTTCAGCACCGATATCATCTGTCATGAAACATTAAATAATTTTGATTTTATCCCGGACTGTATCAAAATTATTTGATTTTTCCCCCCTTGCCAAATCCGTGAAAACACGGTAATTATGCAGTACAGATTCAACATCGCCCGCCATTGGATGCTGCACTGATCGCCCGCCATTGGATGCTGCACTGGTTCACCATGCGCAATGGACAAAATGAATGGCTGACGGAACTGCTGCCTTCATCTTCTCGTAATGGGCAAAGGAGAGGTCATGACCGAAAAAAAATCCCAAAACAGCCATTTTCCCCCGGCAGCAGGGAAAGATTCGGAAAACTGGACGTTTTTGACCCCTGCCCAGGCCGTGGATGCCATTGCTATTGATTTTACAGCATATGGTCCCCAGCCCGCACTTTTCGTATCCATCGCCCCTTTGGTTCTCGGGAACCGGTGCACCGTCATCCACAAGAAAGGCAAGGCAACCGTACACATATTACAAGGCAAAGCCTTTGTTCCGGTGGCAGACAAAAATCTGGGGTTTTATCTGATCCATGCGCTGGAAACCACCCCGCCTGATCTGGACACCCTGGCAGAAATCTGTGCAAAGGTTTTCCAGACCCGTACCCGGGCAGGACCTCTGGAAACAAAAAACATCCCCGGCATCTGGATTCACTCCCAGATGGAAGCGTTTGTCTGTTGCCAGTGCGGGCAATGCTGCCGGTCCCTGGCATATGAAACCAACTGCACGGCAGCAGATTATCATCTCTGGCAGTCCCTCGGCCGCCGGGATATCCTGGCCCGGGTCAAAAAAGAAACCTGCCCCGGCAAAGAAGACAGATACCGGATCTGGGTGGACCCTGATACCGGGAAAACTGCCCAAACCTGTCCCTGGCTCGTTGCCTGCCCTGACGACGACAACCGGTTTGCATGCGCTATTCAGGAGATCAAGCCCCACATATGCCGGCAATATCCCTACACAAAAAAGCATGCGGTTATGACCGGCTGCAGACACACCTGGCTGCCCTCTCTACCCTGACACGGTTTTTCCAGATCCCCATACCTATATGTCCCATGAAAAATCACAATAATGCACATGCCCCTTTACGGACAAAAGAAAAAAAAGCTATAATTCATCTGATTGGAACCAATACTGAAAAAGGAGAATGAAATGATCCGAAAAACAGCCGTCGCCCTGTCTTTTACCATTTTATGT